>OGXX01004234.1_pt1 | contig 11261 bp, 8 predicted proteins | sample 1576301 | NCBI WGS metagenome assembly OGXX01 (sample SAMEA3541469, study PRJEB24748) | human gut metagenome | biome: human gut; feature: human-associated habitat; material: faeces | place: China | collected 2012 | reverse complement strand
GATGGCAAAATTATGATTTTATAGCTAGAGGAAAAGTAATAACAGACTCAAATTATCCAAATAAAGCAACAGGAAATATAGTAGAAAAAGCAAATAGTATACCATATTATCATGCAGATTATTATACAGCAGTAGAGATGAGTAGAAGATTATATGACAATAATTCATATGTACAAAGTGGATTAATAACAGGAACACAATGGGATATGATGATGAAATTTTTAAGTGAGAGTTCAGATTATTCAGACATGAAAAGCACAAACTGGGGAAATTATGACAATGTATCATTATCAAATCTAAGAGGGTATTACACAAATGTAAATACATCAAATGCATCAACAGATGGATTTAAAGATGCAAGTAGTTTTACAACAAATTCAGGAACAAGTTCATGGGTAATACTAACAACAGGTTCAACAAGTCAAGTACTAAGAAAAGGTTTATATGATGTTGCAGGAAACTTATGGGAATGGACACAAGAGGCTTCATATGTAGCAAATTTAGGCTATAATACAACATACAACACATATAACCTTCGTGGTGGTTCCTTCGGCCACGCATATGCGAAAAACCCTGCTTGTTTCCGTGCTTACGATTATGCATCTGCTACTGATACGTTCCACGGTTTTCGTCCAGTACTTTGTATTAAGTAGAACTTATGCTTATAGGCAATGCACCAATTAATGTAACTTGTCAGAATATAGGCAAAACATAAGAACTATTCTAAGAGTCTGTAAATAAAAAACAAATCAAGTAAAGATACTTAGAAAAACAGATAATACCCTTTGAAATATAATTAGCAAAATAATTTGCAAATATATTTCAAGGGTATATTTTTATAAAACTAAAATAATGGAAAAATAGTTATATTTATTAATAAATAAAAAAATTATTATTTGTTGCTTTTGCAACAGAAAAACAATAAACTTGGTATATAATTATCTCATAAAAAAGTAGGAGGAAAAGCAAATGAAAATAATAAAAAGAGATGGAAGAGTTGTAGATTATGATAGACAAAAAATAGCAGTAGCAATAGAAAAAGCAAACAGAGAAGTAAAAGGAAAAGAGCTTGCATCTAAGGAAGACATAAAAAACATTATTCAACATATAGAAGATTTAGACAAAAAAAGAATGCTAGTTGAAGATATTCAAGATATTATAGAAGAACAATTAATGAAAATTGGAAAATATGAATTAGCAAAAAAATATATTGTATATCGTTATAATAGAGCATTAGTAAGAAAATCAAATACAATAGATGAAACAATTTTAGGATTAATTAGAAATGAGAACCAAGAATTAGCAGAAGAAAATTCTAATAAAAATACGATGCTTGCTTCTACTCAAAGGGATTATATAGCAGGGGAAGTTTCTAGAGATTTAACTAGAAGATTATTATTACCAGAAAAAATAATAAAAGCTGACCAAGATGGAATTTTACATTTTCACGATGCAGATTATTTTGTACAACCAATTTTTAATTGTTGTTTAGTTAATATTGGTGATATGTTAGACAATGGTACTGTAATGAACGGAAAAATGATAGAAAGCCCAAAAAGTTTTCAAGTTGCGTGTATTGTAATGACTCAAATTATAGCAACAGTTGCAAGTAATCAATATGGTGGACAATCTGTTGATATAAAACATTTAGGAAAATATTTGAGAAAAAGTTATGATAAATTCAAAACAGAAATAGCAGAAAAATATAAAGGAAAATTACCAGAAGATACAATAGAAGATTTAGTTCAAGATAGGTTAAAAGCAGAGTTAAAAGCTGGTGTACAAACCATACAATATCAAATAAATACATTAATGACAACAAATGGACAAGCACCTTTTGTAACACTATTTTTACATTTGGAAGATGATGATCCATATATAAAAGAAAATGCAATGATAATAGAAGAAATTCTAAGACAAAGATATGAAGGAATAAAAAATGAAGCAGGAGTTTATGTTACACCAGCATTTCCAAAACTTGTATATGTACTAGATGAAAATAATTGTCTAAAAGGTGGAAAATATGATTATTTAACAAAATTAGCAGTAAAATGTTCAGCAAAGAGAATGTATCCAGATTATATATCTGCAAAGAAAATGCGTGAAAATTATGAAGGAAATGTATTTAGCCCAATGGGATGCAGAAGCTTTTTATCTCCTTGGAAAGATGAAAATGGAAACTATAAATTTGAAGGAAGATTTAATCAAGGGGTTGTAAGTATCAACTTACCACAAATTGCAATAATTGCAGATGGTGATGAAGAAAAATTCTGGAAATTATTAGATGAAAGATTAGAATTATGCAAAGAAGCATTAATGTGTAGACATTATGCATTACTTGGAACAAAATCAGATATAAGCCCAATTCATTGGCAATATGGAGCAATATCAAGATTAGCAAAAGGGGAAAAAATAGATAAACTATTATATGGTGGCTATTCAACAATGTCACTTGGTTACATAGGAATTTATGAAATGACAAAACTGATGAAAGGGGTATCACACACAAGTCCAGAAGGACATGATTTTGCAATAAAAGTAATGGAACATTTAAGAGATAAGGCAGCAGAATGGAAAAAAGAAACAAACATAGGATTTGCATTATATGGAACACCAGCAGAGAGTTTATGTTATAAATTTGCAAGAATAGACAAAGAAAAATTTGGAACAATTAAAGATGTAACAGACAAAGGATATTATACAAATTCATATCATGTAGATGTCAGAGAAAAAATAGATGCATTTGAAAAATTAGAATTTGAAAGCGAATTCCAAAAAATCTCTTTAGGTGGTGCAATTTCCTATGTTGAAATACCAAATATGCAAAAAAATATAAAAGCATTAGAAGAAGCCGTGAAATTTATATATGAAAATATACAATATGCAGAATTTAATACAAAATCAGACTATTGCCATGTTTGTGGATTTGATGGAGAAATAATAATAAATGATAATAACGAATGGGAATGTCCAAATTGTGGAAACAAAGATCACAGCAAAATGACAGTAGTTAGAAGAACTTGTGGGTATTTAGGAGAAAATTTTTGGAATGCAGGAAAGACTAAAGAAATAAAGCAAAGAGTTCTACATATGTAAGAAAAAGATTGGAGGCGTGGTATGAATTATGCAGATATAAAAAAGATAGATGTAGCAAATGGTGAAGGTGTTAGAGTATCAGTATTTGTTAGTGGATGCAATCATCATTGCAAAGGGTGTTTTAATCAATGTGCATGGGATTTTAATTATGGAAAAGAATTCTCTGAAAAAGAAGAACAACAAATAATAGAGTATATGAATCATGATTACATATCAGGACTTTCTCTTTTAGGTGGAGAACCATTAGAACCTAAAAATCAAGAAGGGTTATTACCATTAGTAAAAAAGGTAAAAGAAAAATTTCCTGATAAAAATATTTGGTGTTATACAGGCTTTGATTTTGAAAAAGACGTTGTGGGAAAAATGGCAAAAAATAATGAGACTACAAGAGAATTGTTAAAATATATTGATGTCATAGTTGATGGTAAATTTGAAGAAGATAAGAGAGATTTGAAATTACAATTTAGAGGTTCTTCAAATCAAAAAATTGTAGATGTAAAAAAATCACTACAAACAGGACAAATTGTAAAGCAAATTCAATATAAGTAAAAAATAGTTAGCATATAGCTTGCTATTTTTTAAATTTGCTTATATAATGTAAAAAAAGCAAAGGAGGTAGTGGTCTATGATTATGGATTTACCGGAAAAATTTTCTATAGGAGATGCTAGGCAAAAAAAAGATGCTTTTATTGAGGATGGAATCTTAAAAATACGGAAGGATGCTTCATACCGTTTTGTAATTTATGAATTGACTTTTAAATTAAAAGGAGGAAAACATATTTGCAGATATTGTGGAAAAATTTTTAGTGACAGAAAAATGACAATGGACCATATGTATCCACAAGATATGGGTGGTCCGACAATAACTAATAATTTATTACCATCATGTCAAAAATGTAATAGTGAAAAGTCAGATATGACTAGAGAACAATATGAAAAATATAAACATTTAGAAATAGTAGGAAAAAATTGTAAAGAATATTTGAAAGATTTAAGAGGCTATAAAGAATTTATTAAAAAATGGGAGGAGTTTGAAATTCCAAAAGAATGGATATCCAAAAGAGAATTATCAACTATTATAGCAGAAATTCGGTTAGGAGATTGTACACAAAATGCTAAATATAAAAAAGTAGTAGAATGTTATGAAAAATACTACCATATTCCGAAACCTATTATAGTAGACAAAAACGGATTTCTTTTAGATGGATTCTATTCTGTTATTTTTGCAAAGAATAACTCGATAACAAGTTTACCAGCAATTGAATTAGAAAATGTAGAAGTGATAATGTAAGCACAAAAAGGAGATTTGATATGATGTATCAAATTTTGGAACTTTCTAATTATATAGAAGAAAATCATAAAAAATTTTCTAATACTGTTTTAGAAATATATAATTTTATGGATGATATTTCAGAAGAATATCGAAACTTCTTTTTATGGTATTGGAAAAAAGTTGTACCTGATATATTAAATGGGACAAGAGAAATTTTTATAGCTACTATTAACAAAAAAATAGTTGGAGTTGCAATATTGAAAAGAAAAAAAGATGAGAAAAAAATTTGTTCAATTTTTGTTATAAAAGAGCAAAGAAACAAAGGAATTGCAACAGCTTTATTAGAAAAATCTTTTGATTATTTGAAAACAAATAAACCGTTAATTAGTATTTCAGAAAATAAGATTCAACAATTTTCAAGTATTATAAAAAAATATAATTGGAAACAAGAGCAAGTTTTAGAAAAAGGTTATTATAATAAAACCTCAAGAGAAATTGTTTTTAATGGAAAAATTTTGTGATTAAAAAAGTTCAATAGAGTAATTCTCTATTGAACTTTTTTAGTTTTGATTTAAAAATCTATTTAATAACTGTTCTCTACATAAATTTTCAAACTCATCATTCATTGGTTCTAAAACAACATTTTCATCATATTTTCTATCTAAGCAATATTTAATAATATAATCAGCAAGTTCTGGATTTTTAGAAAGAAGTGGACCATGTAAATAAGTTGCAATAACACTAGATTTAAAAAAGCCTTCTTCTGAATCACCAAATTTATTACCATTTCCAAAAAGAACTTTACCAAAAGAATTAGAAATATCAAAAGTTTGTCCACCATGATTTTCAAAACCAATAACCTTAGTCTCTACACCATTTAAAGTAGCTTCAATAACAATATTTCCAATACATCTTTTCTTTCTATCAGGATTAGCAACTGTATAGTAATCAAAAACTTCAAGACCAGGAATAATATTTCCTTCAACGCCTTTGTAATACTTACCAAATAATTGATAAGCACCACAAATAAGTAGGAAAAACACACCATTATTTACAGCATCTTTAATATTATCTTTATATTTAACTAAATCATCAGCTAAAATACTTTGTTCATTGTCAGCACCACCGCCGGCAAAAACAATATCATAATCATTAAAGTTTGGAGCATCATCACCAATAGAATATCTATCAATAATAGCTTTATAGCCACGGGCTTCAATTCTATATTTTAAAACTTGAATATTTCCATAATCTCCATATAATTCTAACATATCAGGGTATAAATATAAAATTTTAATTTCTTTCATTTTTTAAATCTCCTTTGAAGTATTATGCTCTTTCAAAGCATGTCTTGTTGGTTGCAAAGCAGTGTAATTTGCAATAACATATTTTTTTGTTGAAGTTTTATATAAGCTTTTAACAGCATCCTTTAAATCTAAATAAGGTTCTATTTTTTCAGCAGGGAACCCACTTGTTTTTATTCTAATTGCAATGTCATAAGCTCTTTTTCCTGAAGTTATAATTCTTGTAACATTATTTAAATTATTGAAATTAATGTCCCAAATCCAAGAAACATCAAAACCATCTGCAATATTGTCATTTAAGACAAATAATAATTCTTTTTCATCATCATCTTCATTTAATATACGAAGACTTACATTACTTCCAGTAGGGTTTTTAGCTAGATTGATTATTGTTTTTACACCATTAATTTCTATTTCTTCAAGTCTACCATTATTAAGTTTAAAATTAGCAAAAGCTTTTTGAATTGCTTCTTTTGGAATGTTGTATAAAGAACAAACAGAATATACAGCGGTGTAATTATAAATTAAATAAATGCTATTTCCATTTATTTTATAAGTAGTTCCATCAATATCAAAACATCTATTTTTTAAATCAACATTTGATGCTGATTTATATATTTCGTTATCACCGAAATTGCAATTTGGACATTTGAATTTTCCAACATGAGAATATTGATAATATTCATATTCCAAACGTGTTTTACAGAAAGGACAGAATTTGCCTTCTCCAGCTTCTTTAATTGTATCTGTTGCAAAATTATATCTATCAACACTAAAATAATAAATGTTTTCATTTGAAGGATTAGCTTGTCCAAGTCTTGAAACATTTGGGTCATCATTATTTAAAATTAAATTTCCATTATAAGTTTTTAAAAATTCATTTATTCTTAAAATTAAAGACTCAACTTCTCCATTTCTATCTAATTGGTCACGGAAGAAGTTCAAAATTACTAATGTATCTAATCTAAAATCTTTAAAAACAACAGGAATGTAGCTTTCATCAACTTCAAATACAAGATAATCAGCTTTTATTTTTCCAGTTAAAGTACAATTCTTTAAGATAGTTGAAAGAATACCAGTTTCCATATTATTTCCTTCAATATTACTTACGACTTTATAACCTGCAGTTTTTAAAGTATAACCTATGCAATTATTTGTCATTGTTTTACCATTTGTTGCTGAAACTGCAATTACTGGACAATTTACTTTAAAATATTTGAATATCTTTGGGTTCCAATCGTATGCAATTTTACCTAAAAAATTTCCTCCGTTTTTATGACATATTTTTAGTATAAGATTTAGTATTTTCATTGCTAATATAATAAAAAAGTTTTTCATAATTGTATCTCCTAATGTTTTTTTTGAATTATATCACAATGAAATTGTGGCTACAATAGATAATAATAAAAAACAAACATAAATCTAAAATTTTCTAGACAAAACCTACAAAATGTGATAACATAAGTAAGAAAAAAAGAAGAGAGGGTGACAAAAATGAAAGAAACATTTTACGTAACAACACCAATATACTATCCAAGTGGAAAATTCCATATAGGAACAGCATATTCAACAGTAGTAGCAGATAGTTTAAAAAGATATAACCAATTAAAAGGAAAAGAATGTTACATGTTAACAGGAACAGATGAACATGGACAAAAAATAGAAATAAAAGCCAAAGAAGCGGGAAAAACACCAAAAGAATATGTAGATGAAATGGCAAAAATAGCAAAAGAATTATGGAAAAAAATGGACATACAATATGATGATTATATTCAAACAACAGAAGAAAGACACACAAAAATAGTTCAAAAAATATTTGATAAATTTATGGAACAAGGAGACATTTATAAAGGAGAATATGAAGGAAAATACTGCATACCATGCGAAACATTCTTCACAGAAACTCAATTAGTAGATGGAAAATGTCCAGATTGTGGAAGAGAAGTAGTAACAATGAAAGAAGAAGCATACTTCTTCAATATGAAAAAATATACAGATAGATTATTAAAATATTATGATGAACATCCAGACTTTATAAAACCAGAATACAGAAAACAAGAAATGATAAATAACTTTATCAAACCAGGACTAGAAGACCTATGTGTAACAAGAACATCATTTGACTGGGGAATAAAAGTATTAAAAGACCCAAAACACGTAGTATATGTTTGGTTAGACGCATTAACAAACTATATAACAGCCTTAGGATATATGTCAGATGATGACACATTATTCAAAAAATTCTGGCCAGCAGATGTTCACGTAGTAGGAAAAGATATAGCAAGATTCCACTTAATATATTGGCCAATATTCTTAATGGCATTAGATTTACCATTACCAAAAACAATATTTGTTCATAACTGGATAACAATGAAAGATGGAAAAATGAGTAAATCTAAGGGAAATGTAATATATCCAGAAGATTTAATAAATAGATATGGATTAGATGCAACAAAATACTTCTTATTAAGAGAAATGCCAACATCACAAGATGGACTATTCTCACCAGAAGCTTTTGTTGAAAGATACAATTTCGATTTATGCAATGACTTAAGTAATTTATTAAACAGAACAGTATCAATGGTAAATAAATATTTTGGTGGACAAGTACCAGAATACAAAGGAACACCAAATGAAGCTGATGAAAGTATAGAAAAAGCTTGTGAAGAACAAAAAGAAAAATTCGTAAGACTTTTTGAAAATTTCGAAATAGCAAATTCATTACAAGAAATATGGAATTTAGTATCAAGAACAAATAAATATATTGATGAAACAATGCCATGGACATTAGCAAAAGAAGAACAAACAGAAAAATTAGAATCATCAATGTACCATCTAATTGAAAACCTAAGACAAATAGCAATATTAATAAAACCATTTATGAATGAAACATCTGAAAATATATTAAGACAAATAGGAATAGAAGACGAAAACTTAAAAACTTGGGAAAGCCTAAACAATTACAAAAACTTAAAAGGAATAAAAGTAATTGAAAAAGGTGAACCAATATTTATGAGATTAAATGCAGAAGAAGAAATTGAGTATATAAAACAAGTTATGAAAAAATAATAATATAAGAGGATGTAATAATGAACTTATTTCATAAAAAGGATCAATATAAAGGCTATAATATATATAGCATGAAAAAATATGTTGATAAAAAAAGAATAATTTTTACTACAATAATAGTAATTTTAATAATTATCACATTAGGTTTTATTATATATTATAGTGTTGATACAACTATAAGGCTAAAAAATGCAAAAAGATTTGAACAAAAATTAATAGAATATGAAAGTAGTCAAGAAGAATTACAAAAACAAGAAAAAGAAAGACAAGCTAAAATTCCAAAATTAACTGATGAAGGAAAGCAAAATATAAAAGGAATATATAAATCAGAAACCAAAAGAGTATTTCTTACTTTTGATGATGGGCCATCAGTTAATACAGCAGATGTATTAGATATATTAAAATCAAATGATATAAAAGCTACATTTTTTGTATTAGGAACACAAGTAGAAAAAATGCCAGAAATGGTAAAAAGAGCATATCAAGAAGGGCATTATATTGCAAACCATGGGTATTCTCATCAATATTCACAAATATATTCTTCGCCAGAAACTGTATTACAAGAATTTAACCAATGTAATTCAGCTGTTGCAAAAGCAATAGATGTACCAGAATATAATTCACACTTATTTAGATTCCCTGGTGGATCAGTTGGTGGAAAATATGCAAACCTAAAAGCAGAAGCGGTAACACTATTAGAACAAAATAATATAATGCATGTTGACTGGAATGCATTAACAGGTGATGCAGAAAAAAGTAGTCCAGACGAAGAATATCTAATGAATAATTTACAAAAAACAACTCAAAACAAAAACAGTATAGTTATTCTAATGCATGATGCACAAGCAAAAAGAGTAACAGTAGAATTTTTACCAAAACTAATAGAATTTTTCCAACAACAAGGATATCAGTTTGAAAATTTTTATTCAATAATAAAATAATGGAAGGAGATATTGAAATTGCCTAGAAAGAAAAAAGAAAAAATAGAGGGAATAGAAGATAAATTAGAATATTTAGGATTAGAACTAGATAACATACCAAAAAAACTAAAAGAATTTGAGCCACTAGAATTTAGAGTTTCTAGATTTTATGATGAAAAACAATATAGGCAATATCGTTATATTCCTGTACAAGATTTACAAATACTATTATCTCCAACAAATAGACTAGAAGAATTAGGAGAAAAATACAAAAAAGCAAGTCCTTTATATGAATACTTAGATAATGAAAAAGAAGAAAACATTTTAAAATATACAACATTTTTAAATATGTTAAAAAACTTTAATATAGAAGATGTAGAAAATGTAGAAAAAGAGCAAAACAACTTAAATAGAGAAATACCATTCAAAATAAAATATCAAGGAAATTACCTATGGCAAATATATTACTCAGAAAATACAGACAAATATTTTATGATAGTTCCAACAGAAGATACAGATTACTCAACATTTTTCTACATATTAAAGAAAAAAATTGAAAATAAGAAAAATGCAAAAATATTTGTACCAGTAAGTAATGTAAAATATTCTAATAAATTTTGGACAAAATCAGCCTTCGAAGACATGGAAAATTACTTATGGATGTTTACAAAAGACTGGCCTTTAATATATGAAGTATATGACAAAAATGAAGAATTATCAATTCAAATAATAGGTGAAACAAATGTATATGGAAAAATAAAAACACCATATAAAATAGAATTAAAAACTGCTAAAGAAGCAAACGAATTCTATAAATTAGTAAAAGCATTATTTATATTACAAACAGAATTACCACATTACTTTAATTTTACAACAAACATAGATGAAAATTGTAGTTTAGAATTTTATTTAGAAGACCAAAAAATCCAATATAAATACATGACAAGTTTTATAAGAGACCAATACAAAGTTGCACTAAAATCAAGAAAAGAAATTAGAAGTAAAATACGTTTCTATAAAAAGAAATTAGAAGAATTAAAACAAATTGCAGCAGAGCAAGATATAGAATATATAGCTAAAGAAAAACAAATATCAACATTTTTAGAATGTAAAAAATCATTCTTTGGAAAAGTAAAATATTTCTTTAAATACAGTAAAAAAAGTAACAAAGTAAGAAAAGAAGCAGAAGAACAAGAATATGAAGATAAATATGTAATTAATGTGCTTATAGAAATTTTTGCTACTAATCTAGACACTCAAGAGAAAGAAAAAATCGGAAAGCTAACAGGAAATTATTTTGAATCAGAAATAGTAATGGATGATATTAGTTTTTATGATTTATGCGATTCTATTGATACAGACCTAGAACATATGGCGTCTGCTATAGTTGATGAAGAAGAGTGTATAAAAGATGAAATTTGCGAATTTGATGAAAACTTAATGTATATAGATAGAATATATATAAATGAAAAATTTAGAGGATTAGGTATAGCTAGTTATGTAATAAATTCTTTAAATGAGATATTAGAATATTCAGTTAATTTAAGTCCAAATGTATTAATCCTATTACCAGCACCACAAAAAATAGGAGAAGATGGA
>OGXX01004223.1_pt1 | contig 11285 bp, 4 predicted proteins | sample 1576301 | NCBI WGS metagenome assembly OGXX01 (sample SAMEA3541469, study PRJEB24748) | human gut metagenome | biome: human gut; feature: human-associated habitat; material: faeces | place: China | collected 2012 | reverse complement strand
CCGCCGCGCCCACGGTGCGTCGGTCAGCGCGCGCGTGATGCGCTCGGCGAGCACACGCGCATGGTCGGGCCCCACGGAGAACAGCGCATCCTCATCGCCGCGCATCGTCCACCGGTAGCCCGGATTGTCGCCGGCGAGCGTCACCCCCGCGCCGGAAGCGATCGCCTCCGGCAATACGATGCCGAACGTCTCGCCGCCGATGGCCGGGAACACGGCCACATCGGCGCTCGCCAACAGGTCCGCCTTGCCCTCGTCGACCGTGCCTACGAACTGGACCGGCGTGCGCAGCCGGGCGGCGCGCTGAACGCAGTCGTCCATGAGCGGGCCTTCGCCGGCGATCGTGACGTGCAGTCCGGGCATCGGGAACATGCCGTGCCTTTCGCCGTAGTCGAGCGCGTCGAGCAGCAGTTGCGCGCCTTTGCGAGGCACCAGACGGCCCAGGAACACGATGTGCGGATGCGCGGCGTCGCGCGTGGCCCTGTGCGCGGCCGTGGCGAATTTCTCGACGTTCACCGGGTTGGCGATGATCGTGCCGTGGGTGTGGGCGGTGAACTGCGCGTATTGCGCGGCGACCTGCGACACAGCGATCACTTCGTCGACGCGCCGGTACGAATGGGCGTTGACCAGTCCGAGCGCGCGCCCGCCGTAGCGCGCCCGCCGGTCGATGGGCGCGATGTGGTACGTGGCGACCACGCCCGTCGACTGCGGCGCGCATTCGAGCACACGGCCGCCGAACAGCGGGCTGTACGGGGCTTGGATGTGCAGGATGTCGTAGTTGTTGTGCGCGAGCGCCGCGCGGATCTCGCGTTTGCGTACAGGCAGCGGAATGCGCATGCGGTTGCCGTTGAACGAGACCATCACATTGCGTGCGAGCGAGACGGTCTGCGGTACGGGGGAGTGATGCGTTTCACCCACAAGATAGTGCACGTCGTGCCCCCGCCGGACGAGTTCGGTGCCGATGGTGATGATGTGCTGCTGCACGCCGTCCAGTGCGTCAAGGGTGTCGTCGAACACGAATCCGATAGTCAGGGCCATATGGGCCAGTGTAGTGGCATGTGGCAATTTCGAGGCGAGTCGAAGCGCCGCCGGCATTTTCTTGCCGGATGAATATTATTTGTGCGTACAGTGATTGCAATTCGGCGACGATGACGAGGAGACGCGCATGGTGAATCTGCTGCTTGCCATAATCTACTTGGCCTTCATCTCGCTGGGCTTGCCTGATGGCCTGCTCGGCGCGGCATGGCCCACGATGAGCGCGGACATCCACGCGCCGTTGAGCTGGGCGGGCGGCATCTCCATGGTGATCAGCGCAGGCACGGTGTGCTCCGCGCTGTTGAGCGATCGGCTGACATTGCGCTTCGGCGCCGGGCGCGTGACCGCCGTCTCCGTGGCCATGACGGCCGCCGCGCTGTTCGGGTTCTCGTTCGCGCCGAACTACGGCGTGCTTGTGCTTATGGCGATTCCCTACGGACTGGGCGCCGGCGGCGTGGACGCCGCGCTGAACAACTACGTGGCGGTGCATTACACGAGCCGGCACATGAGCTGGCTGCACTGCATGTGGGGCCTCGGCGCGCTCATCGGCCCGTACATCATGGGCTTCACACTCGCACATGGCGACGGCTGGCAGTGGGGCTACCGCTCCGTGGGCATCCTGCAGGTCGTGCTGACTGCCGTGCTGATTTTCAGCCTGCCGTTGTGGCGCGCCCGCGGTTCGGCCGCACAGCTGGAAGAGGTTGTGACGATGCCGGACGGCGATGGCGCGGTGGAACCAAAGGAACCGGCGAAGCGCAAGCCCTTGGGACTTCTTGGCGTGCTGCGCATCCCCGGAGCGGTGCAGATCCTCATCATGTTCTTCTGCTATTGCGCGGTGGAACAGACGGCCATGCTGTGGGCCAGCAGCTACATGGTGGGCGTGGACCACATCGGGGAAAGCCAGGCCGCGAACCTGGCGAGCCTGTTCTTCATCGGCATCACCGTGGGCCGTTTCCTCAGCGGCTTCCTGACCATGCGCATGAGCGATCCGCAGATGATCCGGCTTGGCGTTGTGCTGTTGTTCGCGGGCATTGTGGTCATGCTGCTGCCCATCCCCGGCATCGGCAACACCGTGGCGGGCTTTGTGCTGGTCGGCTTGGGGTGCGCGCCGATCTACCCGTGCGTGATCCATTCCACGCCCACCTATTTCGGGGCGGACCGCTCGCAGGCCATTGTGGGCGTGCAGATGGCATGCGCCTACATCGGCACGATGCTTGTGCCGCCGCTCTTCGGCGTGATCGCCCAAGCCGCCACATTGGCGTTGCTGCCATGGTTCCTGCTCCTGTTCTCCGCGGCCCTCATCGTGATGCACGAGTGGCTGCGCGCCAAGACCCATGCCAAGTCCGACTCCGTGACCGACTCCGCCGCACACTGAGCAGGGCTGCGCCGCCGGTGGGTCGTCGTTCGCACTGGGCGTGCGCGGGTGGGCAGACCGGCGCCGCCGCTTTACGATGGGCACCATGGCACACGAACAGATACATGGGGACATCGTGCGCGCTGGCACGCCCGGCGTCTCGCTGCAGGTCATCCTTGGATTCCTGGCCATCGGTCTGCCCGAGGCATTGCTCGGCGCCTCCTGGCCGGCCATGGGCGCGGGGGTGCACGCGCCGCTCGTGGCCGTGGTCGGCATCGCCGCGGTCCTCGCCGCAGGCTCCGCCGCGGCGGCGATAACCGCGGAGCCGGTGGCGCGCCGGTTCGGTTCCGGGCGCACGGTCGACATGGGCGTGGCACTTACCGTGCTTGCGCTGTTGGGGTTCTCATTCGCACCGCATTATTGGGTGCTGCTCATATTCGCGCTACCGTATGGCATTGGATCGGGCATGCTTGTGGTGGCGTTGAACGCGTATGTGTCCGTGCGTTCGGCGAACGCGCGCATCACCTGGCTGCATGCCACGACCGCGTTCGGTGCGCTCGTGGGGCACACGGTGCTCGGCTGGATCATCGCGGACGGCGCCGACTGGCGCTGGGCGTACCGCACGATCGGCCTTGTGCAGCTTGCGCTCGCCGTGATGCTTGCGGCAGGCACACGTCGATGGCGTGACCATCTGACCGCCGCCCAGATGGCCCAGCTGGGTGAGATGCCGTACGCGCAGGGGGATTGGCGGCACGACATGCGCCGGCCGCATGTGGTGCGTACGCTTATGGCCATGCCTGCGGCGGTGGCTGTGATCGTCTTGATGTTCGCCACCACCTCGGTGGAACAGACGACGATGCTGTGGGCCAGCAGTTACATGGTGCACGCCGGCGGTATGTCCATCCATACGGCGGGCGTCTACGCCAACCTGTTCTTTGTGGGGTTGGTCGCCGGCTCCGTGGTGGCGGGCGTTGTGGCCCTCAAGGTGCGCGATGTGTGGATGGTCGTCGGCGGCATCGCCGTGCTGCTCGGTGCGGTTGTACTGATGGTGGTGCCGATGGCCGGCCTGTGGCGCGCATTGACCGCGCCGGTACTGTTGGGCGTGGGCTGTGCGCCGATTGCTCCGGCTGTGGTGCATGCCACCCCGCGCTTGTTTGGAGCGGCGCGCACGCCGGCGATGATCGGGATGCAGACCGCTGCGGTCTCGCTGGCCACCTTGGTCGGCCCTGTGCTGTTCGCCGGGGTGGAACGCGTGTCGGGGTCGATGCATGCCCTGCCGTGGTATCTGCTGGGATTCACGGTGATCGCACTTGCGGCATATGCGCGTGTGGCGCGCGTGGCGCGCTTGCATGCGCACGGTGAGTGACCGATAATCGAACATATGTGCGAATGCTTGGAGAGTTTCACCGCCCCCACACGGGCATGGTTCGAACGTGGCTTCGGTGAGCCGACCGAAGCGCAGCGTCTGGCGTGGCCGGCGATCCATAATGGCGAGAACGTGCTCGTCATCGCGCCCACAGGCTCGGGCAAAACACTTTCGGCGTTTCTCGCGGCGATCGACGGCATCATCGCCCGCAAGGTGCGTGCGGCCGGTGGCAAGCACGGCTGCAAGCGCCCGCGCAAAGGCGTGCGTGTACTCTATATCTCACCGCTCAAGGCGTTGGGCGTGGATGTCGCGAAAAACCTCGAAACGCCGCTCAACGGCATCCGTGAGGAGTATGCGCGCATGGGCCTGGCCGTGCCCGAAGTCTCGATCGCCATGCGCAGCGGCGATTCCACGCCGCAGGAACGGCGTGCAATCGTCAGCAGGCCGCCGGACATCCTGGTGACGACGCCGGAATCGCTGTACCTGATGCTCACATCGAAGGCTCGCACCGTGCTCGACACCGTGCAGACGGTGATCCTCGACGAAGTGCATGCCGTGGCCGGCACCAAGCGCGGGGCCCACCTCGCGTTGAGCCTGGAGCGGCTCGACGACCGGCTTGAGACACCACCACAGCGCATCGGACTTTCCGCCACCGTGACCCCGGTGGATGAAGCCGCGGCGTTCCTCGGCGGCAGCCGGCCCGTCACGATCGCCCAAGCGAGCGGCAGGCCGGCACTCGACCTCAAGGTCGTGGAGCCGGCAAGCCGCATGGGTGACGGCGGCGGCAAGACAGACGCCGCAAAGCCCCATACACCGCAGTCTTCCGGCTCTATCACCGGCGTCACGCCGGCAATGCAGCGGTTGGCGGAGCGCAAGGCCCGTGAAGCCGGTCGCCCGGCAGCCGCAACGCCATCGGCGGCCGCCCATCGAGGTGGGAGCACAGCCCGAGCCGGCAGTGGGGCGCCGGCGACGGTCGCTGCCAGCGCCGAACCCACCGCCTCGGTCTGGCCACTGATCCAGCGCAGCGTGCTCGACGAAGTACTTGCACACCGCACCACGCTCGTTTTCGTGAACTCGCGTGGACTCGCCGAACGGTTCACGGCCCAGCTCAACGACCTCTACCTGGAGCGGCAGGACAAAAGCCCCGACCTGTCGAACGAGCCGGCGCATTACGGGTCGCTCATCGGATCGACGACGAAACTCGTCGGCCCTGTGGCGCAGCAGGACGCCATCGCGATGGCGCATCACGGCTCCGTGTCGAAAGACCGGCGCAAGCAGATCGAGGAGCAGCTCAAAGCGGGCAAACTCAAATGCGTCGTAGCCACAAGCAGCCTCGAATTGGGCATCGACATGGGTTCGGTGGATCTGGTCATCCAGTTGGCGCCGCCGCTGTCGGTGTCGTCCGGCCTGCAGCGCGTGGGGCGAGCCGACCACCGCGTGGGCGGGGTGTCGCATGCACTCATCTACCCGGTGACGCGCGAACAGATCATCGGCGCCGCCGCGAGCGTCGAAAGCATGCTCGCCGGCGCCATCGAGCCGCTGCGTGTGCCCAACAGCCCACTCGACGTGCTCGCGCAGCAGACGGTGGCCGCCGCGAGCCTCGAGCCGATCAGCGCCGATGCATGGTTCCGCACCGTGCGCCGCGCCGCCCCGTACCGCACGCTGCAGCGCGACATGTTCGACGCCATGGTGGGCATGGTCACCGGTGCCTACAACGGCGAGGAGTTCTCCGCGTTCCGGCCCCCACTCGTGTTCGAGGAGGAATCTGGCATGCTCGCCGCCCGCCAAGGGGCGCAACGCCTCGCCGTGACCAGTGGCGGCACGATTCCCGACCGCGGCCTCTACACGGTGGTGCTTCCCGAAGGGGAGGCCGGTACGGGCCCGCGGCGCGTCGGCGAACTCGACGAGGAGATGGTGTATGAATCGCGCGTCGGTGACATCATCACCTTGGGCACCACATCCTGGCAGATCCAGGAGATCACCAACGACCGCGTGATCGTGCTGCCGGCCCCCGGGCGCAGCGCGCGCCTGCCGTTTTGGCATGGCGACGGCGACGGCCGCGATTACCGTTTCGGTCTGGCGCAAGGCCAATGGGTGCACGACGTGGCGCAGGGGCTTGTGGGCGCCGGCCAGACGCACCCCGATGCCCCGTACGCCCCCGGCCCGCGCTTCACGAATGCCGTGCAGGCCCGCCTTGTCCAAGATGGCCTCGACGCCAACGCCATCGACAACCTGGCACGGCTGCTGGCCGAGCAGCGCGCCGCCACCGGCGTGGTGCCCGACGCCACGCATGTGGTGATCGAACGCTGCCGCGACGAGGAAGGCGACTGGCGCATCATCGTGCACACGCCATTCGGCAGGCGCGTGCACGAGCCATGGGCGCTCGCGATCAACGCCCGGTTGTTGCAGCGCTATGCCGTTGACGGGCAGATCTATGCGGCGGATGACGGCATCCTCATCCGTCTGCCGGACGGCGACGGCCGCATCGACATCGCGTCGCTCATCGCGTTCGACCCGGACGACATCCAACACATCGTCGAAGCGCAGGTCTCGGGCAGCGTGCTGTTCGCCGCACGGTTCCGCGAATGCGCGGCACGCGCGCTGTTCATGCCGCGCACCGATCCCGGCAAACGCGTGCCATTGTGGCAGCAACGCCTGCGGGCGGCGCAACTGCTCACGGCGGCGCGCGCCCACAAGAATTTCCCCTTGTTGTTGGAAACCGCGCGCGAATGCCTGCAGGACGTCTACGACGTGCCCGCCCTGCGTGAGGTGCTCACCCACATGCAGGCGGGACTGATCGATGTGCATGACGCGGAGACGGCCGTGCTGTCACCCATGGCCGAGCATCTGCTGTTCGGGTTCGTGGGGTCGGTCATGTACCAATACGATGTGCCACAGGCCGAACGCAATGCGCAGCTGTTATCGATGGATCCGCAGGTGTTGGAACGCCTGCTCGGTTCCGATGACGTGTCTTCGGTACTCGACGGCGGCGTGATCGATGCGGTCGCGGCCCAACTCGCCGAGCGCACGTTCTGGAACGACCTCGACGACGGCGATGTGCGCGGGCGTGTGCACCGCTATGCGGTGACGCACGCGCCGTTCACCGCCGACCAGATGATCGCCAATCTGGGCATGCCCGCACAGGCGGCGGTCCACGAACTTGACGAGCTACATGCGTCCGGGCAGATGCTCACCGGCAGGTTCGACGACCGGCTTCCGGTGGATGTGCCGCAATGGGTGCACGCCGATGTGCTCAAGCGCATCCGGTCGAAGTCGCTCGCCAAGGCCCGTAAAGCGGTCAAGCCCGTGGAGCCGGCGCAATTCCAGTCCTTTGTGCTTGACCGGCAGGGTGTGGGGTCGTTGGGCGGTGAACGCTACGAAGGCGTGGATGGCGTGATGCGCGTCGTGGAGCAGCTCGAAGGCGTCAGTCTGCCCATCAACGTATGGGAGGAATCGGTGTTCCCGGTGCGTGTGCGTGATTACCGGCCTGCGCTGCTGGACGAACTGATTGCCAGCGGCGAGGTGGTGTGGACCGGCGTCGGCCTGGCCGCCGGCAAGGAGCGGTTGGGAGCAGTGTCGTTCTATCCGTTTGATTCGGTGCAATTGCAGGTGCATTGTGCATCGCGCGCCAACACACCGTCCGGTGAGGGGCTCCAGCCGGAAAACGAGATGGGTATGGCCGACGCCATTGTGCAGGTGTTCGAGGAAGGTGGCGCCTACGCGGCGAACCAGCTCGAACAGCGTGCCCGCGCGATATGGGAACAACACCCTGAGTCGATGATCGACCCCGCAACCGGCGAATTGGTGGCGGCGGGATGGTCGACTGCCGCGTTCGAAGACGCGTTGTGGGGATTGGTGCGCGAGGGCCGCATCACCAACAGCGCATTCGCCGTGGCTCGTGCGGCAGCCAGTGGCATGGTGAGCGCACGCATGCCATCCTCCTCGCGCAGGCGCGCACGCGTACGCATCGCCCAACCCGTGGCGCTCACGGGGCTCTGGTCGCTGGTCACGGCGGCCGGAGAGCCATGCACGCCGGAAGAGCGGGCGATCGACTTGGTGGATATGCTGTTGGACAGATACGGCGTGGTCAGCCAACCCGTCGTCGAGCAGGTGGGGATCCCCGGTGGATTTTCCGCCATCTACCCGGTGCTCAAACGCATGGAAGAGCAGGGCGTACTGGTGCGCGGCATGTTCGTGCGCGGGTTTGGCGCGGCCCAATTCGCCCAACGCGAGACGGTGGATGTGCTGCGCGAGTATGCGAACGGCCCGTCGAGCACGGTGGCCCTGGACGCGACCGATCCCGCCAACCTGTATGGTGCGGCGATGGCATGGCCTGATCCGGCAGTGATGGGCGATACACACGACGATGCGTCGGCGTCCGCATCGGCGGAGGAGCGCAGCCCCGCCAAACCGATCCGCCGTGCCGACGCCTGCACGGTGATACGCGGCGGTGAGGCACTGCTGTACATCGGCGTGAAATCCGGCCGTCTCGTCATGTTCACGAGTGTGGAAGCGTTGCAGGAGCAGGCGTGCAAGGCGCTTGCGGATATGCTGCACCGCCATATGGGCGGCAGTGTGACCATCAAGGATTGCAACGGTGTGCCGCTCACCCAACGCGGTGGCGTCACCGTGGCCTTGCGTGCCGCGGGATTCGCACCGAGCCCACAGGGCATGAAGCTGTACCGGTGAGCACGCGGCCTGGCGGTTGCATGCTGTGAGCACACCATGGCCTATGATTGGTGCACGCCGCCGTACAATGACTGGCGCACCATTCGGTGGGCGATAGGGGTGGTGCACCGAACAACACGAGAGGACGAACGCCTTGACCTATATGCTGCTCGCGCTGCTACCAGCTGTGTTCCTTGGATCCAACAGCATCATCACGGCAAAGATCGACGGCAAACCGAGTCAGGGTACCTTGGGCACCACCATCGGTGCACTGCTGTTCGCCATTGCGGTGTCGCTGTGCTATGTGGTGCCCCACGCCGGCTGGGCCTTCGCCTACAATCCACGCATCTGGGTCGTGGGGCTGTGTTCGGGCGTGTTCTGGACAATCGGCTCGTTCGGGCAGTATTCCGCACTCAAACCCCTCGGTGTATCGGTCGCCATGCCCATCTCCACCGCTGGTCAAGTGGTCGGCAACGCGCTCATGGCCGCCATTGTGCTGGAACAGTGGACCACGCTCCATGTGTGGGCCGTGGGCATGCTCGCTATCATCCTCGTGACCGCCGGTGCGGTGATGTGCTCGGCGCGCGACCACACCGAAGGCGCCGTGCAACGCTCGCCGAAGGACGTGCGGGCCGGGCTCACCGCACTGTTGTTCTCCACGCTCGGCTTCATGATGTACTTCCTGTTCCCAAACCTGCTGCACAAAACCGGCTTCATCGGCGACGACATCTACAATGCGCCCGGCGGCGACGGCCTGTACTACATGACCTCGGTCATCCTGCCACAGGCGGTGGGGCAGGTGCTCACAGCGCTCGCGATCATCACGTTCATCGAAAAGAACACGCAGCTCATCGTGGCCAAGAAGACCGCCCTCAACATCATCACCGGCCTGGCGTGGGCCGTCGGCAATGTGCTCGTCTTCATCTGCGCGGCGAGCCCGCATGTGGGGCAGGCCATCGCCACCATGCCCGGCATCTCCCGCTCCGGCATGACCATCACCACCGGCTGCTTCGTGGGCTTCGAGCGGAGGTTTGCCGTGCGCTTCTCCTTCCTGCTGTCCATCCCCGCCGTGCTGGGTGCCAACATCCTCAGTCTGAAGGATGCCCTCACCGGCGGCGTGGACTGGAGCCAACTGCCGGTGTATCTGGCGGGCGTGGCGGTGGCTGCCGTCTCCGGCTACCTGTGCATCCGCCTGCTGAAGATGATCGCTGACAAGGGCCGCTTCGGTGCCTTCGCCTACTATTGCTGGGCCGCCGGTCTGGCTACCCTCATTCTGAACGCCGTCAAGTAACACCCGTTCTCTTGCACGAAAGGAAGTCCGCATGGCTGCTGCACCCAAAAAGAAGAAAACCTCGCAACCCGCAAAAAAGAATACCCGCACGCCGCCCCCTCCTGCCCCTACCTACGGCCGGGAGATCGCCGGCGGTGTCTGCCTGCTGCTGGCCCTGTGCGCCGTCGTGTCCTATTTTCAGGAGGAGGCCCTGTTCATCACCTTCTTCGGCGGCCTGCTGAAGGGGCTGCTGGGCTACGGCTACTGGCTGTCTGCCCCGGCCCTGCTGCTGACGGGCCTCCTGCTGCTGACCCACCGGGACCGCCCCGCCACCCTGCGCTCCGTATGTACACTGCTGGTGCCGGTACTCACCGGCTGCGGCCTGCATCTGCTGCTGTGCGCCCGCTCCTATGAGCCGGGCCTCACCGGCCTGCGGGAGCTGTGGCTCTCCGGCCGGTCCCTGCAAAGCGGCGGCGCCCTGTCCGGCGGTTTGGCCGTGGGCTTCTCCGCCGTATTCGGCAAGGTGCTGTCCCTGATCCTGTTCCTCCTCATGCTGCTGGCGGCCCTGTGCCTGGCGCTGCACATCTCCCCCAAGGACGCTGTCCGCCGGGCGCAGGAGCGCCGGGAGGCGGAGCGGGAGGACATCCCGGAGGAAGCACCCCCCGTCCGTGAGAAGGAGAGACCGGTGGAGAAGCGGCCCCGCCGCCGTGCCGCCATCGATATCCCCCTGGACGACGAGCCTCCCACCAAACAGCCGGAGCCGCAGCCCCAGCCGGAGGAACCCACCTTTGCCCCCAAGGAGAAGAAGCCCTTCTTCTCCCGTAAGAGCAGCGCCGTCCGCACCCCGGATCAGGTGCTGCGGGGGGAGCCTGCGGAGGAAGCCACCCCCGTGGCCCCCGCCGCTCCCGTTACCTCCCCACCGGCAGCGTCTGCTGCCCCCGCCCCTGTGGCTAAGCCCCGTGAAGCGGCCAAGCCTTCCGTCACGGCGCAGGAGGTGCAGGACGCCACCGAGGAGGTGACCGCTGCGGTGGAGCAGGAGCTGGCCCAGCCGGAGGAGGCGTACCAGTATCCCCCCATCACGCTTCTGGATGAGAATACCGCCGACAACTATACGGAGGTGGGGGCTGAGCTGCGGAGCAACTCCCAGCGCTTGGCACAGACCCTTCAGAGCTTCGGTGTGGACGCCCGCCCCGGCGCTGTGGTCCACGGCCCCAGCGTCACCCGCTATGAATTTACGCTGGAGCAGGGGGTGAAGCTGTCCAAGATCACCAACCTCTCTGATGATATTGCGCTGGCACTGGGGGCCAGCGGCGTTCGCATCGCCCCCATCCCCAATAAAATTTCCGTGGTGGGCATCGAGGTCCCCAACCGGGCCGTCACCCCCGTCCGCATCCGGGACGTGGTGGAGTCCCGCACCTTCACCGAGCACAAGTCCCCGGTGGCCTTCGCCGTGGGCAAGGACATCGGCGGAAGCTGCATCGTGGGGGATATCGGCAAGCTTCCCCATGTGCTCATCGCCGGTACCACCGGCTCCGGTAAGTCCGTGTGTACCAACTCCCTCATCGTCAGCATCCTCTATAAGTCCACGCCGGAGG
>OGXX01004219.1_pt1 | contig 11290 bp, 10 predicted proteins | sample 1576301 | NCBI WGS metagenome assembly OGXX01 (sample SAMEA3541469, study PRJEB24748) | human gut metagenome | biome: human gut; feature: human-associated habitat; material: faeces | place: China | collected 2012 | reverse complement strand
TGTGCAGTAGTTTTTCCCAGTCCTCCGGTGTTCCTTCGAGAGTTATTTCAGGTATTCCACAGACAATGCGTATGATTATAAACTCAAAGTAAGGTTTTACAGCTTCCATGATTGTTATTTCGGAAGCAACTTTCTCTAAAGAGGTAGTCGTTGAAAAATTGCAGGTGAGCAGTTCGGTCAGATGCTTACCGGCGTATTGGGATATTTGTTCTGTAAATTGCGGAAAGATTTTCTCCCATGAAAGAGTAGGGTCCTCCAATTTTTTATTGAAGTTCTTTCTTACTATTTTGAATTGTTTTTATTGTGTCTTCTAATGAAATTTCCATTAAATTAACAGCCTCTCCAAGATTTTTTTCTAATTTTGCTAATGTATCTGTTAACACTTTTTCAGTTGAATCTAATAAATTATTTGCATATTCTTTTGTTCCTTGTGATATTTCTCTTGACATTTGATTTGCAGTTTCAATAATCTCTGCTTTTTGTTCATATGCCTTTCTTGTTATCTCATGTTCGTCTATCATTGAAATAATTCTATTTTCTGCTTCTTTAACAATTCCATCAGCTTCTTTTTGAGCTTCAACTAATATTCTTTGTCTTTCTTCTTTCACCCATTTAGCTTGTTTTAATTCATCTGGTAATTTTATTCTTATTTCCTTGATTATTTCAAGCATTTCTTCTTTATCAACCATTCCTCTAGTAGTAAATGGTACTTTTTTGCTATTTTCTAACATGTCTTCTAATGTTTCTAATAATGTAAAGATTTCCATCTCTTACCCCTTTCTAGGTATTCCTAATTTAAGAAATATTATTGTTGCTCTTCCGTATTTTCTTTTGTCAACAATTCTAACTTCTTCGCTTTCAATTTCTCTCAATATTCTTTGTTCATCATCTGTTTCTAAAATCATAATTCCTTCTTTTTTTAGATTTCCTTGTGCAATAATTTTTTCTATTGATTTTAGTATATATTTTGTTACATATGGTGGATCTATATATATTATATCAAATTGTCGATTTTTAACTTTATCTAAACATGTTTCAAAATCCAAATTTAATATTTGTGTTTTTTCTTCCATATGCGTTTTTTGTACATTCCTCTTTATTATTTCAGTGGCATCTTTTGACTTATCACATAATACTGCATTTCTTGCCCCTCTGCTTAAGAATTCTAATCCAATCGCTCCACTTCCTGCAAACAAATCTAATATTTCTGCATCTTCAATATCATTTTGTATTATATTAAATATTGACTCTTTTACTCTATCTAATGTCGGTCTTGTATTAGTACCTTCTAATGTATATAGTTTAGTTCCTTTTGCTTTACCACTTATTATTCTCATTCTGCCAAATTCAGCCTTTCTTATTTTATACTAATATTTTATTCTTTTTTTCCGTATTGTCAAGTATTTTAACTAAATTGTAATATAGTTTTAATATTTCTGTAACATTGTAACACTGTTTTTACAAGTACTTTTTAGAAAAATGACAAAAATGGGGCGGAAATTTTTCTTTCCCAAACCCCATTTTAGTCTTCTTCTTTATTTATTTCTTTTATAATCTCTGATTGTGAAATCAACAAAGATTCCATCTTTGCTTTATAAACATCAAATTGTTTTTTTACATCATTGAATTGTTGCTCTTTCATTTTTATTTTTTGATCAATATCTTCTAGATCTTTTGCAACACCTTCTTTTGAAGTTCTTAGTATATTCTCAGCCTCTTTTTGAGCTTCTGATATAATTTGATCAGCTTGTTGCTTTGCAACACTTTTAACTTCTTCTGCTGTTGATTGTGCCATTACCAAAGTGTTTTGTAAAGTGTTTTCTATATTCTTATAATGTTCTAAAGCATTGTTCAATTCATCAACTTTTGTTTTCATAGAAGCTAATTCTTTATAATTTGTTTCATAATCTTGCATAATTTGATCTAAGAACTCATCAACTTCATCTACATTATATCCATTCATCATTTGTTTGCTAAATTTTTTATTTTCTATATCTAATGGTGTAATCATATTAGATAGCCTCCGTTCTCTTTTAAAGATTAATTTATATTATTATTTTTTAGCCAAGAAACAGATAGTTTATTTTTTATTTCTTCTCTTGCCATTTCATTTGTTATTTCATAATTCATTGGTGCTATTAGAAATATTGAATTTGATATTTTTTGAATATGTCCATCTAGAGCATAAACTCCACCACTAATAAAGTCAACTATTCTTCTAGCAACATCTTTATTAACATATTCTAAGTTTACTATTACTGATTTTTTCTCTTTTAACAAACTGCATATTTCTTCTGATTGTTCAAATGTAGTTGGTTGAGAAATAACCATTTTTACAGATTGACTTTGTCCGTTTAATGGTACTATTTTTCCTTTCTTTCCGAAAAATCCTTTTTCTTCCTCATTATTTTCATAATTTGCTGATTTATCTTCATATTCATATGCATCATCATCATCATATTCTTCTGTTTCTCCTTGGTCTACTCCTCCGAATAGTCCCCAAACCTTGTCCATTATAGCTCCTGCCATTTTTTAACCTCCTAATATTTTACACTTTCGTATTCTAATTTCCAATTAAGTATCTAACTTTTTTTTCAATTTGTCAAGTGCTAAAGCAAATGTAATGTAAATTTAATATTTTTGTAACACAATTGTAATATTATTTTTGTAATACTATTTCATCATAATTACTTATTTTCTTATAATTTTTTATTTCTTGTGCACTTAAACCAATTTCCTGCAATTCTTCATTTTTGTATACATCTATTATTGCATATTTATTTGTCTGTTTTTTTACTTTTACTAACATTTTAGTTTGCACTCCTGCTTTATTTCTCACAACATAATATAATTCATTTTCTTGTATCAACGCTTGAGTTGGAACTTTTAATCCTGTAACATTCCACCATATTACATCAACAGTAATTTTTCTGTGATTTATTAGATTGTCTGTCATTTTATTAATTTGAAATATTATTGTTCTTTTTCCGCTTTCTTCATTTATTTGAATAACTTTTGCATCTTCTTCCTCATCGTTTGCTATTCTTATTTTTACCTTGTCATTAACTTTCGCTTCCATCGCTTCTTTAGAATTTAATGTAACTGCAATATAGCATTTAAAATTATCTATAACTTTTCCACATTCATTACTTGCAGATATTATCTGTCCTGTTTTTATCTCCAAACTATCTAAATATTTTTCATTTAATGAGTTAAAGTCACTTGGAGAAAGTTTTTCTTCTAAACCATCAACTCTATATGAAACAATCCCACTACTAGGTGCTTTCTGATATTCTGAACTATTTTTCAATTTACTCTCTAATTCTTTTCTCTGCTTTATTAACTTCTTTATATCCTTATTTTCAGTAGCATCTCCAATAAAACCAATTTTTTTACTTATTAAAGTATCAATATTTTTTTTGTATTCACTTATTTCTTGATAATTATTTAATGTATTTATATTCTGCATTTTTTCTTCAATCTGTTTTTCTATTGCTTTTATGTCAGCAGAAGTAACACTTTTGTCTTTTTCTAGTAAATCTTGTATTTTATAATTTATATCATTAATTTCAGAGTTTATCTGTTTTTCTGTATCACTATAATACCTAAAAATAGGCTCATTTATTGCTACTCTTTGTCCCTCTGATGCAATTGCATATATTCCATTATTATAATTATCACTCTTTTTTACTTGTTCATCTCGTATTATATATCCAACTGTTTCATCTTCTTGTGTCACTGTTCCTTGACTTATAATGTAAGTGTCTGATTGGTGAACTATAAGCAAATATATTGCACTTATTACATATGCTACTATAATTATTCCAGATAGTATTGCTATTATTGCTTTTCCTTTTCCCAAGTTTTTTCCCCTTTCTAAATAAAATATATTATATTTCATTTAAAATCATTTGTAAATCATTTGGTCCTATCCATATTGTTTGTTTATTTTTCTTAAACCATGTTATTTGTCTTTTAGCATATCTTCTTGATTCTCTTTTAATGTTTTCTATCATATCTTCTTTTAAAACTTTTCCCTGAATGTATTCTACCACTTCTTTATATCCTAATCCCTGCATTGCTGTTGGAAACTCATTATATTTTTTTAATAAATTTTCAACTTCTTCTATTAAGCCTTTTTGTATCATTATATCTACTCTTTTATTTATTCTATCATATAATTTTTCTCTATCCATATTTATTGCAAATACTCTATAATCATATTTCACTTCATTTTTTCTAGACTCAATTTCCTGCTCTGTTTTCGTTTTTCCTGTTGCATTATAAATTTCCAAAACCCTTAATATTCTTTTTTGATCATTACGGCTGATTTTTTTCATTGCTTGCGGGTCTATTTTTTTAGCTTTTTCATATAATTTTTCTAATCCTTCTTTCTCTACTCTTCGTTCTAATTCTTTTCTGTAATTTTCATCAAATTCTATGTTTGGATATTCAATTCCATATATTAAGCTATCTACATATAACCCAGTTCCACCAACAATTATTGGAACCTTCCCTTTTTGTAATATATCTTCTATTGCATTTTCAGCATCTTTTTTATAATCTGCTACACTATATCTTTGATTTGGCTCTACGAAATCTAATAAGTAATGTTTTATTCCTTGCATTTCTTGTTGGTCTGGTTTAGCTGTTCCTATGTTCATATCTTTGTATATTTGCATAGAATCACTTGAAATTATTTCTCCATTTATTTTTTGTGCCAGTTGTATTGATAGTGTTGTTTTTCCTGACGCAGTGGGTCCACATATAACTATAACCTTTGGTTTGTTCATCTTTAATCCCTTTACTTTCTTGCAAATTTTCTTTCAATATCATATTTTGACATTTTTATTGCTATTGGTTCTCCTAGTGGTCCTGTAAATGGATTATTTAATATCAATAACTCATTCATCAAACCATCAACCTCTTCTTTAGTATTTGCTATACTAGCATCTTTAGCAATTTTAAAAGCAAGTGTTGATATAAATTTTTGTTCAACTTCTTGTTTTTCATTTCTTGAAACTTTATCTATTTCATCTAATATCTGCGTAAATATTTCTCTTGTTTCTAATTCTAAGCATATTTCTGGTACACCTGTTATTTTTACAGTATTTTCCCCAAATTCTTCTACCATAAATCCTGCATTTCTAAACATTTGCATATTATCTCTAGCAATTTCCATTTGTTTACGTGAAAGTGTTATTATATCTGGTAATAACATTAATTGTGAATCTTTATTCTCTTTGTCATAATAATTATCTTTTAATTTTTCAAATAATATTTTCTCATGTGCTGAATGTTGGTCAATTATATACATTTCTTTTTCCATCTCAATTATTATGTATTCATCAAATAGTATTCCAACAAATTTATAAGTAGGCTTTTGATATTCTTCTAGATTCTCAAATACAGTTCTATTTTCTAGTTTAGCTATATCATCTATTTTATTACTATCATCTATTTTGCTTTCGTATTTTTCACCTTTTACTGGCTTAGTTCCAAATAATTGCATATACATTTCTTCAAATTCTTTTGTATATTCTACACTTTTCTCTGCTACTTTTTCTTCTTTTATAGGTTCAGATTCTATTTCATATTTTATTTCTTTTGCTGGTTGCTCTATTTCTTCATGTTGAAGTGCTTTTGGTAATTCTTCTTCCAATATTTGAGGTTCTTCTTGATTTTCTATTATTTCAGTTTTTTCCACTTCAATATTTTCTTGTTGTTGTATTCCTATTTCCTGTTTTTCCTCTTGTTGTGGTTGTTCTACTTGTACTGGTTGTATTACTTCCTTGTTTTCTAATTTTAGTCCTGGTGTTTCTTGAATTAATTTTTGTTTCATTTCTTGTAGTTTTTTTAGAACTTCTTGACTTTTTTCTATCTCAGGTATTTCAATCTTTTCTGCTTTTTGATTCTGTTGAGCTTGCTTTGGTTCCTGGTTATGTTGTTCAGCTAATTGTCTTGCTTTAAATATTTGTTCTACTATAGTTTCTTTACTTCCTACTGAGAAATTATCGGTTTTGTTAAATGGTTTTATTTCTACTGTTGGAGTTCCAATTGAAATTTGATCTGAATTATTATTTGTACTTGGTTCATCTATTTTTAAAAGTGAATCTCTTATTGCATGATATACTGCTTTAAATATCAAATTTTCGTCTTCAAATCTTACTTCCAATTTTGCTGGGTGCACATTCACATCAACTTTACTTGGATTCATTTCAATATTCAACACCAAAAATCCAAATTTTCCCATTGGCAACATTCCTTTATATGCTCTTTCTGTCGCTGATGATAATGCTTTGTCTTTTATATATCTTTTGTTAACAAAAAACATTTGATATGCTCTATTTGAACGTGCTATTTCTGGTTTTCCTACTACACCTGTTATATGTATATCTTCATATGTGTAATCAGTTTCTATCAATGCATTTGCTACATCTTTTCCATATATACTATAAATTACTGTTTTTAAATCTCCATTTCCATTAGTTTGAATAACCGTTTTTCCAGAATTTATAAGTTTTATTGCTATTTCTGGATGCACTAATGCCGTTCTTGTTATTGCATCTTCAATATATCCTGCTTCTGTGAAATCCTTTTTTAAGAATTTATATCTTACCGGTGTATTATAAAATAGATTTGTTACTGTTATTGATGTACCTGTTGGCGAACCTGCTATTGATTTTTCTAATACATTTCCACCTTCTAGTACTACCTTATACCCATTTTCTTGCTCTGCCGTTTTAGAAACTAATTCTACTCTTGATATCGCTGCAATGCTTGCTAATGCCTCTCCTCTGAACCCCATTGATGTTACAGTATTTAAATCATCAGCAGATCTTATTTTGCTTGTAGCATGTCTTTCAAATGCTAATTCCAAATCATCTTCTGAAATTCCTTTTCCATTATCTGTTACTTTTATATATGATATTCCACCTTTTTCTATTTCTACTACTATATTATTAGCCCCTGCATCTATTGAGTTTTCAATCATTTCTTTTATTACTGATGCAGGTCTTTCTATTACTTCTCCTGCTGCAATTTTATTAATCGTTAAATCATCTAATAAAACTATGTTTCCCATTTTTTTACATTACCTCCTGGAGCATCTGAGAATTCTTTTCTTCTGTTCCATTATTTTATTATATTTAATCATACTTGCATTTTTTTTTCAACCTATATTAATCATTTTTTGTACATATTAATAAAAACATTAAGTTGTAACATTTTCTTATAAACCCCATATTATATATTATCAAAAGAAAAACCTAAAGTTAAGTTTCACTTTAGCCAAGATAGTTTTATCGAAAGGGGGGTTTAATATGCCAGAAAATAGAGGATGTGGATTTGGTTTCGGCGATGATTGCTGCTGGATAATAATCTTAATACTTTTAATTTGTTGTTGCTGTGGTGGTAACAGAGGAGGATGTTGCTAATCCTTTAGAGACATAACAAAAGAAGCCCCTTTTCGGAGGCTTCCTTTTGCTTATTTTATTTTTCTTGATTTATATCCAAAAAACATTGCAACTGCTACTACTAATATCATTCCTACAATAACCATAGGAGAACCTGCCTTTGGTATTGGTTCTGGTGCAACAGTATTGTCAACTGGTACTTCAATTTTTGTAAGCTTTATTTTTGGTGTAACATCTGATTTTTCTGTTTTTGTGCTTCCATCAAAATCATTGTATGTTACTTCTACTGAATCGTTTGTATCAAGAATTTCACCTATAATTTTCTCATCAAACTCATCCTTCAATGTTAGTCTATATTGTATTGTAGCTGATTGATTTGCTCCAAGTTTTGCAAGATTCCATGTTATACTATTTGTTTCTGTATCAATTTTGGCTGAAACATTGCTTGTATCAATCCCTTCAACATATGTCATTTCGAAATTATTTACAATATATTCTGGGAAATAATCTTTTACAACTATATCTGTTAATGCATTTTCAACTGGCAATAATTCGCGGTAAATTGTTTCTGTAATTGTCTTTTCGATTTGATTATCATTTATTTTATAGAATTTTCCTACTGTTGGTTTTGATTCTGTTCCAAAAACTTCTTGTATTACTTGTCCATATGTATATTTATTTTCGCCTTCCATCCTAAATGTTGCATCTTCTGTATCTATACCTGTTAGCATTGTCATTACATCTACATTATCTAATGATTTTAATGTTGCTTTAGTTGCTGTTATAACATCTGTTAATCCTTTATATGAAGTCAAATCATTATGTCCTATTGCAATATTTGGTAATCCATCTGTTAAAACAATCATGTATTTATTATTATCTTCTGATGTATATTGGCTTTTTGCTAATTTTAAACCTGAATCTAAGTTAGTATATTGGCCTGTTCCTTCAATTGCAGATATTTTTGATTTTAATGTTTGGACATTATTTGTAAAATCGCAAACTTTTTGTGCGTCAGCTTCTGTTCCTATTATTAAGTTTCCATTTTCATCTTTTTGGGAACTAGTTGAAAATGTTACAACTCCTATTTTTAATGTTGTTGGATTTGCTTTTAATAAACTTTCAATAAGCTTATTAGCAGAATTTAAAACCAATTCTTTTCTTGTCGTATTATCATCTACTTTTTGATTCATACTATTTGAGCTATCTATTACTAACATCATTTCTCCTGATGGTATTTTTGCTTCTGCTGCATTATTTACTTTTAATTGTAGAGTAACTTGATGTTTATCTAAATCATTCTCTACAAGTTTTTTTTCAAGATTTGCTTTTTCATTTAATTTTATTGTACATACATTGTCTTCTACTATTTCCATTTTTACATCAGCAGATTTTGCTGTTGCAAATACACTTGTTGTCATCATCATTATTATTAAAAATATTGTTAATGTAATTTTCTTTTTCATTTTTTCAATCATTCCTTTCTATCTATCTAATTTATCTAGATTATCTAATGCTTTACCAGTTCCTAATGCAACACATGAAACTGCATCATTAGCAATCATTACATTTATTCCTGTTTTTTCTTGTAACAATTTATCTAAACCATCTATTAAACATCCTCCACCAGTCATATATATTCCTCTGTCACTTATATCAGCAGAAAGTTCTGGTGGTGTTTTTTCTAATACTGAATGTACTGCATCCACAATCATCATTGCAGGCTCTATAAGTGCTTCTAACATCTCACTTGAATTCACTTTAACATTTTTAGGTAATCCTGTTGCTAAATCTCTACCTCTTATTTCCATGTCAGTATCTTGCATTTTTGGATATACACAGCCAATATTTATTTTTAAATCTTCTGCTGTTCTTTCTCCAATCATTATATTATGTTTCTTTTTGATATATTTAACAATATATTCATCAAATTTATCTCCTGCGACCTTTAATGATGTACTTTCTACTGAACCACCTAATGAAATTACTGCAATATCTGTTGTTCCACCCCCAATATCTACAACCATATTTCCACATGGTTTAGCTATATCTATTCCTGCACCTATTGCTGCTGCTATTGGCTCTTCTATTAAAAACACTTTACGTGCTCCTGCTTGATTTGCTGCATCTATTACTGCCTTTTTTTCAACTTCTGTTACTCTTGAAGGAATGCATATCATTGTTCGTGGTGCAAACAATGTTCTTCCATTTATCTTGTTTATAAAGTACTTAAGCATTTTTTCTGTTACTGTATAATCTGAAATTACCCCTTCTCTTAATGGTCTTGTAGCCACAATATTTCCTGGTGTTCTTCCCAACATTCTTCTTGCTTCTTGTCCCACTGCTAAAACTTCATTTGTATTACTATCTACTGCTACTACAGATGGTTCTCTAAGTACTACGCCTTTTCCTTTTACATATGCTATTACTGTAGCAGTTCCTAAGTCTATTCCTATATCTTGCCCTAATCCAAATTTAAACATTTATATCCATTCCTTTCTTATTTATTTGCCTATACTTTTTCTTTTATAATATAAATTGGTCTTTTTTTAACCTCTAAATATGTTTTAGATAAATATTGTCCAATTACCCCCACTGAAAACAATTGTATTCCACTAACAAAAACAATTATACATACAAGTGATGGCCAACCAGAAGTTGGATCTCCATATATTAATGTTCTAACTATAATAAATATAATTGCCAAAAATGAAATTACACAAAATATTATTCCCAATACTGATGCAAATATTAAAGGTGTTGTTGAGAATGCTGTTATTCCTTCAATTGCATATTTAAATAATTTCCAGAATGACCATTTTGTTTCTCCTGCAACTCTTTCAACGTTTTCATATTCTATCCATTTGGTATTAAACCCTACAAAGCTAAACAATCCTTTTGAATATCTGTTATACTCTTTTAAAGATATTATTGCATCAACAACTTGTCTTTTCATCAACCTATAATCTCTAGCTCCATCAACCATTTCAATATCTGACATTTTATTTATTATCTTATAAAACATCCTTGCAAAAAAGCTTCTAATTGGTGGTTCACCTTTTCTTGTAACTCTTCTAGTCCCTACTGAATCATATCCCTCATTTATAATTGCGTCATACATTTGTTTTAGTAAAGCTGGTGGATCTTGTAAATCTGCATCCATCAATGTTACATAATTTCCTGTCGATGCTTCCAAGCCAGCAAACATCGCTGCTTCTTTTCCAAAGTTTCTAGAAAATGATACATATCTTACTTTATCATCAATTGCTCTTAACTGTTTTATTATATCTAATGTTTTATCTTTAGAACCATCATTTACAAATATGTATTCAAAATCCACAATATTTTCAAAATCTTGTTTTCTCACTCTTTCTATTTCTTTATAAAATAATGGTAATGCTTTTTCTTCATTATAACAAGAAACTACTACTGATATTTTCTCCATATTTTTCAACCTTTCTACCTATTTTACTAAAATTGAATTATTATAAAATCTTGACACTTTTTTCAATTCATTATTAACATATTCCACACCATATTTCTCAATTAATGTTTTTTCATCTGAAAACAAATTTGTCCCCAGAGCCAACCTATTTCCTTCAATCTTGGCTCCAAGTGCCCCTAGTGTTGCTGGGTATAAGTCCATTGTTGAATATGCTCTTTTTGTATTCTCAGCTTCAATAGCTGGATTTATAATAACATTTACTACTTTTTTATCATATTGTTGCCCTTCTTCTGGCTCAAAGAAATTTGCTTGCATTGTTAAATGGTCTCCAGTAATAACTATTGTAGTATTATCATAAAAGTCTTGTTCTTGAAGCCATTTAACAAAATCTCCAACTCTTTTACTTGAACAAGATATTACATTGTTGTAT
>OGXX01004209.1_pt1 | contig 11307 bp, 9 predicted proteins | sample 1576301 | NCBI WGS metagenome assembly OGXX01 (sample SAMEA3541469, study PRJEB24748) | human gut metagenome | biome: human gut; feature: human-associated habitat; material: faeces | place: China | collected 2012 | reverse complement strand
CCGCCCGCCATCGAGCAGAGTTTTACACCTAATTGGGGATAAAACAGCTCATGGCCGGGGGCGGCGTGGCGCTCATCGGCGTCATTCTTGTTCCCCTGCTCTCCGGCCTGTTCGGTTAATCGCCCGCATAAATCCTTCGCGGTGTCCGCCCCCCGGGGCGGGCGCTGCGGGAAAGGAGGGTAAAGCCCATTGGATTTGATATGGCAGAAATTCACCGAATGGCTGAAGGAGCTGCTGGTCAGCGGCATCATGGACAACGTGAACGGACTGTTTGACAACGTGAACAGCCGCGTGGCGGGCATCGCCGGACAGGTGGGCGCTACGCCCCAGGGCTGGAACAGCGGCGTCTACGGCATGATCCGAACGCTGTCGGACAATGTGATTTTGCCTATCGCGGGCGTCGTCCTGGCCTTTGTCATGACGCTGGAGCTGATTCAGCTCATTACGGAAAAGAACAACATGCACGACGTGGACACCTGGATGTTCTTCAAGTGGATATTCAAGACCGCCTGCGCCGTGCTCATCGTCACCAACACATGGAACATCGTCATGGGCGTGTTCGAAGCGGCTCAGAGCGTCGTAAACAGCGCGTCGGGCATCATCGTATCGGACACATCCCTGACGTTCAACGAGCATATCGCGGGATTTGAAGCTGCGCTTGCGGAAATGGAGGTCTGGTCGCTGCTGGGGCTGTGGCTGGAGTCCGTGGTCGTGCATCTTTCCATGTGGGCGCTGACCATCTGCATTTTCATCATCTGCTACGGCAGAATGATCGAGATCTACTGCGTGACCTCCATTGCGCCCATCCCCATGGCGACCATGGCCAACCGGGAATGGGGGCAGATGGGCCAGAATTACCTCAGAAGCCTGCTGGCGCTGGGCTTTCAGGGCTTCCTCATCATCGTCTGCGTGGCGATTTACGCGGTGCTGATCCAGAACATCGTGGTGGAGAGCAGCGTCTCGGCGGCCATATGGACGTGCATGGGGTATACGGTGCTGCTGTGTTTTACGCTGTTTAAGACAAGCTCCCTTGCCAGGAGCCTGTTCCACGCCCACTGACGGAGGTGATGAAATTTGGCATACGTTCCCGTACCCAAGGACTTGAACGCGGTGAAAACCAAGGTCATGTTCAATTTAACAAAACGCCAGATTCTGTGCTTCGGCGGCGGCGCGCTCATCGGCGTACCGCTTTTCTTTCTGCTCAAGGGCCATATCGGCAGCAGCGCGGCGGCCCTTTGCATGATGCTGGTCATGCTGCCCTTCTTCCTGCTGGCCATGTACGAAAAGAACGGTCAGCCGCCGGAGAAGCTCATCCGCAACATCGTGCAGGTGTGCTTCCTGCGCCCCAAACAGCGCCCGTACAGGACGAACAATTTCTACGACCTGCTGAACCGGCAGGATATTTTGGATAAGGAGGTCTACGCGATTGTCCACAAACAAAAACCCCGCAAGAAAGCTCACACGAGCCGAGCGAAAGCAGATCGACGCGGCGATTGCAAGAGCAAAGCGTCAGGATAAGCGAAAGAAGTCCGCCCAGGACAGCATCCCCTTTCAGCGGATGTACCCCGACGGCGTGTGCCGCGTGACGGACAATTACTACACGAAAACCGTGCAGTTTCAGGATATCAACTACCAGCTCAACCAGAACGAGGACAAGACCGCCATTTTCGACGGCTGGTGCGATTTCCTCAACTATTTTGATTCCTCCATCCGCTTCCAGCTCTCCTTCATCAACCTCTCCGCCACGCGGGATACCTACGCCCGGCGCATCGCCATCCCCTTGCAGGGCGACTGCTTCGACAAGCTTCGCACCGAGTACACCGGGATGCTGCAAAGCCAGCTTGCCAGAGGCAACAACGGGCTTATTAAGACCAAGTACCTGACCTTCGGCGTGGAGGCGGACAGCCTGAAAGCCGCAAAGCCCCGATTGGAGCGCATCGAGACGGATATCCTCAACAACTTCCGCCGTCTGGGCGTGCAGGCGGAAGCCCTGAACGGCATGGAGCGCCTGCGCCTGCTGCACGGGATGCTCCACATGGACGAGCCGCAGCCCTTCCGCTTTTCGTGGGACTGGCTGGCTCCCTCCGGGCTGTCGGTGAAGGACTTCATCGCGCCCAGCGCCTTTGAGTTCAATACCGGCAGCAGCTTCGGCGTGGGCAGCAAGACCGGCTGCGTATCCTTCTTGCAGATTTTAGCCCCCGAGCTCAACGACCGGATGCTGGCGGATTTTCTGGATATGGAAAGCTCCCTCATCGTCAGTATGCACGTCCAGTCCGTGGATCAGGTAAAGGCAATCAAGACCATTAAGCGCAAGATCACCGACTTGCAGAAAATGACCATTGAGGAGCAGAAAAAAGCGGTGCGCTCCGGCTACGATATGGATATTATCCCCTCCGACCTTGCCACCTACGGCACGGAGGCGAAAAAGCTCTTGCAGGAGCTGCAAAGCCGCAACGAGCGTATGTTCCTTTTGACCTTCCTTGTGGTGAACGTGGCGGACAACAGGCAGCGCCTCGGCAACAACGTCTTTCAGGCGGGCTCCATCGCCCAGAAGTACAACTGCCAGCTCACGCGGCTGGACTTTCAGCAGGAGGAGGGCTTCATGTCCGCGCTGCCGCTGGGATATAACCAGATCGAGATTCAGCGGGGGCTCACCACCTCCAGCGTGGCGATTTTCGTGCCGTTTACCACCCAGGAGCTGTTTCAGGACGGGAAGGAAGCCCTGTACTGCGGGCTGAACGCCCTTTCCAATAACCTCATCATGGTAGACAGAAAGCTGCTGAAAAACCCGAACGGGCTGATCTTAGGCACGCCCGGAAGCGGCAAGTCCTTCTCTGCCAAGCGTGAGATCGCCAACGTGTTCCTCGTCACGAATGACGATATCATCATCTGCGACCCGGAGGCGGAGTACGGGCCGCTGGTGGAGCACCTGCACGGGCAGGTAGTGAAGATCTCGCCCACCTCCACCGACTATCTGAACCCCATGGATTTGAACCTGAATTACAGTGACGACGAAAACCCGCTGAGCCTGAAATCCGACTTCATCCTCTCCCTGTGCGAGCTGATCGTGGGCGGCAAGGACGGCCTCATGCCGGTGGAAAAGACCATCATCGACCGCTGTGTGCGCTCTGTTTACCGGGAGTACCTGAGCGACCCACGCCCGGAGAAGATGCCGATTTTAGAGGACTTGTACAACGAGCTTCGCAGGCAGGATGAAAAGGAAGCGCAGTATATCGCCACGGCGCTGGAAATCTACGTCACCGGCTCACTCAACGTGTTCAACCACCGCAGCAACGTGAATATCGAAAACCGTGTGGTCAGCTTCGATATCAAGGAGCTGGGAAAGCAGCTCAAAAAGATCGGGATGCTGGTGGTGCAGGACGCGGTGTGGAACCGCGTCACAATTAACCGGGAACAGCGCAAGTCCACCCGCTACTATATCGACGAAATGCACCTTCTTTTGAAGGAGGAGCAGACCGCCGCGTATACGGTGGAGATATGGAAGCGCTTCCGCAAATGGGGCGGCGTTCCCACGGGCATCACGCAGAACGTCAAAGACCTGCTATCCAGCCGTGAGGTGGAGAACATCTTTGAAAACTCCGACTATGTGTATATGCTCAACCAGGCTTCCGGCGACCGGCAGATTCTGGCGAAGCAGCTCAACATCTCGCCCCATCAGCTCTCGTATGTGACCCAATCCGCCGAGGGCGAGGGGCTTTTGTTCTACGGCAGCGTGATCCTGCCCTTCGTAGACCGCTTCCCCAAGGATACGGAGCTGTACAAAATCATCACGACCAAGCTCTCGGAGCAGGTGCAGTCAGAATAGAGACGAGAAAGGATGTGCGAATATGAATAACAATCTGATGATCTTTGAAAACCCGGAGTTCGGAGCTGTACGCAGCATCCTGATCGACGGCGACCCGTGGTTTGTAGCAGCCGACGTGTGTAAAGCACTGGAGCTTGAAAAAACAAACCGGGCTTTAAGCAGGCTCGACGACGACGAAAAGGGTGCTCATTCAGTGAGCACCCCCGGCGGCAGGCAGCGAATGTCTATCATCTCTGAATCTGGATTGTACTCGCTTATTCTCGGCTCCCGCAAGCCGGAAGCGAGAGCCTTCAAGCGCTGGATTACCCATGAGGTCATTCCCTCCATCCGCAAGCACGGCGCGTATATGACGGATGCGCTTCTTAGCCGGATGGATGAGCACCCCGAGCTGATCTCGGAGTATATCGGCAAGCTCCGTGCGGAAAACGCAAAGGCGAACGCCGCGCGGGAGGCGCTGAAAAAGGCGGAGGCCGAGAACGCGCGGCTGGCTCCGAAGGCCAGCTACTACGATTCCTTTGTGGGAGTCGAGAGCGTGACCTGTCTCCGCTATACCGCCAAGGAGCTGGGCGTTCCGCAGAAGAAATTTATCGGCTACCTGCTGGAAAAGGGGTATGTGTTCAGAGACCGTCACCGCAGCGACCGTGTATTTGTCAGAGCCGGCAAGCGCAACGACCCGCTGTTTGTGACCAGAGATTTTTACCTTCCCAACGGCACAAAAAGCGAATACACCCTCGTCACGCCTGCCGGAAAGGCGCATTTTCTGAAAATCGCGGAGAAAATCCGCGTCTGGGAGCCCCGTGAGGTTGCAGAGGGCAAAGACGCCAGCGAACAGGCCGTCTTTGCCGCGTGCGTATGACGATCCAATCCCCACAGAATCGAGGTGATGAATATGGCAAAACGCTCGCCAAGGCTGATTTTCACCGAGGAAGAACGCACCCTGCCGGAGCTGGAACGAGCTGTCCGCAAGGCGGACAGGGCGGCGGTTAAGCTGGAAAAGGCCGAAGCGAAAATTCCCAAGAAAACCGTTAAGGTCAAAAAGCGCGTTGTGGACAGTGAGAGCGGCAAGGTCACGACGCGCCTTTTCTTTGAGGAGGCGGACAAAAAGCGTCCGCCCTCCAGGCTGGCCCACGCCTCAAAGAAAGCGCCGCTGGATACCGTCCGCAGCGCAGTCCACCGCAAGCTCCGGGAGGAGGGCGATGACAACCCCGGCACGGAGGCGGCGAACACCCTGACCGAGACGGCGGAGCGCACCTGGCGCATCGCGGAATCGGCGCACCGCTCCCATGCGGAAAAGCCCTACCGCAGGGCGGACAAGGCGGAAGCCGCCGCAGACAAAGCCAATCTCAAGGCGCTGAACAAACAGTACGAGCAGGAATACGGCAGGGCTTCCAACCCCTATTCCCGTTGGCGGCAGAAGCAGGCCATTAAAAAGGAATACGCCGCCGCAAAAGCGGGGAACGGCGCGAGGAATACCGTCAAAGCGTCCGAGACCACCGCGAAGGCGGCAAAGCGCGCCGGCGAGGGAAGCAAAAAGGCCGGCAGCTTTTTTGTCCGGCACAAGAAGGGCTTCCTCATCGCGGGCGGTATCGCCGCCGCGATACTGCTGCTCATAACCTGCATTTCCTCCTGCTCCACGCTGTTTCAGGGCGGGCTGTCCGGCATTGCGGCCTCCACCTATCCGCTGGAGGATGCGGATATGCTGGCGGCGGAAGCCGCCTACTGCGCCATGGAGGACGAGCTGCGGGAATACCTGAACAGCTACGAAAGCACCCACGATTACGACGAGTACCACTTCGACCTGGACGAGATTGAGCACGACCCCTATGTGCTCATTTCCATGATTACCGCCCTCAAGGGCGGAGAATGGACGATTGACGAAATCGGCGGGGTTCTGGAGACGCTGTTTGAAAAGCAGTATATCTTAACGGAAACCGTCGCCACGGAAACCAGATACCGCACCGAAACGCGCATCGGCTACTACACCGACGAAAACGGCAATCTGCAAAGCTACGAGTACGAGGCGGAGGTTCCCTACACCTACTATATCTGCCATGTGGAGCTGGAGAACTTCAACCTCTCCCATGTGCCGGTGCATATCATGTCCCACGATCAGCTCTCCATGTACGCCGTGTATATGAGCGTGCTGGGCAACCGCCCCGACCTGTTCCCCGGCTCCCCGTATGTGAACCGGTACTACCACACCCAGTATGAGAAGTACGAGATACCCCCGGAGGCGCTGGCGGACGAGCAATTCGCCGCAGTTATAAAGGAAGCGGAAAAGTATCTGGGCTACCCCTATATCTGGGGCGGCAGCTCGCCCGCCACCTCCTTCGACTGCTCCGGCTTCGTTTCGTATGTCTACAACAACTGCGGCCTGCATTGGAGCTTCGGCAGGCTGGGGGCGGAGGGGCTGCGGGGCATGTGCGCCTACGTCTCCCCGGAGAGCGCCCGTCCCGGCGACCTGATCTTCTTTGAAAAGACCTACAACACCGCAGGCGCGTCCCATGTGGGCATCTATGTAGGCAATAACAGGATGCTCCACTGCGGCGACCCCATTCACTACGCTTCCATCGACACGAGCTACTGGCGAAGCCATTTTCTCCAATTCGGCAGATTGCCTTAATAACAACCATATCAACGCAAAAAAGGAGGATGTTATGAACCCGCGACTTGAAAAGCTGCGTCAGGAGCGCGAGAAGCTGGCGGAAAAGCTCACATCGCTGACCGCCCGGCTCAAAGCCCTGGACGAGCAGATTCTGAAGCTGGAAAACACGGATATTGTGGGCATCGTCCGCGAGAACGGGCTGACCATCGAGCAGCTGGCGGCGCTGATGGCGATGCTGGAAAAGCGTCCCACGGCGGCGCTGCCCGACGAATACAGAAAAACGGAGGATTTTACGGATGAGGAATAAATGGAGATTTTTTGCCGTGACGCTGGCCGTCGTGCTCTGCATGACGGTCTTTTCCGTTACGGCCTATGCAGGCGGCGGCGATATGGTCGATTCGACCATGGGTGACCCGACCATGGAAACCCCAACTGCGACTACACAGCCGGAGAATACGAATACCGGTGATCAGACCCCAAACGGACAGACCCTGACCGTTAACGTGACTGAGAACGCAGACGGAAGCCATACCGTGACCATCGGGGATCGGAGCTGGGCGCTTCCCGCCAAACGGGAACAGGCCGGAAAGGTGGTCAACGTCCGCACCTATTTGAACCTGCGCACCGGCCCTGGCACGGACTACACCGTGGTCGGGCATCTGCTTAACGGCGCGGAGGTGAAGGTGCTGGAGGAAAGCAACGGCTGGTACAAGGTGGTCGTGCCGGAACAGACAGGCTATGTATACGGCAAATACCTTGAGGTTCTCAACACCTCTGCGGGAGGCTATGAGAACGACACGGATACTGCGGGACTGCTGGAGATACTGCTGCAATATTACGCCGCTGCCGGAGGTTCCGCTCCCCTGACCCCGGACGGCAACCTGACGCTCATGGACGACATCGGCTCCGCTTTCGGCGCAGGCAAGCAGTTCATCACCGTGACGACCAAGGGCGGCAACACCTTTTATCTCATCATCGACCGGGACGATAAGGGCAATGAGAACGTCCATTTCCTGAATCTTGTGGACGAGGCCGACCTGCTGGCGCTGACCAAGGACGGCGAGAGCATCGTCCCCGCCTGCGCCTGCACGGACAAGTGCGCCGTGGGCAAAATCAACACGGGCTGCAAGGTGTGCAGAACCAATATGAGCGAGTGTGCGGGCAAGGAAGTGACGGAACCCACGCCACAGCCCGCCGAACCTGCGGAGACCGCGCCCGAAAAGAGCGCCAACGGCGCGGGGATCATAGTGGTCGTCCTCCTGCTTCTGCTGGGCGGCGGCGGTGCGCTGTACTGGTTCAAGCTCCGCAAGCCCAAGGCCGACAACCGTGGGGCGGACGATCTGGACGATTACGACTACGGCGAGGACGAGGAAGAAGAGGATTACGAGTTTGAAGATGAAAACACTGCTGACAGTGAGGAGGACAAAAACCAATGATGAATACGACCTGTTACCGGCTTGTTGTGTGTGAAAAGCCCTCCGTGGCAAGGAGCATCGCCGCCGTTCTTGGCGCAGGCAGGCGCGAGGACGGCTTTCTTTCGGGTGGCGGCTATCTCGTCTCCTGGTGCTTCGGGCATCTTGCGGAGCTTTCGGACGCAGACGCCTACGACGAAAAGTACGGAAAATGGCGAAGGGAGGACTTGCCCATCCTGCCGAAAAGCTGGCAGTATACCGTGGCGAGGGACAAGCAGAAGCAGATGAACACCCTTCGCGCCCTCATGCACAGAGAGGACGTTTGCGAGGTCATCAACGCCTGCGACGCCGGGCGCGAGGGCGAGCTGATCTTCCGCACGGCGTATAATCTCAACAACTGCCGCAAGCGCGTGAAGCGGCTCTGGATCTCCTCCATGGAGGATGCGGCGCTCCTTGATGGCTTTGACAATCTCCGCGACGGAGCGGAGTACGACAACCTCTACGCCTCCGCCCTCTGCCGCAGCAAGGCGGACTGGCTGGTGGGCATCAACGCCACCCGCCTGTTTTCCGTGATGTACCACCGCACACTGAACGTGGGGCGCGTGGTATCGCCCACGCTTGCGCTGCTGGTGCAGCGGGAAGCGGAGATCAACGCCTTTCAGCCGGAGAGCTTCTACACCGTCCATCTGGACTTTGACGGCTTCTCCGCCGCAGGCGGGCGCATGAAGGAGCAGGCAGAGGCGGAGCGGCTTGCCGGGGACTGCAACAGCAAAACCGCCGCTGTTACCTCCGTCGTGCAGACGGAAAAGACAGAGAAAGCCCCGGCGCTCTACGACCTGACTGTGCTCCAGCGTGACGCCAACCGACTGCTTGGGTACACTGCCCAACAGACGCTGGATTATCTGCAAAGCCTCTATGAAAAGAAGCTCTGCACCTACCCCCGCACCGACAGCCGCTATCTCACCGACGATATGGAGAGCGGCGTAAACGCGCTGGCGCTGTGCTGCGCGGGCATCTGCGGCACGGAGCCGCCCGCAGCCGTCTATTCGGGGCAGGTGTGCAGCAGCAAAAATGTCAGCGACCACCACGCCGTCGTTCCCACGATGGCGGCGGGCGAAACGGACTTGGAGGCGCTGCCCGCAGGCGAACGGGAAATCCTGCGCCTTGTTTCCCGTCAGGTGCTTATGGCGGTCAGCGCACCCTTCGTCTATCTGGAGACCGAGGCAAGGCTGGACTGCGGCGGAAATGCCTTTTCTGCCAAGGGGAAAACAATCCTTAATATGGGTTGGAGGGCATACACGGAAAAGGGCAAGCAGGACAACACCCTCCCGGAGCTTTCCGAGGGACAGTCGCTTCCCGTTTCCTCCTGCGCGGTCAAAGAGGGCAGAACGACCCCGCCCAAACACTTCACTGAAGATATATGCTGTGAAAGGGGGATAAGAAATCACCCATAGAAAGGAGCGTTCCCATGAAACCCAAGAAATTAGGCAACGGTAAAATCACCGCCCTTTATGAGAGATTGAGCCGTGACGATGACCTCACAGGTGATAGTAACAGCATTATCAATCAAAAGAAAATGCTGGAGGACTATGCGAAAGCCAACGGTTTTACGAATTGCGTCCACTTCACAGATGATGGTTGGTCTGGTGGAAGTTTTGACCGCCCAAGTTGGAAGCGCATGATTGAGGGCATTGGAAAAGGCGAAATCGCTGCTGTCCTTGTTAAAGATTTGAGCCGCGTCGGTAGAGATTATTTACAGGTGGGCTTTTACACCGAAGTGATGTTCAGAGAGAAAGGTGTGCGGTTTGTTGCCATTACCAACGGAGTAGATAGCGACAAACGGGAAAGCAGCGAGTTTGCACCCTTTTTGAACATTATGAACGAATGGTATATTCGTGATTGCAGCCGTAAGATAACCTCTGTTTTACGGGCAAGAGGTATGTCCGGCAAGCACACAAGCAACCACTGTATCTACGGTTACAAGAAAGACCCCAACGACAAAGACCATTGGATTATCGACGAGGAAGCTGCCGAAGTAGTACGCCGGATTTATCGCATGGCCATTGAGGGAAAAGGCCCGTATGAAATTGCCCGCATATTGGCAACGGAAAAGGTTGAGCGCCCCTCTTACTATCTTGCACAGCGCGGTATGGGAAACCATCAATCAAACTACAATGCCGCAGACCCCTACACATGGCGCGGCGGTACAGTTGCCGACATACTCTCCAAGCAGGAATATATGGGGCATACGGTAAACTTTCGGACTTATAAGGAGAGCTATAAAGATAAGCGCGTCAAAATGACCCCCAAAGAGGATTTAGTCATTTTTGAGAACACACAAGAAGCTATCATCGACAAGGAAACATGGGAACGCGTACAAACTCTACGGAAAACCATTCGCCGGACAGACAGCATAGGAAAGGCCAATCCACTAACCGGCTTGATGTTTTGCGCGGATTGCGGTGCAAAGATGTATAACCACAGGGGCAAGGCCGGAAACGCGCGTGACTGGGCGGGCAGACCCAACGGGAAAAAGCGTCCGGATCGTGACGAGTACAACTGTTCCCGTTATGATTTGGGCAACCAGCATTATGATAAATACTGCACGACGCACCTTATTCGTACTGCTGTTGTAAACGAGCTTTTGTTGGAAGCCATCAAGGGCGTTTGTGACTATGCGTTGAACAATGAAGCTGAGTTTATGGCACAGGTCTGCTCCGCTTCCGAGGACAGGCAGGAAAAAGCTGCAAGATCCATTCGCCAGCGGAAGCAGCGCAACGAGAAGCGTACCGATGAACTGACCCGCCTAATCCGAAAGCTCTATGAGGACAATGTAAGTGGCCGACTTTCCGATACCCTTTTTGAACAAATGCTCAGAGATTTCGAGGCCGAGCTAAGCGATTTGACAGAAATCGTTTCCCAAGACCAACAGGAACTTGAACGCATAAGCAGGGAAACCATCAACGCCGAAAAGTTTCTTTCCCTTGTCAGAAAATATACAGACTTTTCCGAGTTGACCCCTGCCATGATAAATGAGTTTGTAGAAAAAATCCTCGTCCACCAAGCCCAGGGCAAAGGAGCAAGCAGAATACAGGAAATTGAAATTTTCTTTAATTTTGTTGGTAAGGTGGACATCCCTCACAAGGAAGTGGAACTGACCGAGGAAGAAAAGGCCGCGTTAGCGGAACAGGAACGCCGCCGAGCGAAAAAAGCAGAGTACAATCGACGCTATATGGAAAAGAAACGCAGGCAATGGAAAGAGCAGCAGGAGCAGGAGCAAGCCGAGCAACTGCCCCTTGCCGCCGAACAGAAAGGAGAACACATAGCATGAGCTAATTTATGTTTGACGGTCAAGAGCCGGAAAAAACAGAAATCTTGCGATAACAACCGCCCTGACGATACACTCCCCGTCCGGGCGGTTTCTATTTGAAAATCCTCATTTTCCCCAAGTCAAGAGCCGGGAA
>OGXX01004207.1_pt1 | contig 11312 bp, 2 predicted proteins | sample 1576301 | NCBI WGS metagenome assembly OGXX01 (sample SAMEA3541469, study PRJEB24748) | human gut metagenome | biome: human gut; feature: human-associated habitat; material: faeces | place: China | collected 2012 | reverse complement strand
GACTTATTTCAATACTTTTTTCTTGATAAAGTATATTTCTCCTACTACGACTACTAATACAATTGCTGCTAATGATATAATAAATGTTCTGTTATCTGTCAAACCGGTTGGTGGTGTAATATTTACTCTTGTCATATCATCATCTGATTCATATGGTTTATTCGGTGTTGCTGTTTTAGGGTCATAGTTACCTGGTGTTGCTCCATATATTTTTCTTGCTGTTTCTACTATTTCAACATGGTTACTTGCTCCAATACCATTTTCGTTACTTGCTAATAATTTACTTCCATAAATTTTTATACTTGTAGCTTCTCCTGCTTTTAACTCATTTCTTGCGAATTGATCTGTTATTGATATTGTATAACCTTTATTAATATCTGCTTTAACTTCATCTGAAACTAATTTTTTAGTTATATCACCTTCTTGCCAAGCTGATAATTGGTCTGCTGTAACCTTGTTCCATCCAGCCGCACTATTGTTGTTTTCATCATATACTAAGTTATCATCCATGTAGTCTACTACTTTCTTGATTACTCTCTTCAATTCTTGGCCTGGAAGTTTTGTTCCATAGTAATAATAATCTGAATTTGTTGTATATTCATAATCTAATTCTGAATCATTCTTTATACTTACTGTATATTCAACTTCTAATGTAGCTCCTTGTAATAATTCATTATCGATTTCTGCAAGTACACTGCTTGGTAATGCTTTTACATATGGTAAAGCATTATCTGCTGTTTTTTCTATTTCATTCCACCTATCATATAATTCTGCATCTGGTATTGTTTTATATGGATTTCCGTTTATTAAAACTTGACCATTTGCTAATGTTACTTTAATATTTGAAATTCTCTTATTTGTTTCAAATTGTTGTCTTGGTCTTTCAATTATACCAAAATCTTGATATGGATTTACTGCATAAAATGTATCTGCTACTACTATTTTTCCATCTTTTATTACTACTATCTTACCATTATCTAAATTGTACTCATCTTTGTAGTCTGTATAAGATACTCTTTGGTTGAATCCTGAATTTTCTTTTACTTCACTATATTCTACACCTACATCGAAATATGCTGTATCTGCTGTCATACTGTCACTTGTATTAATATTTCCATTGTATACTCCATTTTGTTCCTGTTTAGTTCTCTTATTTAAGTCATCTGCTGCATCTGAATATCTCTTACCTTCATATGGAATTATCCAGTTGTAATTTCCTTTTCTTTCATCAGCTTGACCTAATTTTAATGCATTTTTAATTACATCTGATGAAATTATTGTTGATTTATATTCTCTTGGATCTATTGCTTTTCCATTTATTGTTGTATTTGAATCATAAGTATATCTTATTAAATATCTTCCTGGTAATACTCCTAAGAATTTGTATTCACCATTTGCATCTGTTATTGTAGAAGCATCTTTTGTTTGGGTTGTTTCTACACCATTTTCACTTGAGATTTCATATAATTTTACAACTTCTCCATTTTCATTTAATAATTCTACTTTTGCATTTGCGACTTTATTTTCTTTATCTTGGAATATACCGTCACCAATTCTTTCTTTACCTGTATTTGTCTTATCACCATTTATGTTACTATCCTCGAATACTGTTCCTGATAATCCTCTTGTTGGTTCTGCTTCTTGAATACCAAGTACTAATGATGGTGCTGAATCTGTATCATCTTCAAATGTTGTCATATCTAGTGTTTTATTTTCTATTTCGTAATTTCTTCCATTTAATTTTGTTGCTGTTGTTGTTCCATCATTTTGTAATTTTATTTCTACACTTCCTGGGTTTGAGTCATCATCAATTGCTGCATATGCTTTTCCATTTGATATTGAAGAGAATGCATTTATCTCTGAAACATTATTTAGTGTTGTTTGTTTTTGTATTAATGCTTTTACTGCATCATTATTTAGTTTGAACTTGATGTAAACATCTACATATTCTCCTGGTAATATTTCTGTATTTGCAAGTGCTGTTGTATATGCTGCTTTATAAACATCACTTACTTTTGCCCTTCCATACTTGCTATCTCCCCATGTTGCACTTCCTGTTTTATTACCTTTACTATCAGCTATCCATGAATCTGCAACTTCATATCTTGCATCATAGTAGTTAGCTAATTCTTTTACTTTTGCATTTAATACTGTTGATTGGTTTTTAACTCTCATTTTATATGTTACATATATTTGCATTGAACCTGGTTTTAGATTTTCTAGTGCTAAGTCTGATTCATATATTCTTCTTGTATATATGTTCAATCCTCTGCTACTATAACTTCCTATTCCAGTTCCGAATTTTACTTCTACACCGAAATTATCTGTATTTTCTTCACTTGTTCTCTTTGCATATGTATATGTATTATTATAAACATTTTGGTCATTATTTACTGCGATGTTCATTTCTGTTAAGTCAGAACTTACTGCTAAATCTGCTTGATTTCTTCTTTGAAGTCCCATATTTACACTTTTTATTGCTTCTAAGCCTTTGAATCTCTTTTCCCAAGCTTCTTCTATCTTGAATCCTGATTGTTTTGTTGAAGCAATTATTGCATATTCAGAATTTGCTGCTTGAGTTACTTTTACTTTTGTATTGTTATCTGTATATTCATATCCCCATTTATCTTTGTATGTTGAAACATGGTCTGCAAAAGTATAACTTAAATCATATGATTTTTGATTCTTGCTATTTCTTGCCATATTATTAGATACTGTTGTAAAACTTTCATTTACATCTTCTCTATCCTTTTTATCGCTTCTTCCGCTAGGTACTTCTGTTATTTTCGATGTATTTGGATAATTATCATTCATATAATCTATTATCGCAGATACTGTTTTAAATCTTAATCCGTCATACTCAATTTCTATACGATATTTACTTAAATCATCTATCTTTAAATTTCCATTTTCTTCTGTTAAGAAATCTTTATTTGTATACGCCTTTCCATTCTGCTTCCTTGTTCCAAATTCATACCATCCGTCTTTATTTGTTTGCCTTTTTGCAATTAATTTATTATCTTTGTATAAATATACATTTAGTCCTTTTACTAATGAGTCTCTTCCATCATCATATAGGTTGTTTATAGTATTATTTTGTGAATTTGTTATTTCTTCCCATACATATCCTTCTATTCTTATGTAGTCTTGATGGTTTTTAATTGTGTAGTTCATTGTACCTTTCCTTGGTATCGTAAACTCTCCATCTTTATTTATTGTTGATTTTGAATCTCCTATAAATGTGACACCATGGTTCATTTCTACAACACCATTTTCATATGCTAAATATCCATAGTTTGGATTCTTCGTTTCTATGAATTTGTATGTTATTTTATCTGTACCATTTGTACTCATCAACAAATTTTGGATAGCTAATTGTCCATTAGCATCAGTTACAAATTTTGTTGCATATTCCATCTTTGTAACATATTCTATTGATGGTGTTTTACTATTTTCTGCCGTATCATTTATTACTATATTTCCTGTTGCACTTGTTAAATATCCATTTTTATCTTTCGTACTATTTGTACATGTTCCTTTTACTTTTATGTATGTGTCTTTTTTATATGATGATTTTAGTACAAATTCTACTCCGCCTAGTTTCTTGTTTTCTACTCGATCATCAACTTTCTTTATGCTTATATTTCCTACTTGTTTTTCGTTTCTTAAAATAACTTTTCTTACATCTAGTCTTTCAACTGTCGTTGTTAAATTGTTTACCTTTTTGGTATAACCATAATTGTCATTTGAAAGTTCTTCTATTGTATACGTTATATTTGTTGTTCCATCGACTGTGCTTATCAAATTCTTTATGCTTATTTTTCCAGAACTATCTGTAACAAATTTTGTTGCATCATTTGCATTTGCCACATATTTTATTGATGGAGTTACATCGTCTTCTGTTGTATCATTTATTTTTGCACTTCCTACTACTTTTGTTGCATATCCATCTTTATCTTTAGTAATTGAATCTCCTGTTGCTCTTATTTTTATATATCCTTTTCCATATGATGATTTTATGGCAAATTCTACATTTTTTAGCAATATTTTTTGATTATCATAATCGATTTTAGAAATTTCTAAATCTCCTGTTTGTTTCATGTTTTTTATTGTAATTTCTTTTGTTTTTGTTCTTTCTATCGTTACATCTTTAAAATCTGCTAATTTTGTATATGCGTAATTTGTATTAGAAATTTCTTCTATTGTATATGTTATTGCATCTTTTCCATTGTTACTCATTAATAGATTTTTTATTTCTATTATTCCATTTGCATCTGTAACAAATTTTGTCGCATTTTCCTTTGATTCATTAAATACAGCAACTTTATCATCAGTATTGTTTGCACTATCATTTATAGTTGCACTTCCTACTATTTTTGTTGCATACCCTGTTGTTTTATCATTTGTTACTGAGTTTCCTGTTGCTTTTACTTTTACATATCCACTCGATGTTTTTAATACGAATGTTGCATTTTTTATATTTTTATTTGAATCATCAAAATCTTTTTTGTAAATTTTTAAGTTTCCTACTTGTTTTTCGTTTGTTATTTCTATTGACTTTTTATCATTTCTATTTATAGAGAATGTTTGATTTGATGCTTTAGTTTGATACGCATAATTTGTATTATTATATTCTTCTAGTATATATGTTGTTTGTTTTGTTCCATCTGTACTTATTAACAAATTCTTTATCGCGATTTCTCCATTAGTATCTGTAACAAATTTTGTTGCCTCTATAATACTTGATGTATAAGATAATGTTGAATCATTATTTTTATTAGATGTATCCTTTATGGTTGCACTTCCTTTAATACTTTTTGCCCATTCATTTTCATCTTCCAAAACATCACTTCCTGTAGCTTTCACTTTCAAATACTGTCCTTTGTTTGAATCCTTCAATACAAACTCTACATTTTCTAATTTTTTATCTTTATTATCATAATCTTTTTTATTTATATATACTTCCCCCACTTGTTTTTCATTTGTAAGTGTCTCTGTTATTTTCTTTGAAGCCATTATTTCCATAACATTTGAATTTACCATTTTTGTATATCCATAATTTCGATTATCTACTTCATAAAATCTGTATTTTCCATATCTTATATTTTTTATTACTATTTTTCCATCTTTCTTCATTATAAGTTTGGTAGCATTACTCTTTACTTTTATATAATTTGCTGTATAGTCTTCGCCGTTTACTTTCAATTTTGTGCTACTGCTAAATACTATATCTTGTACAATTTCAATATTGTTTACAATATTCCCTTTAGAATTTTTTAATTGTAAATATGTACTTGCATTTTTTTGTAAAACAAATTCAGCTCCATTCAAAGAACTTTTACTATCTACATCTTTCTTATCTATTTCTAAGTCTCCTTGCAACTCCCATGGACCATTTATTGTAATATTGGCATTTACTGTAACGTCTTGTGTTTCAGTTACTATTTTTGTATATGGATGTCCCATATTTTGCATAGGAATATTGGTAAATGAAGTTTCTCCATCTTTAATTGTTGTTCTTATAGTATCACATTTGTCCTTATAACATTTACAACCGTTTTTATCACATTCTGCTTTACTTGTACACTTTTTATGATCACATGTTGTGCATCTTTTGGAATCAAAAATATATGGCCAATCATTTCTATATGTTGTTTGATTCCCTTTATACACAGTATATATATCCCAATATTTCTTGGTTACACTTCTACTACTTTTATCTTTGACTGTAAAATTAATATTAATTTTTAAAATTTTAATTGCTCCGACAGGTACTTTTATATAAAATTCTTTTTCCCAATCAAAATTTATAGCACTACATACACTTGTCTGTTTTGTATTATTTTTATCTATATATTCAACTTCTATTTTCTCACATTTGGCACTTTTATTATCAGATTTTACTTTTATTGGACCAATTTTATTACTAGTATCATCAATACTATAAATTCTTATCTTGCTCATATCAGTTTGATTGGTAACTTTTAATTGAGGATTTACCCAATTTCCTTCTTTGACAGGTACTTCTTCAACCTTTGTAGTTTTATAAGAAGTTTCATGCCAAAAATAATCACAGAATGCAAGTTCATGATTTTGGCATTCAAAATGTATAGGTGAATCATCTGGATTATATTTACCGTTCAGCTGTTGTTCCATATATATATATATGATTTACATCGTCATGACTATATTCAACATCAGTATCAACACCTCTAATTTTAAATATTTTACTAGCTGGCTTATTTGCTCCCGGTGTTGCTCCAAATGCTTGTTGCATATTTCCAAATACACAAATAAATAATATAACTATAAACATTACACTTTTTAATATTTTTCTATTCTTCCATATTAATATTGCTAAACCTATAAGTACAATAAGAATACTAATTGTTAATCCTATTTTTTTAACTAATCCTGTTGAAATAGCTATTATTACTTGAGCTTGTGAGGTATTATTTGTAACATTTTCATCTTCTACTGCTTTATCATTACTACTTATTCCAATTGTAGCTACATTTAAAACAGTTCCTACACTGCTTCCAGATAAATTTTTAGTTAAAACTAATTCAATTTCTTTGCTTTCTCCTATATTTATCTCCTCTTTAGACAAACTATTCGTATATAAATTACCATTATTCTCATACCAACTATTATTAAGTTCTGATTTAAACTGCATTCCTTCTGGTAACTTATCAATTATTTGTGCTGCCTTACCAGTAATTTCACCTTTATTTGCTACTACTATTTTATATTTTATTATAACTGTTGCTCCACTTAGTTTCTTAGAATTAATTTCAATTTTTGCAAATTGCTTGTTATCATAGTCATATGTTTTTGTTTTTCCATCTTTTGTCTGCACTGTTATTTGGCTTACATATTTTTGTAACTCTAAGTCAAATGTCTTATTCTCTACTAATCCAATGTCTATGTTCTCTAAATCTCCATTTGCTGTTAATATATTTGTTAATCCTGCTGTCATTTTTTCTCCATTTATAGCTATATTTTTTGTTACAGCATCTGAATTCTTTGTTTCTATTACTCCTTCTTTCTGATAAATTGTTAATGAATAGTTCTCTGTATCATATAAGAACAAAACTATATATTGTCCTTTTTCAATATTTTCAAATCTGTATTCACCTTGTGCATTTGTTTTTGTTTTTAATATTTCATTATTTTCTCTTACAAATTTATCTTTTTTATAATCATATAACATTACTGTCATATCACTATAAGCTTTTTCATCTGTCATTCTCTTTCCATCTTCATTTTCATCAATCCATGCAATACCAGATATTGAAATTTTATTTTTTTCTGTATTACTAGAATTATCTGAATCATCTGTTTTAGGATTATCAGGATTAATAACTTGTGTATCATTTACTGTAACTTCACATGTAGCAACTTTGCCTCCATCTTCTGTAGTTACCATTATTGTTGTAGTCCCTTTTGCAATCCCTGTTACATTTCCATCATTGTCAACAATTGCTATATCTGAATCCATTGTTGACCATGTTATATTTTTATTCTTTGCATTGTCTGGTTCTATTATTGCTGTTAATTTTTTCTTTTCACCAACATCCAACTTTATTGAATTTGTATCTAATTTTATTCCTGTTACTCTTATATCATCTCCCGGTTCAGGATCAGGTGTTGGGTCCACTTGTGAATTCTCCGTTACTATAACTTCACATCTTGCTGTTTTTCCTCCATCTTCTGTTGTTACTGTTATCGTTGAAGTTCCTTCTGCCAATCCTGTTACCATTCCACTATTATTAACATCAACAATTCTAGAATTACTTGAAGACCAAATCATGTTTTTATTATCCGCATTTTGTGGCTCTATTATTGCAGTTAATTGAGCTTTTTCATTAACTTTTATTTTCAATGTATTTACATTTAATTTTACATCAGTTACATTTACCGGTTGTGGTTCTGGTGTCGGATCTGGATCTGGTTCTTCGTAATCATATTTATAAATTTTGGTATTTACACTTGCCTGTTTTTTTCTTATCCAATAGCCTTCTGCAGTTATTGTATTAGTCACTTCTTTTGTTTCTGTAAGCATTTTCGCTTTAGCTTTAATTTTCATCGTTATTGCTTTCCCTTGAGGTATAGCCATTTGTACATCTACATTCGGTGCATCTTCTTCATCATATCCTTCTGGAATTATTAATGTCGATATATCTTCTGTTTTATTAACTTCTGTCAACCTTGGAATTTCTCTATCAGAACCGTTATCATCCTGTATCGTTTCAATATTTACATCATAATTATTGTAGCTAATACTTATAGGCTGTAGCTCTCTTGGTATTACATCTTTTATATTAAAATCAGTATATGTTGCAAAATACCCCCATGTTTTTCCTACATTCTTTATATTTACAGTGTATGTTATTTCTTCATCCATTTTTAATTCATTTTTATCTGCTGTCATATCCAAATCTATTATTTCGACATACCCTTTTACTCTTACCTCATTTGAAACATAGGTTTCTACATTATTACCATATACTGTTGACATACCTTTAAGCTCATACACACATCCATTACTCTCATCAAAATTCTCAATTTCTCCTGTAATGACAAAGTATTGTCCACTATTTTTACTTAATTTGTCAATATTGTATGTCCAGCTATTTCCACTTACATTATTTAATGTATTTTCTTCATCATTAATCATTACATTTTTTATATCAAAAAAATCAGAGGCTTCAAAAGCAAATTTAACATTTTCTATATCCTCATCTGAAAAGTTCATTACTGTTGCCGCAAAAACCCATTCTCTTCTTGTATTTCCTATTGCAGGTTTTAATTCAACAACTACTTTTGTGCTTTTTACTATATTTTGTATACTAAACTCCTTTGATTCTGCTCCATCTACTTTTGACATATAACTAATATTTGCTGTTTTCTGAATATTCTTTGCCCCCAAGTCGTTTACTTTTAATTCAATAAAATCTGTTTTGTTTTCCCCTGGTTCTAATTCAAAATCTAATGTTATTTGTTTGTCATTTTTTTCTACATATTCATATCTCACACTAAGATCATAATAATCTTTTTCCGGATGATATATTGTTCCATCATCATCTGTTTTTATTACATATGTATATTCATCCGGAATATTAATTATAACAGATACCGTTTTTTTCACATTAGAAGTATTTGTGGTTTTTATCCTTTGTTGAAATATTTGACGTTCATATAATATTCCATTATTATCTACTGGGATATCTCCTAAAGTTTCAGATATTTCTGTTACAACTGCATTTTGATTAAATACTACTTTTTTATTATCTTGGTCATATTTTACTGTTCCTGTTGAATTTCTTTGTATAGAATAAATTGTTGGTATTACATCTACAATTTTATTATTCAAAGTTACATCTATATCTTTTGTTTCTATTGTGTTTGTTATTTCATTTGAATATTTATTTCTAACACTTCCTATCCTATTATCCATATTTTTTTGTAATTTTATTTTTAATGAAACTCTTACACTTGTTCCTCCAATTGTTTTAGATTCATTATAAACGGTCTGGCATCCCTCCATTTGTATGCTAACCATTTTATTTCCTCTTTCACTTGTTTTTATTGATTTTGAAACAATCTTAAAAATTTCATTATCGTATAAAATATCAATTGATTGAATTTCTATTTTGCTTACTTCTGCTGGCATTTCAATATTTATAATAGGATTTTTAAATAAGCTATTTTGAGGTCCATCTGTTTTTAAAGTTTCTGTTATAACAACATCATTAGTAGTGTTATTAACCCAACTGTCATTGCTAAGCTTTGTTTCAATTGTTGAAATAGCTTGTTTTATTTCTGTAGTAATTTTGTCATTATACTCATATTTAATAAAATCTTCTTCTATTTCTTTTGCTGAATTTTCTTTTTTCTCTGTATCTACATTTTTTGTCTTTATTGTATTTATTCCATTTACAGAAACATCTGTTATTATAGCACTATTTTCTATTATAGCCGTTGGTAATATAATTCTTGAATTTTCAACTTCAATAATTCCTTCTTTTTCTACATTATTTAAACGTAAGAAAAATGTTTCTGGTCTATTTGTATATGTTACTTTTATTTTTCCATTTTCATCTGCTTCTGTATCTTTATTTATTGTTATTAAAATTTTTCCTTCTGTATCAAGTACATCAATACTTCCATTCTCTCCTAGTATTTCTTGTACTTGTGCTTTATCTATTGTTGAATCTGTATATACAACATCTTTTGAAGTTTCTTTTACTTCTATTTTTTGTGCAATATCTTTATTGCTAACCATTATTTTTGCTGTTTCTTTGAATGTTGTTTCATATTTATTTTCTGGATTACGTTCATTTGCTCTAATATATCCATCATATATATCATCTGTCTGATGTTCTACTGATACAACTCCACTAACTTTTTCTTTAACGTCAAAATTCTGGTCAACATTTGTTACTAATTTAGTCTCATCCTTATCTTTAAATGTTTCTTCAACATTAGCTCTTATTCTTAAATTTCTAGCTTCATCTTCTGCTACATAGCAATCACTTTTGTAAATACAAATAATTTCATATTCATCTCTTGCATCTGCTACCTTTTCCGCATAGTCTTCATTTTCAGCTATTATTTCAAGAATTCCTGTGCTTGAATGATACTCATATTTTGCTGTTTTGCCACCATTTGTTGCTTTAGTTGATTTTGTTATAACCTCAACTCTCTCAGGTTTATATTCACCTATCCATGGCAAATCAACATTGATACTTGTTTTCTTAGTTGGTTGATATTCTTCTCCTTCTGCAAATTTGACTCCAGTTTTAAAATTAAATTGTGCTAGTACACCTTTGCTGCCAGTATCACTGTCTTTTGTTGTCGTATCAAAATTTTCATATTTAGTTAAATTGAATTCTGCTACTACTTTTGTTTTGTCTTTATTTATATTTTCTTTAATAGCATCAACTGCTTCTGCAATTACGATGCTCAAAGAACTATTTAATAGCAAAATCACTAATAAAAAAATGCTACACACTTTTTTTCTCATCTAACTTCCCCCAATACTTCTTACAATATATTAATTAAATAATAAATCGTTCTATACTTTAAGTCAATATCCCCAAAAAGACTTAAATTTCCTATTTTTTCTAGGTCTTTACGGCTCTTCACTTCATGGCGAAATATGTCTTTTTTATTACATTTTGGTAACTTTTTGTGCCCCAAAATAATGTTTTTTCCATTTTTGCCTAGGGACTAGCACATTTTCAGCCCGGTTGCACACGTGAGAACGCTTTTTTTGCGTGCAATTTTGCACATAAAAAAAGCGTTCT
>OGXX01004198.1_pt1 | contig 11339 bp, 9 predicted proteins | sample 1576301 | NCBI WGS metagenome assembly OGXX01 (sample SAMEA3541469, study PRJEB24748) | human gut metagenome | biome: human gut; feature: human-associated habitat; material: faeces | place: China | collected 2012 | reverse complement strand
CCGCCGCCCGTACAGCGTGGTGCTGTTTGACGAGATCGAAAAGGCACACCCGGACGTGATGAACATTCTGCTGCAAATTCTGGACGAGGGCAAGATCAACGATGCGCAGGGACGCACGGTGGATTTTTCCAACACAGTCATCTGCATGACCTCCAACGCCGGCAGCAGCGACCAGAGTGCGGGCAGCCTTGGCTTTAACAAGAGCGACGCCCAGCGCAGCGAGGAAAAGACCCGCAAGGCACTGGCGCAGTTCCTGCGCCCGGAGTTCCTTGGCCGCGTGGATGAAGTGATCGCCTTCAAGCCCCTGACCGAGGAAACCTTGCAGGGCATCGCCGCCCTGATGCTGGACGAGTACAAGCCCGGCATGGAAGCCAAGGGCATTGCATACAGCTACACCCCGGCAGCGCTCAAGGCACTGGTGCAAAAGAGTCAGGGCGGGCGCTTCGGCGCACGCGACCTGCGCCGCACCATCCGCAAGGCGGTGGAGGACCCCGCCGCCGAGCGCCTGATCGATGGCACGTTGGCATCCGGCGGCACCCTTGTGGTGGATGCCGATGAAAACGGCGAAGTCGTGCTGAAATAATCATAACCGCAAAGCACCCCGGCTGAAAACAGCTGGGGTGCTTTTTGTCTGCTCATAAAAACTTTTTGTAATATATACTTGACATTTAGAATGGTAAATGCTACTATATGTCCAGAGGATAAAACAAATGCCGACCCGGCAGGAAGGGAGCATATCAATGCCGAAGAACCTGAAAATAAAGGCCGCCCGTGCGGAAAAGGACATGACGCAAGGCGCGCTTGCCGAAGCGGCAGGCGTTTCGCGCCAAACCATCAACGCCATTGAAAAAGGAGAGTACAACCCCACCATCAACCTTTGCCGCAGTATCTGTAAAATTCTGGATAAGACATTGGATGAACTGTTCTGGGAGGAATGAGTTATGAAATTTTCACTGTACAGCAAGAAAAACCGGTTGGACGAGATGCAGGAGCAGACCATGCGCAAAATTGAAAGCCATGGCTTCTGGCTGCTGTGGGGCAGCCTTCTGGCGGCGTGGATCGTGCAGACGGTGTTCGGGGCTGCGGACAAGGCTGCCGGAGAGTGGGTCGTATTCATGATCGGCTGTATCTATACGGTTGTCGCGTGTCTGCGCAATGGTCTGTGGGATCGCCACCTTTCAGATAAGGCCCCGGCCAATGCCGTGTATTCTCTGGTGGCTGCGGTGGCGGTTACGCTGATCTGCGGTTTTTCCTATGGATACTGGGTCGGTGCCGCTTTTGCCGGTGTTTTTACCGGCATCCTGTGTTTTGTATTGCTGCAGCTGTGCGCCGCTCTGACACGCAAACGGCGCGAGCATCTGGATGACCCGAAGGACGGAGAATAATATTACACAAAGGGGCTGCTGCACATCATTTGATGCAGCAGCCCCTTTTGTATGAGTGCATGACAGTATCCCGCATTGACAAATCTGCGCAGAATAAGTACAATAAAACATAGCTATCCGCAAATTTTTTGCATGAGAATAAAGGAGCGTTTTCTATGCCGAGCAATAAAGTCCGCACCCGTTTTGCACCGTCGCCCACGGGTTATATGCACGTTGGCAACCTGCGCACTGCCCTGTACACCTACCTGATGGCAAAGCACGAGGATGGCACCTTCATCCTGCGCATCGAGGACACCGATCAGGGCCGCTATGTGGAGGGCGCTGTGGATGTCATCTACAACACCCTGCGGGAGACCGGCCTTTTGTGGGACGAGGGCCCGGATATCGGCGGTCCTGTGGGCCCCTATGTGCAGAGCGAGCGCATGGGGATGTTCAAGCAGTATGCCGAGCAGCTGGTGGCAGAGGGCAAGGCGTATTACTGCTTCTGCACCGAGGAGCGCTTGGAAGCCCTGCACGCCGAGCAGCGCGCTGCCGGTGAGATGACCCACTACGACGGCTGCTGCCGCGAGCTGCCCAAGGAAGAAGTGGAAAAGCGCCTTGCCGCAGGCGAGCCTTACGTCATCCGCCAGAAGATCCCCCGCGAGGGCGTGACCGGCTTTGACGATGTGGTGTACGGCCACATCGAGGTGAACAACAGCGAGATGGACGACCAGATCCTCATCAAGACCGATGGAATGCCCACCTATAACTTTGCTAACGTTGTGGATGACCACCTGATGGGCATTACCCACGTCATCCGCGGCAGCGAGTACCTGTCCTCCACCCCCAAGTATAACCTGCTGTATCAGGCCTTTGGCTGGGACATCCCCACCTATATCCACTGCCCGCCGGTGATGAAGGACGCGCAGAACAAGCTGTCCAAGCGCAACGGCGATGCAAGCTATCAGGACTTGGTGACAAAGGGCTACCTGACCGAAGCTGTGCTGAACTATATCTGCCTGCTGGGCTGGAGCCCCCGCGGCGAGTACGCCGAGCAGGAGATCTTCTCCCTGCCGGAGCTGGTCAAGATCTGGTCCCCGGAGGGCATCTCCAAGTCCCCCGCCATCTTCGACCCCCTCAAGCTGCGCGCCATCAATGCGGAGTATATCCGCCGCCTGAGCCCCGAGGAGTTCCAGAAAAAGGCCGAGCCGTGGATCGACAGCGCCGTGCACAGCGCCATCGACAAAAAGCTGCTGTGTGCAAACCTGCAGCCCCGGTGCGAGGTGCTGGGCGAGATCCCCGAGCAGCTGGATTTCTTTGACGCCATGCCGGACTACGACGTGAGCCTGTACGCCAACAAAAAGCAAAAGACCACCCCGGAAACCGCCAAGGAAGCACTGGAAGCCCTGCTGCCGGTGCTGAGCGACGAGGCGCTGGATTTTGCAAACCGCGATGCCGTGTTCGATGCCTGCAAGGCCAAGGCCGAAGAACTGGGCAAAAAGAACGGCTGGCTGCTCTACCCGCTGGGCATTGCCCTTTCCGGCAAGCAGCGCACCCCCGGCGGCGGCACCGACCTTGCCTGCATGATGGGCCGCGAAAAGACCCTGCAGCGCGTGCAGGATGCCATTGCAAAGCTGAACGGTTAAGTTTTACAAAATACCCCCAAAGCCCTGCGGCAAAATGACGGCCGCAGGGCTTTTTTGCGTCTTTGGGCGGGTTTGGGGCGGTTCTATGCACCGCGCCAAAAAGCGCCGCTGCCCCGCGTTACAGTATATGCAGACAGTGCGGGGAACAGAACAAAACTCCCCGCCGGAAAGCGGGGGTTTATTATGACAGAGCGGATGGGTGTTTTATCTTCGGACGGGCGGTGCTTGCAGCCTTCGCCCTTGGCGGCACGGGCGATGCTGCGCCCGGCGGCGCGGCGGCTGGCAGCGGTGGGCATCGGCTTTGCCGGCGGCTGGGCGGTGCTGTACGGGGCGCTGATGCCCTTTGGGCTGGGGCTGACCCTTGGTCTGGCAGAGGATTGCTTTGCCGCCTGCGCGGCAGGGGCAGCGCTGGGGCTGCTGCTCCACGGGCTGGGAGCACTCTCGCTGCGCAGCCTGTGTCAGCTGTGTGCGCTGGGCGCAGCCGTGGCGGCACGCTGGCTGCTGCCGCAAAGGTTTGTGCCCGCCGCGCTGGCGGGCTGCGGTACTTTGACCGGCATGGCACTGTGCTTTGCGCTGGGCAGCAGCGGCGGGGCAGACCTTTTGCTGTACAGCGCGGCGGACGCATTGCTTGCGGTGAGCATCGGCTTTGGGCTGCGCAAATTTGCCCCGGAGCGCCCGGGCATGGGCACGCTGCTGGTGGGCGCAGCCGTGGCAGCGGCGCTGGGCAGTGTGCGGTGGGGATGGTTTTCGCCCGGGGTATTGGCGTGTGCCGCCGCAGAGCTGGCGCTGTGCTGCCGGGCACAGAGGTTTGCCGCCCTGAGCGGAAGTGCGGTGCTGGGCGCAGCCCTCTGCGCCGCAGACCCTGCCCTTGCCCCGGCGGCAGCGGGGCTCGGCTGTGCCACGGCAGCGGCGGCAGTGCTGGCACCCGGACGGCGGGTGGAGACCCTTGCCGCCTACGCGGGCGGGTGTGTATCCGGGGTACTCTGCGTGCAGCCGCCCGGAAATGCCTTTGGGATGCTGTTCAGCGCCTGCGGCGGCATGGCGGTGGTCTGCCTGCTGCCCGGCGGTTGGCTTGCCCCGGCGGCAGACATCTCACAGAGCGGAGAGAGCGCCCCCGCGCCCGCCCGCAGTGCGGCGGTATCTACCCGGCTGGAAGCCGTGGCGCAGAGCCTTTCCTCACTGGCGGAGACGGTGAACGCGGTCTACGAGGGCTTGCCCCGGCGGCGGGAAGGTTTCCGCTGGGTCATAGATAATGTACATGATACCCTTTGTTTTAACTGCGGGCGGCGGGAGACCTGCTGGAAGCAGGAATACACTGCCACCATGGCGGGCATGGAAGCGCTGCGCCCGCTGCTGGAACAGAATGGCAGCGTGGAAACAGCGCAGTTGCCCGGGCAACTGTCCCGCTGCATCCACCCGGCAGCGCTGTGCGCGGCGGCGGGGCGCAGCTTTGCGCTGTACCGCAGCCGCAAGGAAGCGCGCATCCATTCCGAGGCCATGCGCACCGCCCTGACCGAGCAGTACAGCGCCGTAGCTGAAGCACTGAATTTCGATCGGCAACAAAGATAAAAAAAATCCGGCAAACATCACGCCTCTGCGGGGCAAAAAGAACTTATTGGGGGATAAAAATATACGTAATCGTCCCTTGCTGGCGTGCCGGGGCGGAGTCGTCGATGTTGAAACGCGACCTGCGGGCCGAACCGAGCGCCGAAGAGCGCATGCACTCGTCCCCGCCTTCGACCACCCGGGCGTTCGTCACGTCGCCCGCACGGTTGACCGTAATCTCGACCACCACTTCGCCGCCGCCTTCGCATTTGTAGGCCGGGACGGCCAGGTAGCGGGACGTCCGCACCGGGTCGGTCAGCGAAAAGGAAACCGTGACGCGCCCCTTGACCTTGCGATCCTGGTGCTCGGAATCCTCCCCGGCGCCGCGGCGCTGGCGGATGGCGCGCTCCTCGGCGAGCCCCTGTTCGTAAGCCTCGCGGTTGGCACGCATGCGCTCCTCGGCCGCAGCTGCGGCATCGTTGAGCGCCGCGGCATTGGTACCGCGGTCGTCCCTGAGCTTTTCGTTCAGCGCGTTTTCGTTCGAAACCTGGTTCTGGATGCTCCGCCAGTCGATCGGGTCTTTCTCCTGCCGTTCGCGCGCCAGCCGTTCCAGCCTGTCGCGCTCCTGTTCCAGCTCGGCCAGCGTCTGCAGGTCGATATACATCCCCTGGGTATGGGGCTTGCGGCCGACGACGATCTTCGACGAAACGAAGGCGATCATCAGCACCAGGTAGGCGATGAGCGTCACGCACAACCCGATGCGGTGGTCGTACGTCCACGAACCGGCATCCTGCTTCCGTTTCTCGAAAGGCAGGCGCAGGCGGGGGCGTTTGACTCGTTTTTCCGGTTCCGGCGTCGGCATGGCGTGTTTCCTGTTTTTTCCGCACAAAAATACTGTTTTTTTCCGAAATATCCACCCACGCCCGCGGTGATGTCGCTATAAACCCTTACTTTTTATAATAACCGCATAGGTACTTTTTATTAAGAAAAAATTTTTATCTTTGCGCGTAAATAATCGGAAACACTGCTTATGTCAACAAAACAACAAACGCTGAAGGCCCCGATCTCATTCTCCGGCAAGGGCCTCCACACGGGCGTCAAGGTAACCATGACCGTCAATCCCGCCGAAGTCGACACGGGGATCGTATTCCGCCGCACCGACCTCGAAGGGCAACCCATAATCCCCGCACTCTGCGACTACGTCGTAGACACTTCGCGCGGCACGACCATCGAGAGCGGCGGCCACCGCGTAAGCACCATCGAACATATCATGTCGGCGCTCTGGACGCTGGGCGTGGACAACGCCGTGATCGACATCGACGCCCCCGAGACCCCCATCATGGACGGTTCGGCCTGCGCCTATGCCAAGGCCATCACCGAAACGGGCGTCGCCGACCAGGACGCCGAACGCAAATTCTACCACGTGACCGAAAAGATGGTCTACACGATCCCCGAGAAGGGCGTGGCCATCATCCTCTATCCCGACGACGAGTTTTCGGTCTCGGTGCACGTGGACTACAACTCGAAGGTCATCGGCAACCAGTACGCCACCTTCAACCCGGGTGACAACTACGCCGAGAAAATCTCGCCCTGCCGCACGTTCGTCTTCCTGCACGAACTGGAGCCGCTCATCAAAATGAACCTCATCAAGGGCGGCGACCTGGACAACGCCATCGTCGTGGTCGAAAACCCTGTCCCGGCCGACCAGCTGGAACACCTGAAAAAGATCTTCAACAAGCCCGACATCGAGATCAAGGCGGGCTACCTCAACAACCTCGAACTGCGCTGCAACAACGAACTGGCGCGCCACAAGCTGCTCGACCTGCTGGGCGACTTCGCACTGCTGGGCGTCCGCATCAAAGGCCGCGTCTGGGCCACCCGCCCCGGGCATTTCGCCAACACCGAGTTCATGAAGCAGCTCAAGCACACCATCCGCCGGGCCGGCGAAAAACCCCGTTTCCAGTACGACTGCCGCAAGCCGCCGCTCCACGACATCAACGACATCCGCCGCATGCTGCCCCACCGTCCGCCGTTCCTGCTGGTCGACCGCATCTTCCACCGCGACGCGACGGACGTGGCCGGTATCAAGAACGTCACGATGAACGAACCCTTCTTCGTGGGGCATTTCCCCGAAGAGCCCGTCATGCCGGGCGTGCTGATCGTCGAGGCGATGGCCCAGTGCAGCGGCATCCTGGTGCTGGGCGACGTGCCCGACCCGGAGAACTACTCGACCTACTTCATGAAGATCGACGGCGTGAAATTCAAGCGCAAGGTCGTCCCCGGCGACACGCTCCAGTTCGAAATCCACCTCATGGAGCCCATCCGCCGCGGCGTGGCCGTCGTGGAGGCGAAGGCCTTCGTAGGCGAAACCCTCGCATGCGAAGCCGTCCTGATGGCCCAGGTCGTTAAAAACAAAAACAACAAGTAAGCGATGATCAGCAATCTGGCATACATCCATCCCGACGCCAAAATCGGGAACAATGTTACGGTGGAACCGTTCGCCTATATCGCCGGCGACGTCGTGATCGGCGACGGCTGCTGGATCGGGCCCGGCGCCGTGATCCACGACGGGGCGCGCATCGGCAAAGGATGCAGGATACATACCGCAGCCTCCGTCTCCTGCCTGCCGCAGGATCTGAAATTCGCAGGCGAGGTCACGACGGCCGAGATCGGCGACTACAACGACATCCGCGAGTATGTGACGATCAGCCGCGGCACCGCGTCGACGGGCACCACGCGCATCGGTTCGAACAACCTGCTGATGGCCTACACGCACGTCGGACACGACTGCATCATCGGCAGCAACTGCGTGATCGCCAACCGCGTATCGCTGGCGGGCGAGGTTCACGTCGGCGACTGGGTGGTGATCGGCGGCCATGCCGCCATACACCAGTGGACGCGCATCGGCGACCACGCCATGATCCAGGGCGGGGCGCTGCTGGGGCAGGACCTTCCGCCCTACGTCATCGTGCGCAACGACACGCTGCGCTTCGCGGGCATCAACAAGATCGGGCTTTCGCGCCGCGGCTTCACGCCCGAGCGCATCGCCGAGATTCACGACGCCTGCCGCATCCTCTTCCAGAGCGGCCTGAACTACATGTCGGGGTGCGAGGAGGTCGAGAAGCAGGTACCCCAAAGCAAGGAACGCGACGAGCTGGTGAAATTCATCCGCGAATCGAAGCGCGGCATCATCAAGCCCTATGAAAGCGTATCGAAAGAGGAGTAAAATTTCCGTATAAATATTGGTATATTAGAAATTTTCACTATATTTGCAATGTCGAAAGACAAAGCAAGTGGTAAGGGGACGGGGAGTCCCCTTATTTTATACATATTTACGACCGGTATTCAGCTATGATCGACACAAAAAAGATAATCGAGGCGGCGGAGCGCAACCTGCAGGGGACGGACATGTACGTCGTGGGATGCACCTGCACGCCCGGCAACGATATCGAGCTGCTCATCGACAGCGACACCTCGGTGGCCATCGACGCCTGCGTCAGGCTCAGCCGCTCGATCGAGGAGGAATTGGATCGCGACGAGGAGGATTTCTCGCTGACGGTGGCTTCGGCCGGCATCGGGTCGGAGCTCAAGTGCCTGCGCCAGTACCGCAAGCTGGTCGGCAGCACGGTCGAGGTGCTGCTCACCTCGGGCATCAAGGTGCTGGCGAAACTCGACGCGGCCGACGACCAGGGCATCACCCTCTCCTACGAGGAGAAGCAGGCCGTCGAAGGCAAAAAACGCAAGCAACTGGTGACGGTGACGCGCCGTTACGGCTTCAGCGAAATCAAGTCCGCGCGGGAGTGGCTGGATTTCAAATAGGCACTCGCGCCGGACAACCCCGGACAAACGGCGGGGAGCCGCAGGCAAAAACAAGCATAAACTGAAAACAAGATAAACGACACAATGGACAATCTCAATCTTATCAGCAACTTTGCCGAGTTCAAAGAGCTGAAGAACATCGACAAGAGCACGATGATCGGTGTGCTGGAGGACGTTTTCCGCCACGCACTGCAGAAACAGTACGAGACGGACGAGAATTTCGACGTCATCATCAACCCCGAGAAGGGCGACCTGGAAATCTGGCGTAACCGCACCGTCGTCGAGGACGGCGCCGTCGAGAATCCCAATACGCAGATCGCCGTGTCGGAGGTCAAGGCCATCGACCCGACCTACGAGATCGGCGACGAATATGCCGACGAGATCAAACTCGCCTCGTTCGGCCGTCGCGCCGTGTTGTCGCTGCGCCAAAACCTGGCATCGCGCATCCTCGACCTGGAGAAGGCCAGCCTCTACGAGAAGTATTCGGAGAAGGTCGGCGAGATTGTCACCGGCGAAGTTTACCAGGTGTGGAAAAAGGAGGTGCTGATCCTCGACGACGAGGAGAACGAGCTGATCCTGCCCAAGGCGGAGCAGATTCCCAACGACTTCTACCGCAAGGGCGATACCATCAAGGCCATCGTCAAGTCGGTCGAGATGAACAATAACCAGCCGCGTATCATCCTTTCGCGCACGGCCAACCAGTTCCTCGAACGCCTCTTCGAGCAGGAGGTTCCCGAGATCTTCGACGGGCTGATCACCATTAAGAAGATCGTCCGCATCCCGGGCGAGCGCGCCAAAGTCGCCGTGGAGTCCTACGACGAACGCATCGACCCGGTAGGCGCATGCGTAGGCATGAAGGGTTCGCGCATCTACTCGATCGTCAAGGAGCTGCGCAACGAAAACATCGACGTGGTGAACTACACGGCCAACCCGTCGCTGATGATCCAGCGTGCGCTGAATCCCGCCAAGATTTCGAGCATCACCATCGACGAGGAGAAAATGACCGCTTCGGTCTACCTCAAGCCCGACCAGGTGTCGCTGGCCATCGGCAAGGGAGGTCTCAACATCCGCCTTTCGAAGATGCTCACCGGGTACGACATTGACGTATACCGCGAGGTCGAAGAAGAGGACGTGGCCCTCACCGAATTCGCCGACGAGATCGACGGATGGATCATCGACGCTCTGAAGAACGTCGGCTGCGACACGGCCAAGAGCGTGCTGGAACTGCCCGTAGAGGAGATCGCCGCGCGTGCCGACCTGGAGCTGGAACAGGCACAGAAGGTCGTCGAAATCCTGAAGGCCGAATTTGAAGAGTAACATAAGCAAGAAAGGAAAACACAAGATATGGGTAACGAAAGAAAATTAAGGCTCATTCAGGTTGCAAAGGAGTTCAAGGTGGGACTGAATACCATCACGGACTTCCTGCAGAAGAAGGGCATCAAGAGCGACGGGTCGCCCAATACGCTGGTCGACGCGGAGACTTATGCCGTCCTGGAGAAGGAGTTCGGGGCGAACCGCGCCGCAGGCAATGCACGCGAGTCGATCCGCGAGCGTATCTCCCTGAAGCAGACGACCATCACCCTCGAAGAAGCTAAGAAGCAGGAGCGCGAGGAGGAAAAAGAGGTGGTCATCAAAAGCAACGTAATCAGCGTCAAGGACGAAATCCAGCAGCCGAAGTTCCTCGGCAAGATCGACCTGTCGCCCAAACCCAAGGCTGCGCCGGCACCCGCCCCGAAGGCGGAAGCGGAAAAACCCGCCACACAGCATCCTGCGGCCCCCGCAGCACCGGCACCTGCCCAGGCGCCCAAGGCTGCCGCACAACCCGCACCGGCCATGCCTGCAACCCCGGAAGCCCGGCCGTCACAGGCAGCCCCTGCCACACCGGCAAGCCCCGCCGCACCCGCAACGCCGGTGCATGCGGCGCCTGCTGCTCAGGCTGCCCAGGCTGCGCCCGCTGAACCTGCGAAACCCGCCGCACCGGCCACGCCGGCACCCGCGCCGGAACCGACCGCTCCCAAAGACAACATCTTCCGTCCGGAGACCGTGACCCTTACCGGGCCGCAGGTACTCGGCACGATGGACGTGTCGGGATTCGTGGCCGGCGGCAAGCACAAGCGCAAGCGCCTGCAAAAGGAAAAGGTCGACGTCAGCAAAGCCCCGAAGGGCAATGCGCAGGGCGGCGGCAACAAGCAGGGTGGACAAGGGGGCCAGGGCGGCCAGAACCGTCCCGGACAGGGCGGGCAAAACCGTCCCGGCGCCCAGAACCAGCCCAAACCGGGCGAAGGCCGTCGCAACAAAAACAAAGGTAAGGCCGCACCCAAGCCGATCGTACGCCCCGAAGTGAGCGACGAGGAGGTTTCGAAGCAGGTAAAGGACACCCTGGCACGCCTGACGGCCAAGGGTGCCAAAAGCAAGAGTGCCAAATACCGCAAGGATAAACGCGACGCCGTTGCCGAGCGTATGAACGAAGAGTTCGAACGCGAGGAACAGGAACGCTCGACCCTCAAAGTCACGGAGTTCGTGACCGTGAGCGAGTTGGCGACGATGATGAACGTGTCGCCCACGCAGGTCATCACGGCCTGCATGAACCTGGGACTGATGGTCTCCATCAACCAGCGCCTCGACGCCGAAGCGCTCGTCGTGGTCGCCGAGGAGTTCGGCTACAAGGTCGAATTCGTCTCGGTCGAGATCCAGGAGGCCATCAACGACGAGGGCGAAGACAAGGAGGAAGACCTCGTGCCGCGTCCGCCGATCGTCACGGTCATGGGACACGTCGACCACGGTAAGACCTCGCTGCTGGACAACATCCGCAAAACCAACGTCATCGAAGGCGAGGCCGGGGGTATCACGCAGCACATCGGTGCGTACAGTGTCGAGCTCAACGGCCAGAAGATCACGTTCCTCGATACGCCGGGCCACGAAGCCTTCACGGCCATGCGTGCCCGCGGTGCCGCCGTAACGGACG
>OGXX01004193.1_pt1 | contig 11348 bp, 13 predicted proteins | sample 1576301 | NCBI WGS metagenome assembly OGXX01 (sample SAMEA3541469, study PRJEB24748) | human gut metagenome | biome: human gut; feature: human-associated habitat; material: faeces | place: China | collected 2012 | reverse complement strand
CCCGTTTTTCTCGTATTTTTGTGACGCTGTAATTCCAAGTGCCTGTGCAAAATCCTCCTGATGAAGTCTTAATGGAACTTTCTTCCCCATTAATTCTTTGGATGTATCTAAAATCTTTCTGTCATATCTTTCAGTTGCAAATAAAAAATCATTTTCTTTATCATTAAGATTAATAATAAAACTATCTGGTGTCCTAGAATACAGCATCGTCAGAATTATGCCCTGTAATACTGCCAACATTAATCATATTTCCATTACATTCAATATATACCTCTAAATTTCTCATTATCTCCCCCTTACATTAATATTAATATCAAGTCCCAGAATTGAAATTAACTGCATTACTTTGCCAATCTCAACAGTTGTTTTACCTCTTTCTACATCTGATATAAAACTTACACTAAGACCAGTATATTCTGACAAAAATGCCTGCGTATACTTTAATTCTTTTCTCCTGTTCCTGATTATATTTCCAAGCCCCTCAGAATCAGTTATTTTCATAATATTCACCTCAACGCAAAAAAAGCCGTACGGCTTTATTATACATATTTTCTCACAAATAAAGCCGAGCGGCTTTGTTTTGATAAAAGCATTATAATATAAGCCGTACGGCTTAGTCAATTTTCTTTTGTTACATAATTTCATTTTCTTGTAATAAAATAATATCCTGCGATTATTAATTTATATTGTGCCTTATGGGTATAGTATATATTTATCCAATCAGAACTTTTTGCCTTCAAACAAAAAACGAACCCACCCGAAGATGAGTCCGTTTCATAGTCTTATACCGGCAGATTCTTCATACTCTCAAGACTTATAACAAGTGTTGATGTATTATGAAGAAGTGCTGAAGTTGTAGGCTGTATGACGCCCGTTACACCAAGTGCAATAAGTGCGGAATTGAATCCGACAATCACACGGTAATTTCTGTTAATCTTCTTAATCAGACTGTCACTTAATTTCTTAAGCATAAGTATCTGGTTAAGATCATCTGCGCCGACAGTGATATCTGCAATCTCTCTTGCAATCTCAGCACCATCGCTTATGGCAATACCTACATCTGCTGCTGAAAGCGCTGGTGAGTCATTAATTCCATCACCAATCATAATTACCTTTCGTCCAGCTGCCCGCTCTTTCTCTACGAACTTAGCCTTGTCTTCTGGAAGAACTTCTGAATAATATTCAGTAACTCCAACCTTTCTGGCAATAGAGGCGGCTGTTCTTTCACTGTCTCCTGTCATCATGACAACCTTTGATATTCCAGCCTTCTTAAGCCCTTCAATAACCTTTGGTGCTTCTTCTCTTAATGGATCAATTATGCATATAACTGCTGCAAGCTGACCGTTAATTGCCATATAAAGATGTGAGCAGTCATCTGGAAGACTGTCAAATAACTCCTGCTTTCCTGCTGGAATTACACATGCTTCATCCTCAAATACAAAGTGATGGCTTCCTATGATAACCTTACTTGTATTGATAAATGTTGATATTCCATGTGCAACAATATATTCAACCTTAGAATGCATCTCCTCATGCATAAGGTTTCTTCTGCCAGCCTCATTAACAACAGCCTTAGCCATTGAATGTGGAAAATGTTCCTCAAGACACGCAGCTATTCTTAACAGCTCATCTTCCGGCATTCCGTTAAATGAATATACCCTGCTTACTGTTGGCTTAGCCTTTGTAAGTGTACCTGTCTTATCAAATACGATAGTATCCGCTTCAGCAATTGCCTCTAAGAACTTACCGCCCTTGACTGTTGCACTCGCCTGACTTGCCTGTCTTATTGCTGCAAGTACCGTAATAGGCATAGCAAGCTTCAATGCACATGAGAAATCAACCATAAGTATTGACAATGCCTTAGTAGTATTGCGTGTTAACAGATATGTAAGTGCAGTTCCACCAAGTGAATAAGGTACAAGCTTATCTGCAAGATGCTCTGCTTTTGACTCAAGACCTGATTTTAACTTCTCAGATTCTTCAATCATCCTGACAATCTTGTCATATTTGCTTGAGCCTCCGGCACGCTTAACCCTGAATACTATCTCGCCCTCTTCTACTACAGTTCCTGCAAATACAGAAGTTCCCTCACCTCTTCTTACAGGCTCAGATTCTCCTGTAAGTGAAGCCTGATTAACCATAGCCTCACCACTGATAACAGTTCCATCAAATGGGATTACATTACCCATCCGGATTATTACATTATCTCCGTCCTTAACATCTTTCACAGATACCTGTACTTCTGCATCATCTGTCTTTAACCAGACCTTATTAACGTTAAGTGACATCGTTCTTGCAAGGTCGTCAACCGACTTCTTGTGTGTCCAGTCCTCTATTATCTCACCTATACCAAGAAGAAACATTACTGAACCAGCTGTATTAAAGTCTCTTCTTAAGATAGAAACTCCTATTGCAGTTGCATCAAGAACTGGCACTTCAAGCTTTCTGCCAAGCAGTGTCCTGATTCCTTTATAAATGTACTTCATTGAAGATACTGTTGTTAATACCGCACATACCGGTGCCGGAATAAACAATTTCTTAGTCATTCTCCATAACACCTGATCTGCCAGCTTTTCAGTATAGTGTGAATTAATTGCCCTTCCTGATGTTGCAAGAACATCTTCAGGAACCTCTACATTACTGTATCTGAACTTGGCAATAGCTTCTATCACGGTCTTTCTTGAACATCTGTACTCAACAACTGCATCAGCAGTTCTCTCATACACCTTGGCATTCGTAACGCCATGCAGATTCTTAAGATAATACTGCAAGGTATCTGCCTGTATAAAAGTCATGCTGGAAGCATCCATGTGAACACGGATTCTTCCGGGCACATCATGCTTTATTGTGAATTTCATACTCTGTTACGCTTCCTCATTTTCATCTACTGAATCAAGTACAACTTCTTCTGTGTTATACTTTGTCTCATTGATTGTCTTAGCATCAGAATATATATCCTCACAGTTTTCCTGAACAGTTGTAGCTGTCTTCATTATACATGATTTAGCTCTTAAAACTGCTGCTGTACAGTTAGTGTAAAGCTTCTTTGCGTCCTTGCTTGTAAGAATCTTAATTCCAGCTGTTCCAAATAATACACCTGCTGCAAAAAGTCCTGGTTTCTTTAAATTATCAATTTTCATACTGTGCTCCTCTCTGTCCATATTGGACAATAAATGTTTCTTAAGTTTGTCGGTTATTATATTACACATCATGTAACATTTCTACATAAATCCACTTATTGAGAAATCTTCTCAATATAGCAAAAGGAGAGATGAAACAGTTTCATCTCTCCCTTATTAGTAAATATTATTTATTAACTGAAACTGCCTTTTTCCTGTCAACTACACTTGTTATCTTCTGATTCTTAATGTATCCGCAGGCTTCCAGCCCTGACTCAATAATTTTACTCCATTTGCTTTCTGATAAATTAATTGACGAATCATCGTTTAATCTTACAGTATAACCGCCATTATCATTCTCATCACAAGTTATCCTGTACATATTCTTACGGTTAATTGCACCTATTTCTTCCAGTGTATTAACCATTCTATATACAGTTGCAGCCCCAATCTTAGGATCCTTTTTTACTGCCTTGTAATAAATCTCTTTACAGCTTGAGCAGTCCTCTTCAAGAATTACATCAAGAAGCATAAGCCTCTGTTTAGTTATCCTGCAACCCTGCTGCTTGAGACGAGAAATAATAATGTCTTTGTCTTTATCAGGATTTCTGACCACCCGTTACCTCCTTTTAATGGCAGTGGCCTTTGCATTTACCGCAGTCGCCACCACATGTGAACGATTTACCGTTTTTCTTGTCGTGTACCATACTGCGTACAATAAGCGCAACTATAATCACTAATATAACTCCTACTATAATTGTTCCCAGCATAATTACACCTCCGATAATATATCATTTAATTACTTTGTTGCATTTAAAAGCTTCTTAGAATCAACCTTTAATGTCTTACTTTCCTTATATGGTCTGAATAACAGATAGATGAAACCAACAATTATAAGAATTGCGATTACTGTGAATACGTTAAATGCTGTGTCGCCAGTAATAAGACCAGCAATCTGGTTAATTACAAGACCTACAAGGTAAGCATATCCACACTGGTATCCGATTGCAATCCAGAACCACTTAGTGTTGTTCATCTCTCTCTTAATAGCACCCATTGCTGCGAAGCAAGGAGCACAGAGAAGATTGAATGCAAGGAATGCATATCCGCTTACTACTGTAAATGTAGCTGCCATGTTAGCATATACTGTTCCCTCACCTGCTGAGTAAAGGATACCCATTGTACCAACGATATTCTCCTTAGCAACAAGACCAGTAATAGAAGCAACAGTTGCCTGCCAGTTACCAAATCCTAAAGGAGCAAATATCCATGCGATTGCCTTACCAATTCTGCCAAGAATAGAGAAGTCAATCTGATCATCTGCAAGCATTGTAAATGTTCCATCAACAAATCCAAAGTATGTTGTGAACCAGATAATGATTGTTGAAAGTGTGATGATTGTTCCGGCCTTCTTGATGAATGACCATCCACGCTCCCACATGCTTCTTAATACTGTACCAACTGTTGGAAGATGGTATGCTGGAAGCTCCATAACGAATGGTGCCGGATCTCCAACGAATAACTTTGTCTTCTTTAAGATGATACCTGAGCAGATAATTGAGAATATTCCAAGGAAGTATGCTGATGGAGCAACCCATGGAGCACCATCAAAGATAGCTCCGGCAACCATTGCTATAAATGGAAGCTTAGCTCCACAAGGAATAAATGTTGTTGTCATAATTGTCATCTTACGGTCTCTGTCGTTCTCAATTGTACGTGAAGCCATGATACCAGGAACACCACAACCTGAACCGATAAGCATTGGAATGAATGACTTACCTGAAAGACCGAACTTACGGAAAATTCTATCCATAATGAATGCTATACGTGCCATATAACCGCAAGACTCAAGGAATGCAAGGAATATGAATAATACAAGCATCTGTGGAACGAAGCCAAGTACTGCACCAACACCGGCTACAATACCATCAAGGATAAGACCCTTTAACCAGTCTACACAACCGATTGCATCAAGTCCTGACTCAAGAAGCACTGGGATACCAGGAACCCATACACCATAATTAGCAGGATCTGGAGCTGCACCATCATTGTCTATACACTGTTTTATAGCTTCCTTAACACCGGCTGCATCTGTTGTCTCTGTTGTTACACTAAGATTTTCCTCATCTTCTACATCATAATCTAATGTAAGATTAGCTGGAACTGTGTTTTCAAGTTTCTTTAATGCTGCTACTGCTGCATCTGAATCATAATCATCAGCTTCTGTATCAATAGCATCTGCATACTCTTCACCTTTATCACCAAGGCTGTCGATATATGCCCCGATGATTGCATCTGAATCACCATACTCATCAGCTACTTCTTCGTAAGCTGAAGTGCCAATTCCGAAGAGATGCCAGCCATCACCGAACACACCATCGTTAGCCCAGTCTGTTGCCCATGTACCAACTGTTGTAACTGATACATAGTATACGATGAACATTACAACTGCAAATATTGGAAGTGCTAAGAATCTGTTAGTAACTATTCTATCAATCTTATCTGATGTAGAAAGCTTCTTCTCAGACTTCTTTGCAAAACATCCACTGATAATTGAAGATATATATGTATATCTTTCATTAGTGATAATACTCTCTGTATCATCATCAAATTCTTTTTCAAGAGTCTCAATCTCAGCTGAAACATCTGGAACATTCTTCATAAGAACTTTAATCTTATCATCCTTCTCAAGAAGCTTGATAGCAAAGAATCTCTTCTGTTCTTCAACAATATCAAGACCAAGTTTATCTTCTACCGCTGATATTGCTGCCTCAACCTTATCGTCAAACTTGTGAGCGATTGTATTGAGCTTCTTGCTCTCTGCAAGCTTAACAGCCTTCTCTGCTGCTTCCTTAATGCCAGTTCCCTTAAGAGCTGATATCTCAACAGCTTCACATCCAAGGTTCTTTCCTAACTTGGCAAGGTCAACCTTATCTCCGTTCTTTTCCATGATATCGACCATGTTAACAGCCATGATAACCGGAATACCCAGTTCCATAATCTGTGTTGAAAGATAAAGGTTTCTTTCAATATTAGTACCATCAACAATATTGATGATTGCATCAGGTCTTTCGTTAATAAGATAATTTCTTGCTACTACCTCCTCAAGAGTATAAGGAGAAAGTGAATAAATACCAGGTAAATCCATGATAGTTACATCTTTATGTCCCTTTAATTTACCTTCCTTTTTCTCAACTGTAACACCTGGCCAGTTACCAACGAACTGATTAGAACCGGTCAAAGCATTAAACAATGTTGTTTTACCGCAGTTTGGATTACCTGCTAATGCAATTTTAATTGACATTTGACTACCTCATTTCTTTTATATAAATGTTTATGTATTTGCTAACAAACATTTGACAATTCTTACATCAATTAGATTATGCTAACCTGCATGCAAAAAAATCAGCCTACCTCTATCATCTCGGCATCGGCTTTACGAAGCGATAATTCATAGCCTCTTACTGTAACCTCTACAGGATCTCCCAAAGGTGCTACCTTTCTTACATAGACTTCAACTCCCTTAGTAATTCCCATATCCATAATTCTTCTCTTAACCGGACCATCACCATTTAACCTGGTAACTTTAACAGTCTGGCCTACAGATACATCTCTTAAAGTCATAGTTTATCTCCTTCTTATTTTAGTTTTATATAAGAACTGGCATATTCAGTCCTTTATACCATAATTTTATTAGCCATATCTTTTCCTATGGCAACTCTTGATTCCTTAATGTTAACAATGACATTACCGCCAGCTTTAGAAACAACTGTTACTACTGCTCCCGGAACGAATCCAAGATTCTCAAGAAAACGTCTTATTTCTTCCTTTCCACCAATCCGCTGGATTGTGTATGGAGTTCCTTCATCAATCATAGTTAATGGCATAAGCTCATCTCCTCTTTTTAGCATATTGATAATGTTTTTCATTACCACCTCGGTTAGTATATTCTAATGGTCATTAGATGTCAACAACTTTTGTTATATTTTTATAATATTTTTTAGAACAATTTAACCCCTGATTGATATAACCAACCAGGGGGCAAAATGTGCAATCTTTTCAATATATTACAGGCAATAAATAATTATGCTAACGCTGCCCCAAGTTTTTTGCAGTTTTCAACAGCATCATCATCTGGTGCTTCCTGACAGATTACGCTGTCTGTTGCAAGAACAGCCCCTGCAGCCTTGCTTCTTTCTTCCCAGTCAGCCATCCATTCGCCGCTTCCCCATCCATATGAACCAAAAAGTGCAATTTTCTTACCGCTAAGACTTCCTTCTACCTCTGTGAACATTGGCTCAAACTCTGATTCTTCGAGATTCTCTGCTCCCATTGCCGGGCATCCGAATGCGATTCCATCATATTCAGCAACCTTTCCTGAATTAAAATCATTTGCCACAAGTACATCAACCTCTGCTCCGGCTCCTTTAGCACCTTCTGCAACTGCGTTAGCCATTGTCTCTGTATTACCTGTTCCGCTCCAATAAACTACTGCTACTTTACTCATTATCCAATCTCTCCTTTTTTACTTTTTATATGCTTAAACCGTTAATGCAGATATGCTTCTGCCTCGGTCAAAGACTCTTAAATATACTTCTGTGCATTTTCTGTAACGTGCAAACATCTTCTGGCTAAATGCCTCATCACAATACACCTTCCATACCCCACAACATTTGTAATTACAGCCCTTTTGTCTTATAAACTGGATTACATCTTCCACCGGGTAACTTAAGAACAATCCTATTTCATGTGGAAAGCATGTGTTCTCCCCCACTCTCTGTTTAAGATGCTTGATGCTTGCTCCAACTTTATAATCTGTATATCCAAATGTTTTCAGTACATTTTGTACTGCTGGCTGTGACAAATCCTTCTCTAATCTGTCAGGTCTGAACACATATAAAAGTGCACTCTTTTCATTTCGCTTTAAAAATGTAACATACACGCCTTTGGCGTTAAGTTTTCTGTTTACACTTGCCAGCTCTTTCTTAAAATCAGATATATTATCATATCTGTAATTAAAAAGACTGCCAGTCTTTAATCCGGCAAGCGTCGGTGAACACTCTTTTATTACTTCCCGCTCAATTCTTCCCAATACATCTGTACAGACCATTTTTCTTTTCCTTCCATATTGCACTTTATTCTCTTCTTTATCAGCATGCCCTGCTTTCGCTTAAATATGTTTCTAAAACACTTGTAAGCGATGCCGCACTGCTCGAATGTGTTCTCACAATATCAACATCATTCTTCTTAGCCTCTGTAACAGCTGATAAAACCATCTTATGAGAAACCGTATTAGTAAACAGTATCATAAGATCCGGTGTTCCAATCTGCTTGGAAAATCCGCTTTTTTCCTTAACAAATACCTTCGCCTTGCAGCCGTGTTTCTTACATATCTGCTGATACTGGCGTTCCATACATTCATTTCCACCAATAATAACTACGCTCATATTCTCATCCTTTCATTTACCTTACTCTTGTTAGCTTTGTCTAACCCACATTTATAAAATAACGGATATCCTAACTGGATACCCGTTATATCAGTTAGCTTTAACTAACTATTAAAATATCATCTTTCTATATAGCTGTCAATACATTTTTACAAATTATCTGTCAAATGGTGCATCGTCATCATTATTGTCAAGGTCATCAATATCCGCTTGACCATCTGAATGGTCATGACCGTCAATCATATTCTCTCTGTTGACAACTCTCTTGATATCTCTCTGCTTCTCCACAAGATCTGATAACAGCTCTTTAGTAGCCTTAGGCCTCTTGATATTCTTAATCTCAAAGTCACCCATTGTCTTGTCTCCAGAACATACTTTAATAGTTCCTACTCCGACAAGTCTCTGCATGAATGAGCGCTCCAATGATATATCCATAATACGATACAGTCTTACCTCATCATCTTTAACGCTGAAAAATCCTTTGCTTATAAAGAATCTGTCCTTAGATACACTGTATCTTGTAAATGACCATGGAAGTCCGAGGAAGAGAATTCTCTTCCTGTCCTTCCATAATATATCTGTGCTGACTTTATCTCTTGCCATAATATCCCCTCCAATTCTAATGGCACACTGCTGACATATTCTATGTATTACTTGAAATACTTAACACCAGATTCGAATATCTTAATATCCTGCTCACCATATATATTAATAGCAACACTGTCACCGCGTCTCTCAGAATGTGCCATCTTACCGAAGCATCTTCCGTCTGGGCTTGTGATACCTTCAATAGCCATGTATGAACCATTGATATTCCACTCTTCATCCATAGATACATTTCCGTCAAGGTCACAGTACTGTGTAGCAACCTGTCCGTTAGCAAAGAGCTTATCAAGCCATTCCTTAGGAGCAACAAATCTTCCTTCACCATGTGAAGCTGGGTTGCAGTATACTCCGCCAAGTTCAGCATTAGCAAGCCATGGGCTTAAATTGCTGACAACCTTAGTATATACCATCTTAGATATATGACGGTTAATTGTATTAAATGTAAGTGTAGGTGACTGTGCATCCTGTCCTGTAATCTTACCATTAGGTACAAGACCAAGCTTGATAAGTGCCTGGAATCCATTACAGATACCAAGTGCAAGACCATCTCTCTCATTAAGTAGCTTCTCAACTGCTTCCTTCATCTTGGCATTACGGAATGCTGTCGCAAAGAACTTGGCAGAACCATCTGGTTCATCACCTGCTGAGAATCCACCAGGGAACATAATAATCTGTGCCTGGTTAATAGCCTTCTCAAATTCATCTACAGACTCTCTGATACTCTCAGCGTCAAGGTTCTTGAATACCTTAACGATTGTATCAGCACCGGCTCTTTCAAATGCCTTGGCACTATCGTACTCACAGTTAGTTCCTGGGAATACCGGGATAAATACTGTTGGCTTGGCAACCTTATTCTTGCATACATGTACGCTTGGTGCTTCATATAACTTGCTTTCAACCGGTGTAGTTTCCTTAGAAGCCTTAGTTGGGAATACACCCTCAAGGGTATCAGCCCATACGCTTAATGCTTCTTCTATATTAATTGAAACTTCCTTGTATGTGAACTTACCATTATCCTTAACAGTACCAACCTTAGTATAAGCTGTAGTAATCTCACTAAGCTTGTCTGCTGGAACTTCTGCAACGATACAGCCATAAGCTGGTGCAAAGAGGTCATCTTCCTTAACATCTGCGCTGATCTCAAAACCTAACTTATTACCAAATGCCATCTTGCTGAGCGCTGGCACAAGTCCGTTAGCATCAAGAACATATGCAGATACGATTGCCTTCTTCTGGATAAGCTCATGTATTGCACTGTAGAGTGCCTTAACCTGTTCGAAATCTGGAAGATCATACTGATTCTTCTTAATATCAAATCTGACTAATACATCACCATCATTCTTAAGTTCAGGAGTAATAATATCTCCTTCCTTAGCTACATCAATAGCAAATGAGCAGAGTGTTGGTGGAACATCAATATGTTCAAATGTTCCTGACATACTGTCCTTACCACCGATTGATGGAAGTCCGAATCCCATCTGTGCTTCATATGCGCCAAGAAGTGCAGCAAATGGCTGGCTCCATCTTTCTGGATCTTCTGTCATTCTTCTGAAGTATTCCTGATATGTGAATCTGATCTTACTGAAATCACCACCGGCAGCAACAATCTTAGCTACAGAATCTGTAACAGCATATATTGCTCCATGATATGGGCTCCATGATGAAAGATATGGATCAAATCCATAAGACATCATAGTTACTGTGTCACATTTACCCTTAAGCACTGGGAGCTTTGCAACCATGCTCTGTGTCTCTGTAAGCTGATATTTACCACCATATGGCATATATACTGAACCGGCTCCGATAGAACCATCAAATCTCTCAACAAGTCCCTTCTGTGAGCATTCGTTAAGGTCTGCTAAAGTCTTTAACCACTTACCGCGTACATCTGTAACCTTAACCGGCTTAAGGTAATCGTCTTCCTGTGAAGGAATATCAACTACAACCTTAGTCTCCTGATGAGCACCATTAGTATCAAGGAATGCTCTTGAAATATTAACGATATCCTTGCCTCTCCAGTTAAGAACAAGCCTTGGTTCTTCTGTTACAACAGCTACCTCAACTGCCTCTAAGTTCTCCTCAGCAGCATACTGAAGGAATTCCTTAACATCCTTAGGATCAACTACAACTGCCATTCTCTCCTGAGACTCTGATATAGCAAGTTCTGTTCCATCAA
>OGXX01004192.1_pt1 | contig 11349 bp, 8 predicted proteins | sample 1576301 | NCBI WGS metagenome assembly OGXX01 (sample SAMEA3541469, study PRJEB24748) | human gut metagenome | biome: human gut; feature: human-associated habitat; material: faeces | place: China | collected 2012 | reverse complement strand
CGGCGAAAAGATGATCTTCGGCCGCGACAACAACCGCGGTCTGGTGCAGGACGGTTTCGGCCTCAAGGCTGTCACCATCGGCGAAGACGGCTATACCATCGACGATGTGCTGGTACATGATGCCCACACCCCGGCTAATTTCCTGCATCAGCAGCTCGCCATGATGGACGGCAAGGAACTCCCCGTGGCCCTCGGTGTGATACGCGATGTGGAATCACCCGTCTACAATCAGGAAGTAGACCGCCAGATCAGCGACATACGCGCTAAAAAAGGATTCACCTCCCTGCGCGACATGATCCTTTCAGGCGAAACCTGGACAGTCGACTGATCCCCCTTATCTACAATATCCGCATCCCCCCGGAGCCATCGAGATGGCTCCGGGGGGATGTCAGTTCCTGCATAGCGGCATTTACCGTTTTTTCACTGTTTATGACGGCCATATAAAAAGATTTAAGCCTGTCATGATGTTAATTTAAGAAAATTGTGTAACTTTGTAGATTGATACAACAACCATCGTTCATAACACCAATGAAGGTCAACATACATCCAATTCACCACGAAGGCACCAACATCCTGATAGTCCTGCTGATAGTCCTGTTGGTCATAGCTGCTCCGCTATGGATATGGGTGCGCCCGCTATGGATAGCGACAGCGGTAACTGTGGTATTCGCAGTGTTCTATCTGCTGGTAGCCAACTTTTTCCGTTCTCCCCGCCGCCATTTTCCGGGCAACAGCGACAATGCCGTAGTGTCGGGAGCCGACGGCACGGTGGTGGCCCTTGAGGAGACATTCGAGAACGAATGCCTCCACGAGCGCGTGGTCCAGCTTTCGGTGTTCATGACCGTGTTCAACGTCCACGCCAACTGGTTCCCCGTCAACGGCACAGTTGAGCTCGTGCGCCATCATGCAGGGCGCTTTCTCGCCGCCTATCTGCCCAAATCAAGCACCGAAAACGAGCGCTCCACCGTGCTCATCAAAACCGACAACGGGCAGCGTGTCCTTGTGCGCCAGATAGCCGGCGCCGTAGCCCGCCGCATAGTCACATACGCCCGTCCCGGCGAACGTTGCAGCATCGACACACACATGGGATTCATCAAATTCGGATCCCGCGTCGACATATATCTTCCTCTTGACGCCGAGATACTCGTCAAGATCGGTGACAAAACAGTGGGAGGCATTACCGAAGTGGCACGTCTCAAGCCACATAAATAAGCCCGCACAAACGGGGAGGCACATCCCCCATAACCTCTTTTCACTAACACACTTCCATGTCGCTGACAACAAAAATCAAAGGTTACATACCCAACACCATAACATGCCTTAATCTGCTCTCAGGCGCAGTGGCATGCATCCTTTCATTCCAGAATCCCGACACCTGGAACGGGTCACTTTCACCCGCCGAATGGGCTTTCATAGCCATCGGGGCCGCAGCCGTGTTCGACTTTCTCGACGGAGCCATGGCCCGGGCACTGCACGCCTATTCAGCCATAGGAAAGGAACTCGACTCGCTGTCCGACCTCGTGTCGTTCGGCCTGGCGCCATCGCTGCTCATGCTCAACCTTATGGCCCGCAACAGTTCAGGCGACTGGATCGGCTGGCCCCTGTGTGCGCTTTTCATCGTGGTCATGGGTGCCCTGCGCTTGGCCAAATTCAATGTCGACGACCGCCAGACAACATCATTCATCGGCCTTCCTATTCCGGCCAATGCACTGTTCTGGATCGGATTCATAGCATGGACCTCGCGCCACGGCGTGCCCTCCACGGCACCACTGGTAATAATAATAGCCATCGTGAGCCTGCTTATGGTATCGCGTCTTCCGCTCATATCCCTTAAATTCAAAAACCTGTCATGGCGCGAGAACTTCAGGCGTTATGCCGTGATAGCCGCCACTGCCATATTCCTTATCACCGACGGAGTGCCGGGCCTGATGTGGAGCATCATATTCTACATCCTCATATCAGTAGGCGGACGCCGCCAACAGCCGTAAGCCATCCCGTTCACTTTCCCTTCTCATAACCGCAGCTCATGTCGATATTCGGATTTCTACTGCTCGTAGCGCTGTTCTTCCTGCTTCGCCCGCTCATAAGAGTGGCGTGGACAGTGTGGCGTACAATGCGCCAGATGAAGAACATGCAGAACGCCGCATCATCGCGCACCCGCACACGGCGCAACAGCTCCTCCAGCAGTCCTCAGCCGCGTAAAAAAGTGTTCCGCCGCGACGAAGGCGAATACGTGGAATTCGAGGAAATAACCGTGGAGGAATCAACGGCCCCCGGCAACAAAACCGCCGCTTCCGGCCCCTCAACGCGCCACGAACCGAGAGTCACTGACGCCGAATGGGAAGATATTCCTTAAACACCACCATGCAAAAATCATATATCCCGGATCTTTATCGCTTTCTGCGCGACATCGACCGCAACAACAACCGCCCCTGGTTCCTGGAGCACCGTGCCGACTACGACCGCCTGCGCGCGCAATGGATCGACGACCTGACCTCTCTGCTCGGGCATATGTCGGCCTGGGATCCCGCATTTGCCCGCATCACCGCACAGCAGGCCACCTACCGCTTCAACCGCGACACCCGCTTCTCCACCAACAAGGATCCCTATAAAACATATTTCTCGGCCGCATTCGGCCCCACAGGCGACAAGAACCGTGACGCAGGCTATTACCTGCATCTCGGTCCCGACGACACATCCCACGGCGACGCCATACCCGCCGGCATATACGCCGGCATATATTGCCCCGACAGCGCTATTCTCCGTAAACTGCGCCATGCCGTGATCGACAACATCGAGGAATTTACCGACATAATATCCGAACCTGAATTTGCGGCCACATTCCCTGAATGGACAGGCACTCCACTCAAGACGGCCCCCAAAGGCTGGCCCAAGGACCATCCCCACATCGACCTGCTGCGCCTCACGGAGTACGGGCGTTTCCATCCCCTGAGTGAAGAATTCTTTACCCGTCCCGACTGGACCGCCGAAGTCAGCCGCCTGTTTGCCATAGCACGCCCGTTGGTCGACTTCCTCAACTACTCCATACACGAGGACATAGACACCCCCTCGCTGTCATGACACCCTTAGCCGTAATAGCCACCATAATCTGCTATTTCGCCCTGCTGCTCGGCATATCAGCCATAGCCTCGCGCGGAAGCGACAACGCCACATTCTTCTCCGGCAACCGCCGTGCCCCTTGGCCAGTAGTGGGAATAGCCATGATCGGCGCCACAATATCAGGAGTCACATTCATCTCCGTGCCGGGCATGGTGGCTGCAAAATCCTACTCCTATCTCCAGATGGTGATGGGCTTCACCGTAGGCTATCTTGTAATAGCCGTGTGGCTCCTGCCGCTGTTCTACCGCCGTCGACTCGTGTCGATATACGGCTATCTCAACGAACGCTTCGGCCCGGTCACCCACAAAACAGGCGCATGGTTCTTCTTCGTTTCTAAAATGCTTGGCGCCGCAGTGCGCTTCTTTGTGGTGTGCGCCGTGTTGCAGATCATAGTGTTCGGGCCGCTCGGATTGCCTTTCGTGCTCAACGTGGCCGCCACCGTGGCCCTGATATGGCTTTATACGGCCAAAGGGGGCGTGCGCACACTCATCTGGACCGACCTGCTCAAAAGCCTATGCCTGATCCTGTCTGTGGTTATGTGCATAGTGTTCATGGCCCGTGAAATGGGACTGGAGGCCGTCGACATCCCCCGTGCCGTAGCCTCCCACTCCTCATCGCGGGTGTTCTTTCTCGACGATCCCAAAAGCGCGCTTTATTTCTGGAAGCAGTTCATTGCCGGAGTATTCCTCGCCATAGCCACCAACGGCCTCGACCAGGACATGATGCAACGCAACTTGGCCTGTTCCGACACCTCCTCGGCCCGCAAGAACATGGTTCTGTCCTCGCTCATGCAGTTCCCCGTAATAGGGCTGTTTCTCGTGCTCGGCACCCTGCTGCTTCTCTACACCGCCCATGCCGGCATGCCGCTCCCGGAGAAATCCGACGAGCTGTTCGGCCTTGTGGCCACCTCCGGAGCCGTTCCCGCCATTATCGGTGTGCTTTTCGTGCTCGGACTCATATCCGCCGCCTACAGTGCAGCCGGATCAGCCCTGACCTCACTCACCACCTCCTTTACAGTCGACATACTGCGCCGCAACGCTGATGCAGCGGATCCCACCACCGCCACAGTGCGCCGGCGCGTACATATAGCCATGGCAGCCGTAATGGCCATGGTCATAATATCCTTCTACCACATCAGCGACCAGGACGCCATATCGGCCGTCTACACCCTTGCATCGCTCACTTACGGCCCAATACTCGGCCTGTTCATCTTCGGCCTGTTCACGCGCCGCCGTGTGGCCGACCGCTTCATGCCGGTAATATGTATTGCAGCCCCATTGCTTTCGCTCGCCATCCAGTGGTGGCTTGACAGCGCATTCCATTACCAGCTCGGCTTCGAGCTTCTGCTTCTCAACGCCCTGCTCACCTGCACCGGCTGCACCATCCTCCGCACCTCAAAAAAATTGGAAATTCTCAATTAGAACCCGTCCAAGAATCCGTAATTGAGAATTAGGAATCCGGAATTAGTGATTAGGAATTAGTGATTAAGGAGCCGTAATCGCCCCTCCTCCGCCCCACGTCCGATTCAGTCCGATTCAGTCCGAAAAGTCCGATCACGTCCGCCCAAGTCCGATTCAGTCCGCTAAACAAACAGAAGGGCGCCCGCATCACGCGGACACCCTTCCCGATTGCATATGAAATACAGTCTTTACTTCACAAGGAGCTTGGCCGTTGTAGTGGCACATCTTACCATGTAAGTGCCCGGTGCCACCGGCACCACAGCCTTGGCCTCGGTCACCTTGGCCGAAGCCACGAGCCGGCCGTCAACAGTGTAGATCATCACCGTGTGGCCCGCGAATCCGCTCAGCCCCACAGCCCCGTCAAGAGCGTAAATTGAAGCCTTGCCTGCGGCATCCACACCATTTATACCCACACTTTCCATCGTTATATATACCGGGTTCGACATATTGCCCTCCTCCGCGGCGCCATTAAGCGTAGCGGCAGCGGCCACATTATACATGTAGCGGCCCTCGGGCACATTGGCGTCAGTATATGTAAGGCCGGTAACACCCGAAGCCACCGATACATTCGTGCGGTAAACATTGAATCCGTTCACCGTGGCCTTCGGATTGGCAGGAGTAAAGGCGAAGTCGTCAAGAAGCACGCCGAAACGGTCAGCCGACACATACACTATGGCGAAGTAACGTGCATTCTCCGGCAGAGTCACATCATAGCGGGTCCAGCCCGGATGTTCCAGAGTGTAAGTCTCTACCTCGGTGAACGCATCCGGATCGTCAGTAGTCGTCGACACCATCAGCTTGAGTGTTTCTTCCCCGAACTCGTCGGTAATCGATGTGGCATGGAAGCTCACCTTCGAGCCCCCCTTCACCTCGGGCGATATGAGGTAATCCTCAGCCGGACGGTTGCCCGAATCTGAATCCGGACACATGGCCATCAGCACTATATCGCCGCTGTGTGAAGTAATCGCAGCATTACCCACCTCGCTCACCGATATGGCCTGATAAGCCTTGGGCAGATACTTGCCGAGATAGGATATTCCTCCAAGGCCGTAAATCGACACACCGTCGCGGTCAACAAACTTGAACTGGCCCATCTTCTCGTCATAGGCCCACGGTGCCATTATCTCGCAATCCTCTGCTATGCGGGCCTCGCTCCAACGCAGGTTGACATCGCCGTCCACCGCCTCGGCCTCAAGGTCATCCACCACCGGGATATTGCCATTAAGCACTTTGAAAGCCGTCTCGGCGGTATTGTTGTCCTCATTGCCGTCAGCCTCCTCTATCTTCAGGCGCATCACGGCAGTGCCGAGCAGTGCGCGGTCAGCATTCAGCTCAAACAGATAATCCATCCGCTGGCCCGGAGCCACAGGTGTGTTGTCGGCATCGCCTATCATATCTAAAGTGCGCAGCAGCTGCTTGCCACGGTAAATGCCGAGCGACACATTGGGAGCCGGAGCCGTTTCGGCGCCGTTGTTCTCTATCGAAGCGAAATATTCTCCGCGGTCACCCATATTCAGGCGGAAATCGCCCGTAAGCTCGGCCACCTTGAAATCGACACCCTCCAGGTTGCGGATCTCGAAGCGGTCCATCATGAAGTAGCACGAATAGTCCTCGTTGGTCACACGTATAGTCACAGCCACCCACTGCTTGTTGTTGAAAGCCGCAGGGAGCGTGATCTCTTTCAGCTCCCAGCCCTGACCGTCGGTAGGCGTATAGGAAGCTATGGGCTGCATCATCACGTCATCGCATGTGGCGAACACCTCCACAAGCTTGACGCTGATAGCACCGAAGAATAGGTCAAGACCCACCTTCACATTTGAGCATCCCGCTGTGGAGAACTTGGGAAGCGTCACCTGGCCTGTACCCACATATTGGGTACACAGGGCCACACCGCTCGCGTTCGCAGCCGAAGGATCGGCCGTGGCGGGATCGGCAAACAGCCATGACGGGGCAAGATAGGTCAGTTCCTCGAAGAAATACGGATTATAGTTCCACTGAACCTCATCGTTCTGGTTCACGGAGAATGCCTCGGTCATAGGCAGCGCGTAAGGCTTGCCGAGCACAGCCGACATCACCGGGAACGTTTCCTGCGCGCCGACTATATTCCGTGCCTGCACACCGAACTGCACAACCTCCTGTGCCGATCCGGCCGGCACACTGAAAGTCCAGCTCGAGAGACCTTCAACCGTAGCATATTCCACCCATGTGTTCGACTGGGCCATATAACGGGCTATCACATAAGTGCACTTCGTCGGATCCACATTGTGGCCGTTCGGTCCTGTAGTGGGAAGGGTCCAGTTAAGTGTAAGCGTAAGGTTGTCGGCCGATATGGAGTAATCCAAGTCCACCTGCAGAGGCAGATCCTCGCCTGTGTAGACTTCACCATGCACTGTCTCGCCCTCTACATCACCCGTCCATGTGGTCACGGCTATATCGTTCAGGCCCTGCTTGGTGGCCACGGTGGCATTCACCGCCTGTCCGGGAGTACCCGACACCTCCGAGGCAGCTTCGCCGCATTTCACCACAGCCTTGATCACAGTGCCTGTGGCAATAGCCGCTCCGGTGCGGTCAGTCGTCGGGAGCTTGAACGAAGCAGTGGCGTTAAGTGCACCGAGAGCGCCGGGTGTCAGCGTGAGATCTGTCACAGCCCCGGGAGCGTTGGCCGACGTATTTACAGCCGTTACACGGAACTTGCGGGCATATATCCTGTAGATATTCGTGGGTGTCACACAGTGCAGGCCGATATAGTTCACACCGGCTTTACCCACCTGGAATATCTGTTCGTATTTCACCCAGTTCACCTCCTTGTCCTTGTTCTTCACATATTCCGTGGCCGGGGTGATCACCGTCATGGCCGACGGATTGGCCGACGGGCCTACCGCCACCTCAAGCACCTCGGCACCTGTCTGGAACGGATGGTTGGGACACCCCACTTCCATCTCAAGCTTATAATAACCCGAAGCGTCAGGGAAATTGATGCCCGGAAGCATCAGCCAGTCATCGCTCGGAGCAGTGTCATCGTAGGCGCAAAGTTGGTAGAAACCGCCGGTGAAAGGAGTCTGGCGGTCATAGTTCCAGGTGCGTCCGTCACCGTTCACGTCGATTATCTCGAACAGATCTATCACAGCCTCGTCGAGATCCTGCTCTCCCTCGGCGGGAGCTATATACACCGGAAGTTCAAGGGTGTTTGAGGTCACTATCGATTCGCTTTCAGTGCGTACCGACACCTTTCCGTCAGCGCCTACAGCCTCCACGGCCGCCTTGTGGCTCGCCGAGCCGGCCGGCATAGTGACGGCAAGTGAAGTACCGCCCACGGGTGCCTGGTTCATCTTCTGGCCGTCGACATATACGTTGTATTTTATTCCGGCCACATCCACATACCCGTTATGGGCGCCCGAAGTCACAGCCGACCATGTCACCGTTGTGGCGGTGAGGGTGACAGTGGCAGGAGCCGCAGGTGTGTCCGTACCGACGTACCGCACTTGCGTTGTGGGAGCGCCGCGCAGTTCGTCAAGCCCCGAATACACATAAGGGGTCAGCTTGAACTCATGTTCACCCTCGGTCACGGTGAGCGTGCAGCTTACCGTCTCGCCGGGAGTGCCCGAACGCATGGCCTGCTGCGTGCCGTCCACAGCCATGCGGACATATACCCTGTCAGTCAGCGCTGTGCCATCCGTATCCTTGGTGGGAAGCGTCACCGTCACCGTGCCGTTCAGAGCGGCACCCGCAAAGTCTATCGACACATTCTCAAGCATGGCCGGAGCGCCTGGAGCCGCATAAGCGTCATCCACATAAAGACACCCCCATTGCTCGTTATTGGCCCGGTCACCGAGCACAGTGTATGACCGGCCGTCAATAGGGAAACGCACTATCTCGCTTATGCCATAATCAGCCTCGTCAAGTATGGCTATGAATCCCTTGTCAGCCGGGCTGTAGACCATCGCTCCAAGATATGCGTCGACAGGGAAACCGGTGGATCCCACCTTGGTAAACCGCTTGGCTGTATAATCCCATTTATACAGGTCGGCCATGTCATCGATGGAATAAAGGGCGCCGTCAACCGGACACCATGCGAAGGCCAGCGGTATCATCGCCTCCGACACATCAGCCACATGCGTGAACGTATGCGTGGCCGGATCGTAGGTTTGCATTGCGCCGGCATTGCCGCTCTTATTCGAAGTCACCACATAGACTACATCGTTGTCCGAATCGTAAGCGGCATGGTACACACACACATCATAGCCGTTGAATATGTCAAACGACCCTTCCTCGGTCTTGTTGCCCGTGGCAAGGTCAAACGTCTTGTAGCCGGCATCGGTAATTCCGGTGGTGGTATTGGTATATGACAGGAAATACACCTTGCCGTCCTTGACAAAGCCCGCGCTCGGGCCCGAAGTCCGATATTCCGTATCAAGGCGCCACGCAAGTTTCTGCGACGTGCCGGTTACATTGGTGTACCATCCTTTAGTTCCGGAGGACCACCCTGTACTGTACGTAAGAGCGCCCTGAAGGTTGGCCGCTATATCCGATGCGGCGCGTGCCGGCGCTTTCATGGGCGTTTTCACCTTCACCGGCTTCTTTGCGCGGGCTTTGTAATGGAAATAACGCGAGGCAGGGCGCACATCCTCTCCTTTACGGTGTTTCATATTGGCCGGTAACGGCACTTCCTCCTGCGCTTTCAACAGGCTGCGTCCCGCGGTTCCCCCCGAGGCCTCACGGGTCAGCTGCGCGCCCGCAGGCAGGGAGAGAGCGGCTGCGCACATACCGATAGCAAATACTTTTTTCAACATGGGTAAGTCAGTTAATTATTGGATTTATTGTTTACAGGTAATCACTTATAAGTCCACAATATTAGTTAAAACGCTTCAATTATCCAAATTTTCCACCCATAAGCTTTTGACTTTGGCAATATGAAACAATCAGCCATGCCGGCGGAGAAATGCCGGCATGGCTGATATGTCAATTTGCTATCTCCGGATAGCTATATGTCAGAGATAATTACCGTTGAAACGAAGTTTCACATCGTTGACTATCTGCTTGATACGCTGCTCGCGCTCTTTGGGGCAGATAAGAAGCACATCGCCCGCATCAGCTATTATATAGTCCTGCAGACCGTCCACCACCACGAGCTTGTCATCCTTCACGGCCACAATGTTGCCCGTGGAGTTGTAAGCCAGCACAGCACAATTCTGTGTCACATTCGCATCACGGTTTTTCGGCGACTGGTCATAAAGCGCGCTCCACGATCCGAGATCACTCCAGCCGAAATCCACCTTCTCCACAAACACGTTGCGGGCTTTCTCCATCACGGCATAATCCACCGAGATAGCGGGACTCGACTCGAAGCATGCGTTTATAAACTCACGCTCGCCCGGCGTACCATATGCTCCTACCCCGCGCTCAAACAATGTTGCCAGATCCGGCGAATACATGGCCAGCGCCTTGAGTATTTCCGAAGTGCGCCAAAGGAATATCCCCGAATTCCAGAAAAACTCACCCGACGCGAGAAACACTTTCGCCAATTCTATATCAGGTTTTTCGGTAAAGGTCTTCACCGAGCTTATCTCTCCGGTCACCGCATCCCCCTGCTGGATGTATCCATAGCCTGTTTCAGGCCGCGAAGGCTTTATGCCGAGTGTAAGCAGAGCCTCATGGGCCTCCACAAACTCAAACCCCGTCCTCACCGAGTCGATAAACGATTGCTCGCGGGTAATCAGATGGTCGCTCGCAAGCACTATCATTGACGACTCTGGATCCCGCGCGGCTATATGGTGTGCCGCCCAGGCTATGCAGGGAGCTGTGTTGCGCCGTGCCGGCTCCAGAAGCACCTGCTCCGGATCCAGATCGGGCAGCTGCTCAAGCACAAGCCCCGAATACTGCTCGTTGGTCACCACCACTATGTTCTCACGGGCCACTACCGGAAGTATGCGGTCGTAAGTCATCTGAAGCAGCGAGCGTCCCGTTCCGAGAAAGTCAATAAACTGTTTGGGCAGGTCCGTACGGCTGTAAGGCCAGAAACGGCTTCCTATGCCGCCGCACATAATTACGCAATATCGTGCCATATCGTTTTATTATGTTGTGTGAATATAAGGTATTGAAAAAATACAAAGGGGAAGCGGAAGTCGGTTCCCGACAGCCGTTTCCCCTTGCATAAGTATATTTTCAGTACACCGCTGCGCGGTTACCTCTTGTCAATGCTTAGTCTATCTCCTCGTCAGCTTCGTAACCGCCCATCTCGCGGATAGCGTTCTTCAGCATCACATACTGCTGGAAAAGGTGGTTCACGGGAACCTCTCCCTCGGTGTAGTCATGCATCGGGCTCTTGAGGAAGAAGCTCAGGAGATACAGGTGTATCTAAAACATCTTGTAAAATTGTTTCAAGAACTTGACCTTTATAAAGAGAAGAAACATAGTCTACAAGATAGCGTACAAGTGTTTTAGGAACTGAAACATTGACAGCGTACATGGACATATGATCACCATTATAAGTTGACCAACCTAAAGCAACTTCGCTTAAATCACCTGTTCCAATGACAAGTCCACCAATTTGATTTGCTTTATTCATTAAGATTTCAGTACGTTCACGGGCTTGAACATTTTCATAAGTAACATCATGTACATTTTCATCTTGATCAATATTTTTAAATTGCATTCTTACAACTTCAGCAATATTGACAGTTTGACTTGTCACTCCAAGTTCTTCCATGAGACCTAAAGCGTTATTTTTTGTACGTGATGTTGTTCCAAAACAAGGCATTGTCACACAGAC
>OGXX01004187.1_pt1 | contig 11359 bp, 12 predicted proteins | sample 1576301 | NCBI WGS metagenome assembly OGXX01 (sample SAMEA3541469, study PRJEB24748) | human gut metagenome | biome: human gut; feature: human-associated habitat; material: faeces | place: China | collected 2012 | reverse complement strand
TTTCCATCGGCGTCAGCACGCCCAGATTACGCTGGACACGTCTTGTGTTGTAATAATGGATGTAGTTTTCAATCATTTGAACGAGTTCCTGCTTACTGGTGAACTGTCTGCCGTAATAGCGCTCCCGTTTCAGGATGCCCCAAAAGCCCTCCATCGGGCCGTTATCAATGCAATGCGCCACGCGGGACATACTCTGCGTCATGCCTGCACGAGCTTGTTGTGGAAAGCGCGGTTGGTGTACTGGAACCCTCTGTCGCTGTGGAACAGGGGATGCGCGTCCGGATTGGCCTGCACAGCCTTGTCAAAGGTCTTGAAAACCAACGGATTGTCATTGCGTTCGCTGAGCACATAGGACACGATGCGCCGGTCACAAAGGTCGAGGATGGCGCTCAGATAGAGTTTTTGTACCTTCATACCCTCAAACCACTTGAATTCGGTCACATCGGTGAGCCACTTCTCATTGGGCTTTGCGGCATAAAACTGCCTGTCCAAAAGGTTTTCGGCAAGATACTGCGGATTTTTTGCGTGCCTGGTGCAGCCACGGTTGTTATATTTCACGGTAGAGCGTATATCTCTGGTCCGGCAGATGCGGAGCACCCGCTTGTCGTTGACATGGATGCCGCAGTCATGGCGCAGGTCATCGTTGAGCCTTCGGTAACCCTTATCCGGACTTTCCTCGTGGATCTTCTCAAGCGTGTCCGCAAGTCGTTCATTCTCTGTGGCCCGTTGGCTCAGCTTGCCAGAAGCCCATCTGTGGTAGGCCGAGCGCGCTGCATGGAGCAGCTTACAGGCCAATTCTATGGGATAGCCCGTTTCAGTGTGCGCTTCCCGGATCGCAGCATAGATGCGGCGCTGTCTCACTTCCGAAAGGCATCTCTCCTCTCGATCACGTCCAATTTTTTTAGCAGGTCACGCTCCATTTCCGCCAGATACAGCTTGTGCTTGAGCTGTTCGATCTCGATCTGCGCTTTCTCCAGCTCAGTTCTAGGCACCTGGTCTTTCTTTCGCTTTCCGCGCCGGTCCTCCAGACCGGCCTCGCCCATCTCCTCAAACCGCAGCGTCCAGGTGCGTACCTGCTGGTAGCTCACCTTGTACTTCAAGGCCATCTCGCCGTAGTTTTTACCGCTGGCCAGACAGTCCTTGACGATCTGGATGCGCTCTTCCTGTGTGGTGCCCCGTCCCTGCTTCATGTAGCTTCCTCCTCCTGAATTCTTTCTGGAGTTGAAATCTCCATGGGCATTATACACCTTTATCCACTGGCGAAGCTGAGCATTTGAGCGGAGTCCATATTTTCCACCGATTTGCTCCAAACTTCCCTTCCCAGATAGATACTCTTCCACTGCTTTTCGTTTTATGTCCTCTGGATATTCGTGGTTTTTACAGCTTGGAAGAAGTCCCGCGCTCCCTTTTTCTTGATACTGATGCACCCAGTAACGAAAGGACGCTTTACTGTTGTTCGCTCGTCTCAGACTTTCTGTATATCCCACGCGCCCCTCCAGATAGTCCCTTGCAATTTCTACTTTTTTCTCATACGGAATTTTGCTTTTAGACATAAATTTCTCCCCCTATGGAAACAGTGTTTTATTTCACTGTCTCTCATAGAGGGAGCATATCAAAATGCAATATATCTTTTAATGCTTATCGACTTAACACAGCACGCTACAAGATGTAGCGACAGCTCTGGTCAAGCGCAGGAATATCTGATTGCCCGTCATGCGGCGGTTGAAACGGAAACAGTACTCGTCCAGATATGCCTGGAGCTTGGTGCACCTTCCGTGATATGTTCCCTGAAGGAATGCTTTCAGATTACTGATTGCCTTGTGTACCCAATGCAGATCATCTGTTTCGTATGCAATTCAATGTATCATCAGGTCTCGTCCGATTACTCAGTGCGGCCAGCCCGGGCCTTGATCTCAGCGATTTCATCAGCAGACGCTCCAATGGCGGTGCCAACTGTCACTTCACCGTTAGTAATGGCTGCCTTTGCGTCATCGATCACCTTCTGTACATCAGCGGGAACTACATCGCTGTAGTTGCCGTCCATGCAGAGATCCACACCGCCTTCGGCAATACCCAGGGCTTCCTGGCCCATTTCAAGTTCACCTGCAGCAAAAAGGCGGATGGCACGTTCAACTGCCACATCTACACACTTGAGAGCAGAAGTCAGAACGTGCTCAGCCCACTCGGGGTTGCTTTCAGCGTACAGAGCCTCCCGGTCAACATCTACGCCGATTGAGTAGATACCTGCCTCAGCAGCGCCTTCATAGGCACCTTGCTGGGAAGGTCCAGAGGCAGGGAACACCACATCAGCACCCATGCCGGCCTGAGTCAGGGTCAGTTCCTTTGCCTTGGCAGAATCGTACCAGTCGCCAGTGAAAGAAATTGCAACCGTACCTGCGCTGTTGACAGACTTGGCGCCCTCTACATAACCCCACATGAAGTCACAGATATTAGCATTCTCCATAAGGAAATGCTTGTCCCGTACAATCCCGCCGCGAAAGCCTCGCCGCCCAAAGTGCCGAAGCATGAGGCGGACTACTTCCAGCCGGAGGAGATTGCCGACATTGTCAAAGCACTGGAAAAGGCTCCTGTCAAGTGGAAAGCAATGTCCTACATTCTCATCGATACCGGCTGCCGCCGTGGAGAATTGATGGGACTGCAATGGAACTGCGTTGACCTGGACAAAGGCATTATGATGATCCGGCAGGCGCTTCTGTACACAAAGGAAAAGGGCACTTATGTCGGACCACCCAAGACCGGTCAGCCCCGGGCTATCTGCCTGTCCCCGGAAACCATCGCTGTTCTGAAAGAATACCGTACCGATCAGCTTCGGCAGAAAATCCGTCATGCAGACATCTGGCAGGATACAGGATTTCTGTTCACCAAGGACGACGGCATGCCTATGCACCCGGACAGCATCACCGACTGGCTGAACAAATTCAGCGAAGAAAACGATCTGCCTCACATTCACCCGCACGCCTTCAGACATACCGCAGCTTCCATGATGATTGCCAACGGTGTGGATCTTGTGAACGCAGCCGCTGAGCTTGGACATGCTACCGCTTCCACAACATTGAATATCTACGCCCACCAGGTGGCAAGGGCCCGCGCAGAAGCCAGCGGCATCCGCGCCGGCGCTTTTGCAGTTTTAAGGCAGGCATGACAATCGCCCACACGAGATTTTACAAGTCTCGTGTGGGCGAATTTTTCTGTTTTCCGATTGGTGCGCCGGAAATGGGTGTAGTGAAACACGCCACCCTTCCGTCAGCGTATCTCCTTACCCAGACCATGGCATTGCACACTTTTCGCTGATCGCTGAAGCCGAAATTGAATAAGAAACAATCTGAGAATCCCTCAAATGTTATTTTTCGCTTTCTGTAAAATTTCTTGTCAGCGTTTACAAAACGCGTTGCCTGCCCGAAGGAGCAGATCTGGGGTTGGGGGGATTCCCCAACAAGCAAAAATCCGGCTGGGTAGCACCCAGACACTGCTCGCCACTATCATACGATAAGGATAATACATCGCGGAGGCAAGCAGATTCTTTGCCTTTCCGAACGCCTCTTCCAGCATCTGCGCAAAGTTGGGAGAATCGATCTTCCAATGCTTCTTATACCAGGCGATAGCTTCCCATTTGTACCGTTCCCCCTGGTCTACGGCATCAAAATGTTCTTTAACATGTTAGAAGCACACGAGAAGCATCGAAGGGTGACGAATATGAAAAGAGGCGCAGAAATTCTGCAGCCTCTGTGCTATGTGGGTTACTTATCTTCCGCTCTAGCCATTGCCAGCTGGAAGTCCTTGGCGTCAGTGAAAATTTCCTGCTTGTAGGGATTCTTCTTCTGTTCCTTGGAGCGCTTGATAATCAGCGCCAGAGCCAGCACATTGATGGCCAGCGAAGCAATGGAAATCACGCCCTGGGGAACAGGATTTACCAGGGTCGGACGGATAGCGGCATCCATGAAGCCGTCAGCGTACAGTACCGGGAGGGTAGTGAAGATGCTCCTATCCTGGAACAGGGGGAACACCTGAGCGAACATACACCACAGAGCCAGGGTATTTGCCCGGTTCTGGATCCAGCCGCCCTTATTCCACAGGGCATTAGCAACAGTGGGAGCCAGCAGCAGCGCCAGACCGCAATACCATGTGTGGGTAGGCAGGTTCAGATAGGTGTACTGGAAGTTCCACACATCATAGGCCAGGATATACAGCCAGATCATATCGGGCCACAGCATATCTTTCTTATCTTTGGAAGCGTAGATACCCCACCAGCCGGTCATGCAGAAGATGTTGATGATACCGGCAGCGCCGTTGAGCCAGTTCCACCAGCCACCATAGAGCCAGACATTTTCGCTGGACAGCCACCAGCCGTCGGGAGAAAGGGCACCCTTGATGCCGGATTCGAAGTCGCTGACCACAGCAATCAGAATATTGGCGGCCACGATCAGGAAGGGGAACACCTTGAACCAATCCGTTTTGCCGATGGACCACTTGTATTTCAGCATCATAAAGCCGATGCAGCCCAATGTCGCGGCATAGAGCTTGAAATAATGGAACCAGCTGTTCATGTAGACATAGGTGGGATTATTCAGCGCCCACTGGGCCCCCATAGCAGCGCCTACATAAATGGAGATAAAGTAAATAGTCAGACCTGCGGGCAGAACCAGGAAGCAGGCAATGCCGCCCCATTTTGTCCGGCGTGCAAATTCATTGGCGAGAATCAGACCCACAAATACCATCAGCCAGCCAAGAAGCTGGAAACCGGCGGTTTCACCATAAATCTGGAATAACATAAGATAACCTCCTTATATAACTTCTACTTCTTTGATGTTTAGTTCGTTTCCCTTCAAAAGCCAGGTCTTCTCACTGCCACAATATGGGCAGATGCGACCGTGCTGCACAGTGGGGTATTCCTGCTTGCAGCCGTCACACCAGGTAATTGCCGGCAGGATTTCCACCTTCATTGCGCAGCCTGTGAGCATAGGCTTCTTTTTGATGGCCCATTCCCAGCAATCGGTGAGATAGTGAGGGATCACCGTGGATACCTCACCAATCTCAATGGTTACGCTCTGGATCTGGGTCACATCATTTTCTTTGGCGACTTCTTCCAAAGAGTCGATAATATGAAACACAACACCCAGTTCGTGCATCTACTGCTCCTTTTTCTTGGAGAACTTGATCTTCAGGGCCTGCTTTGCACCGTTTCCCAGAACATAAGGCAACTTCTTCTCGCTGGGGATCATGTTGGAACACTCGGGGCGCTCACGATGGAGCTTAATGGCACCGAATTCACACTTGGTGGTGCAGACACCGCAGCCGATGCACTTGTTGGGGTCAACGACGGATGCGCCGCAGCCCAGGCATCTTGCCGTTTCTGCCTTGACCTGCTCTTCCGTGAAGGGGAGCTTTGCATCCCGGAAGGACTTCTTGTGGTCAACATCCTTACGGGTGCCGGGGATCTGACGGGAGGCGTTGTCGTACTGCTCTACCTTGATGTTGTCCTTATCCAGGGCGATGAATTCACGGCGGTTACGGCCGATAGTCAGACTGGAATGGGGCTGCACGAACCGGTGGATGGAGATAGCACCCTCACGGCCAGCAGCGATGGCATCGATGGCAAACTTGGGGCCGGTGTACACATCGCCGCCAACGAAGATATCGGGTTCCGCGGTCTGATAGGTAAGGCTGTCTGCAACTGCACCATTTCCGCGGCCCAGTTCCACCTTGGAGCCCTTCAGCAGATCACCCCACAGAATGCTCTGACCGATGGACAGGAATACCCGGTCGCAGGGAACGGTCTTGGTGTCATTTTCATCATATGCAGGTGCAAACTTGCCGTCTTTATCCCATACGCTGACGCAGCGCTTGAAGACGATGCCGGTTACACGGCCGTTTTCAGTGAGAATTTCCTTGGGGCCCCAGCCGCAGTCGATTGTCACATCCTCTTCCAGAGCTTCTGCGATTTCTTCTTCGGAGGCGGGCATCTTGTCCCGAGGCTCCAGGCAGAACATAGCTACAGACTCTGCGCCGCAGCGCTGGGCGGTTCTTGCCACGTCGATGGCCACATTGCCGCCGCCAACAACCACAGCCTTGCCGGTTACAGGATAGCTTTCGTCAGCGCCGACAGTGCGAAGGAAGTCCACGGCGGTCATGACACCTTCTGCATCCTCACCGGGGATACCCGCTTTGCGTCCGCCCTGGCAGCCGATGGCAATGTAGAATGCCTTGTAACCCTGTGCACGCAGTTCGTCCAGCGTCACATCCTTGCCCACTTCAATGCCGCACTTGATCTCCACGCCCATGGCCTTGATGATGTCGATTTCGGCATCGATCACATCTTTCTCCAGCTTGAAGCTGGGGATGCCGTAGCGGAGCATACCGCCGGGCTTTTCGTTCTTTTCGAAAATCACGGGGGAGTAACCCTTTTCAGCCAGATAGAAAGCACAGCTTAATCCCGCAGGGCCTGCGCCGATGATAGCGACCTTCTCAGAGAAGGAGCCGTTGAGGGAGGGAACCACCTTTTTGGGGATATAGCGGGTTTCTGCGTCCAGATCCTGCTGGGCAATGAACTTCTTGACCTCGTCAATGGCGATAGCCTGGTCGATGGAGCCTCTGGTACAGGCGTCCTCACAGCGGCGGTTGCAGATGCGGCCGCAGATAGCGGGCAGGGGATTATCTTTCTTGATCAGCGCCAGGGCTTCGGTGTAGCGGCCCTGAGCGGCCATCTTCAGGTAACCCTGGACGGCAATGTGTGCAGGACATGCAGTCTTGCAGGGAGCGGTACCGGTATCGTAGCAGTTGATGCGGTTGTTGTCCCTATAGTTTTCATCCCACATATGGGGGCCCCATTTCATCTCGCTGGGCAGGGGATGCTTGGGATACTCTACCTGCTTGCCGTCCTTGGTGCACAGTTTCTGACCCAGCTTCACAGCACCGGCAGGGCAGACCTCCACGCACTTGCCGCAGGCAACGCAGTCGTCCTTTTCCACCCGTGCCACATAGGCGCTTCTGGACAGGTTGGGGGTGTTGAACAGCTGGGAGGTACGCAGAGCATAGCAGACATTGATGTTGCAGTTGCAGATGGCGAAGATTTTGTCTGCACCGTCAATGTTGGTGATCTGATGGACGAAGCCGTTTTCCTCGCCCTTGCGGAAGATTTCCAGAGCCTCTTCCTTGGTGATGTAGCGGCCACCCTTACCGGTTTCCACCACGTAATCAGCCATGTCGCCCACGGCAACACACCAGCCTTCGGGGTCATCGGCACAGCCTTCATCGAAGGTCAGACGGGATTTGCGGCAGGAGCAGGGAGATGCGGCGTACTTGCCCTCATACTTATCCAGCCAGTGGGAGATATGTTCCACCGAAATGGACTGGTTCTCGGTTTCGATGGCCTTTTCCACAGGGATCACGTGCATGCCGATGCCGGCGCCTCCGGGAGGTACCATGGGGGTGACCTTCTCCAGAGGCAGACGACTCATCCGCTCGAAGAAACGACCCATTTCGGGATATTTCTCCAGGATGGTGTCATTCATGTTGGTAAATTCCGCACTGCCGGGAACGAACATGGGCAGGACCCACTGCTTGGTGCGGGTGGGATTCTCCCAGTTGTACTCCAGAATGCCCATAAAGGACATATCGCCCAGAATCTTTTCCAGTTCTTCCTCGCTCTTGCCGGTGAGTTTTACCATGTCGGCCATGGTCTTGGGCTTTCTCACACCCATCTTCAGAGCCACCTCTGCCTGCTCGTCGGTTAAGAGAGTAGCAAGACCCCAGTACTCGGGATCGTACTTGTTGAGCTTTTGAAATCCCAGCTTTACGGGGATCCGGTTGGTGATCATTTTGCCTAAGTCTAAAATGATCTGCCTGGGATTTTCTTCTTTATCTACCCACTCGGGATAGAAACCTGCCAGATAATCTGCCATTTCTCATACTCCTTTCCAATTCTTTACTTCTTCTTTCAGCCAATCAGCAACAGCCTCGATTCCCTCGCCGGTTTTGGCACTGATGGGGAAGATGACCGCTTTGGGATTGCGCATACGGATGTACTCAGTACATTTTTCAAAGTCAAAATCAAAGTAGGGGGCTACATCGATTTTGTTGATAAGGACCGCATCACAGACCTGGAACATGAGCGGGTACTTGAGGGGCTTATCGTGACCCTCCGGTACGGAGAGGATTGCCATATTTTTCACTGCGCCGGTGTCAAACTCCGCGGGGCAAACCAAATTACCCACATTTTCCAAAACCACCAGGTCGGCTTCACCGGCATCCAGACCGTCCAGACCCTGGCGGGTCATAGCCGCATCCAGGTGGCACATGCCGCCGGTGTGGAGCTGGATGGCCTTGGCGCCGGTGGCGGCGATAGTGACAGCATCCACATCCGAGTCAATGTCCGCCTCCATCACACCGATCTTCAGGTCCTCTTTCAAAAGCTCAATCAGCCGGGTCAGGGTGGTGGTTTTGCCGCTTCCGGGAGAAGACATCAGGTTCAGAAGATAGATTCCCTTCTGCTTCAGTTCTTCCCGAAGTTTCTCTGCCTGGGCATCGTTGTTTGCGAATACACTTTGCTTAACTTCCAAAATTCTTACCTTTTCCAAAAGCATCGCTCCTTTCTGGTCATACCAGCATAACGGCATTTTTCTACTGATTATAGTTTAAGTTTATTTGGGATAACTGTCAACTATCAACTGGAAATTCTATGTTTTATAGAAAAATCTCAGGTTGAAATTCGACAGTTTGCATGATAAAATAAATTCGTGGTATGTGGTATAACCAAGATATTTGCAGGAGGATGCCATATGAATTTTGAACAGCTTTACGCGCCCAGTTTAAAAGAACTGTTTGTACAGAAATTGCAGGGGATGATTTTGTCCGGAGAACTGCCTATGGGAGAAAAACTACCCTCAGAGCGGGAACTTTGCCAGCAGATGGGTGTCTCCCGTGCTGTTGTCAACGGCGGCATTACAGAACTGGCTCGTCAGGGCTTTTTGGAAGTGCGTCCCCGTCAGGGCGCCTATGTTGCCGACTATCGCCGTGATGGAAACATGGAGACCCTTATGGCCATTATGGACTACAATGGCGGGATGCTCGGCAAAGAGGAGATCCGCTCCATTCTGGAAGTCCGCTGGGGCTTGGAGCAGATGACCCTGCATCGGGTCATTGACAACGCCAGCGATGAACAATTGGAGATGCTTGGAACATTTGTTGATCGACTGGATGAAAATCCCACACCTGCCCAGGCTGCGGAGATCGCCTTCCGGTTTCACCATGAAATGACCCTCATGGGCGGCAACCACATCCTGCCCTTGATTTATACCTCCTTCAAAGTACCATGTATATCCCTTTGGATCCGCTTCTGCAAGAAATACGGTGTCGCAGCACTTCACAGCAATGTGGAGGAGCTCTACCGGCATCTGCTCAATCGGGATAAAGAAGGCGCAAGACGCTGGAGTAATGTATATTTAGCAGAGGCCATTAATGGTACTCAGCAGATCTATGAAGCATAAAAAGTAATCAATCTTATGTGTCAGCCGGGCCAAACGGCTGGAAACACGTGAGATGCGCACGAGAAAATGAAACAACACCGGTCAGACAGAAATTGCCTGGACCGGTGCTGTTTTTCTTAGGGTGTATCTGAAAAAGGAAGAGGCGACAGCACGAGCGGATTTTTCGTCAGTTCAAGGAGGGAAACCGAAGGTTTAGCGGGGCTAAATCGGGGGCAATACCGCATAATTCGCGTGAAGGATGGCGAGATGGATTTGCGTCGGATGCGAATTGCAGATTTCGCAGGCGTACCGGCGGTACGTCAAGAAAGCTGCAAGCAGCAGACGGCGTAAAGGCGTCCGTCAGCCTTTGCGCGATATTGTGCGGGATTGCCCCAAGCTTTCCGACGCAGAAATGGCGGAAAAGACGCCGTGATGGAGTCTCAGGGAATTTTTCAGATACACCCTAGATCAGGATACAGATCAGCCCGGTGCAGCCCTCGTTGATGACCCGTTCCAGCGTTTCCTGCAGGCGGGTGCGGGCTTCCTGCGGGATGTGGAGCAGCTTGTTCTGCAAGCCGTCGTTCACCAGCTCGTGCAGACTTTTGCCGAAAATGTTAGACTCCCACAGCTGCACCGGGTCGTCCGCAAAGTCGGCCAGCAGGCTTTGCACCAAGTCCTCACTCTGCTTCTCGGTGCCCACGATGGGGCTGAGCTCCGTGTGAATGGTGGCTTTCATCATCTGGATAGAGGGCGCACAGGCCTGCAGCCGGACGCCGCAGCGCCCGTCCTGATGCACGATCTCCGGCGGTTCCAGATGCAGCTCGTCGATGGAGGGCATCACGATGCCGTAGCCGGTGGCTTCCACCTGCTCCAAGGCGCTGCGCACCTTCTCGTAGGCGCGCTTTGCCCGGGCAAGCTCCATGATGCAGGGCATCAGCCCGGCTTCGTCCCCGATGTCCAGCCCAGTCTGCTCACTGAGCACCTGATAAAAGATCTCCGGCTTCAGCTCCACGCTCACCCGCACACTGCCGGCGGCAAGGTCTGCCCCTGCCACCGCCGAGCGCTGCACAGCCTCGCATTCCAGCGCAGGAGCGTCCGTTCCGGCGGGCAGATCCTTCATGCGGGACACCCGCTCTGCCAGCTGCATGGCGGCTGCGTATACCTGCGTTTGCAGCCAGTGCCCGGATTCCAGCATGGTCACCCAGCGGGGCAGAGCAAAATCCAGCTCCTGCACAGGGAACTCGTACAGCACCCGCCGCAGGATCTCCCCCAGCATGGCGGCGTCCAAGTCCACACAGCTCACCGGCAGCACGGTGCGGCGGTAGTCCCGCGCCATGCCCTCAGCCAGCTGCCGGGTCTCCGGCGCGTCCGGGTGGGTGCTGTTGAGCAGGATGATATAGGGCTTGCCCAGCGCTTCCAGTTCGGTGACGACCCGCCTTTCAGCCTCTGCGTAGCCCGCCCGGGGGATATCGCTGACCGAGCCGTCGGTGGTGACCACTACCCCGATGGTGGAGTGCTCACAGATCACCTTGCGGGTGCCGGTCTCTGCGGCAAGGTCAAAGGGCACCTCCTGCTCGAACCACGGGCTTTTGACCATGCGGGGCTTTGCGTCCTCCTCGTGCCCCATGGCACCCTCCACCATGTAGCCCACGCAGTCGATCAGCCGCACCCGGCACGCCCCGCCGCCCTCCAGCTGCAGGGGCACGGCGGTCTCCGGGATGAATTTTGGCTCAGTGGTCATGATGGTGCGCCCCGCTGCCGACTGCGGCAGCTCGTCCCGGGCACGCTCCCGGGCGGCGGCAGAGCCGGACATGGCGGGCAGCACCAGCTGCTCCATGAACCGCTTGATAAAGGTGGATTTTCCGCTGCGCACTGGG
>OGXX01004186.1_pt1 | contig 11361 bp, 9 predicted proteins | sample 1576301 | NCBI WGS metagenome assembly OGXX01 (sample SAMEA3541469, study PRJEB24748) | human gut metagenome | biome: human gut; feature: human-associated habitat; material: faeces | place: China | collected 2012 | reverse complement strand
CACAGATCAAAAACCTTGCGGAAAGCCTTGACCTCTTTGACCTCGCTCCCGGTGCACATACGCCTCAGGACTACGGCAAGTACATGATCCGCCAGTCCGGGCGTTTCGACTATGACGAAAATCTCGATGCTTTTTATGACTATGAAAAGTACGGCACGGAGCGCATGAACGCGGAAGACGGGATGTTCACCGACCGGGGTTACATCGCGTACAAGGGCTATTACAGCATGGAGGAAGTGATGAACGGAAGCCAGAGCAGTCGCATGGAGATGGGAGGTTTTTCACGATGATTCTTTATCTGACTCACGGCAATGGTGAGGAAAGCATCCCGCTGGAATTGCCCGCAGCCTCTTCTCAGGTGGAGGAGATCGACATTCGGCTGGACGATATCTGTTCAGGAGAAGGAAATTTCCGCATTTTAGATGTAAAGAGCTCTGTAAAGGGACTCTGGCAGTTTATCCGAAGCGCAGACCTTCTTGACCCGGAAGACTTGGAAAAGCTGAATCGGCTCTCAAGGCAGATCGACACAATGAGCGAAAAGGAGCATCAGATATTTGCCGGCGCACTGTTGAGTGAATGTATCAGCAATCTCAACGATGTGCTGCAAACGGTTGGACGCATCGGACAGTACGGAATGATCCCGGAGGTGACCTGTGACCGGGAACTTGGCTGGTATTTAGTGGAGCATGGCAAAATCGACTGCCCGGAGCATCTCAAGCCGTATTTGGACTATGTTGGCATCGGCGCGGAGTTTTACAGCAATTGCGGCGGCGCGTACACCTTGGATGGGTATGTAGTTCGAAAAGAACATCTGTCGGACCATTCCCAAGTGCCGGAGCCTTGGCGCAATGAAAATCGGGATGAAATGCTCCGTATGACGCTGCGTGTTGAGGGAAAGCCGGACTACACCCTCGTCCTCCCCGCTGACGAGGAATACCTCGACGCTGTGAAAAGATATGCCAAGCTGAACTTGCCCGTCTCTTCATGGGAGTTGTGGGACGCGCTGGACAAGGTACGCCTTCAGACAGACGATATCCTGTACATGGAGATCGAAGACTACTATGCCTTTGAGTATCTCGCTCCCCATTTGGACGGGTTAGAGATCAGTCTCAACGAGCTCAATGACATCGCCGCGCTTCTGTCGGCGCTGGACGAAGTGCAGAAGGTTGTCCTTGACGGTTTCCTACGCATGTAACATGGTAGCGAATATGCAGAGCCATTGCAACGGTGATGTTACTTATAGCTATCGTATTTATCTCTTATGCTCTAACACATTTGGGGCTGGCAGCGTATTTTGTATTGGAAATTTCGAAGTGAGTGTTGCTGAGATGATCGCGTTTTATAAATGATACGCAGCGATCATAGCCCTGCTATTTTGCGTATGCTTCGCTTCAGAACACAGGTAGGGTTATTTACGGATACTGCTGCCTATCCTTGAAAATGGTAAGAAATGACTGCATCGATTAAGATCAATACAGTCGAGGCTTTGACGCGCCACTTGATTATTCCGGCTTTTTTGATAGAATAAGAATATCACAGGACAGATGCCAAGCGGATATGGGACGTGGGTGGGATGGTGACGGACACCATGCCGTGCCGCGTCACAATATGCTTATTACAGATTATCGCTTAGATGGGGTTGGTGAGGGTATGAAGTACAAAATTGCAATCTGCGATGACTCCGGTGCGGACAGACAGTTTGTTTTGAATATGGTGCGCGCCTGGGCTTCGTCCGCCGGTCACACGGTGCATATCGACGATTTTCCCTCCGCCGAGAGTTTCCTGTTCCGCTACGCCGAAGAAAGCGACTACGACATTTTGCTCCTGGACATCGAAATGGGCGCGATGGACGGCGTCACGATGGCAAAAGAGCTTCGCAAGAGCAACGACACGGTGCAGATCATTTTCATCACCGGCTACTCCGATTACATTTCAGAGGGCTACGAGGTGGCAGCGCTCCACTATCTGATGAAGCCCGTGAAGGAAGAAAAGCTCCGGTCGGTGCTGGACCGCGCCGTGGAAAAGCTAACGAAAAACGAACGGGTCTTGCATTTCGAGGCCGGCGGAGAAATGGTGCGTGTGCCGATTTATCAGATTCGATATGCAGATGTGCTCGGCAACTATGTGACCGTTCACGCGCGAACGGATGTGACGGTGAAAATGACATTGGGCGAGCTTGAAAAGCAGCTCGACGAGTGCTTCTACCGCGTGGGGCGCTCTGCGCTCGTGAATCTGACGCAGATTAGCCGCGTCACCAAGACGGAGATCCGGCTGAGCGACGGAACCGCCATCCCGCTGCCGCGGGGCGCGTATGAGGGCGTCAACCGTGCCATTATCAACATGAGGTAAGGCGTATGGAATTGTTTGCAAAGAAAATCGAAAAGCAGCTCGCCTCCTATCAGCAGGAGCTGATCGAAACGCATTACCGGGAGGTAGACAATATGTACCGCCAGATCCGCGGCTGGCGGCATGACTACCGCAACCATATTCAGACCATGAAGGCTTACGCTGCCGCGGGCGATTGGGACGCCATCCAAAACTACCTCGACCTGCTGGACACCGATCTGCAAACCGTGGACACGGTCATCAAGACCGGCAATCCCATGACCGACGCCATCTTGAACTCCAAAATCTCCCTTGCAAAGGCAAAGGGCATCGAGGTAGTGGCGGATGCCCACATCCCCGTCCGGCTGAAGTCCTCGGAGATCGATCTCTGCTGCATCCTCGGCAATCTCTTCGACAACGCCATTGAGGCCAGCATGAAGCTGCCGGAGGATAAGCGCCTCATCCGGGTCTATATGGATATGAAAAACACCCAGCTCTACATCTCCTTCACCAATTTTACCGCCGGGAAGAAAATGCAGAAGGAGGGAGGGCTGTTCCGCAGCACCAAGGGCGAGGGGCATGGCTTTGGCCTTGTTCGCATCGACGCCATCGTGGAGCGGCTGGACGGATACATCAGCCGCAACAGCGAGGACGGTGCATTCACCACTGAAATACTGCTTCCGCAGGAGTGAGAGCTGCAATTCATCCCCCGGAAAAAGCGATTCGTCCCCGGAATCAACCGGGGACGATTTTTTTCTGCTATGCTATGCGCGTGAGGTGAAACGACATGAAACACAGAGAAAAACCGAAGTACAGCGTCCGGCAAAATGTCTGCTTTATGGTGCGGACCGCTTGGGAGAAGCGCAGGAGAGTGCTGCTCCTTTGCGTTGTGGTCGCGGCCATCAAAGTGGCGTTGGATTTGGCGCAGCTCTATGTCACACCGGAAATTCTTACGAGGGTGGAGCAGGGCGTTCCCGTGGGGGAGTTGCTGACAACTATCGGATTTTTCACAGCGGCACTTCTTCTCTTACAGGGGGCTGCGGCGTATTGCGATGCCATCCGGATGCCCGGTGAGATCGATGTTCGCTGTGCCATCATCCGCATGATCTCCCGGAAAAGCGGCGAGACCTCCTACCCAAATGTCCACGACTCCAAAATTCTGAAGCTGGAGGAGCAGGCGCAGCGGGCCACCAGCGGCAACGACGATGCGGCGGAGCATATTTGGCGAACGCTGACGGAGCTGCTGGCAAATCTCGGCGGCTTTGCCGTATATCTGCTGCTGTTCTCCCGCTTGAGCCGCTTTTTGATCCTGCTGGTGGTGCTGACCGCCGCAGCAGACTTCTTCGTTTCCCACTACATCAGTGAGTGGGAGTACCGCCACCGGGATGAACGGGAACAGTATGACAAGGAACTGCACTATTTTCTGACGCAGCCTCGGCAGGTACAGCTTGCCAAGGACATCCGCGTCTTTGGTTTAGCCCCTTGGCTGCGGGAATTGCGGGAAAAATCCATGAAGGCACTCTCCGCCTTCATCGCCCGCCGGGAAAGGACTTATCTCTGGGCTAATGTGGCTGACATGGCGCTGACGCTTCTTCGCAACGGCATCGCGTATGCGTATCTGATTCGGCAAACTCTGGTACATGGCTGGCCTGCATCGACATTTTTGCTCTACTTTACCGCCGTCAGCGGCGCTGCATCGTGGGTGACCGGCATCCTGACCCAGTGCAGCCAACTGCATAAGGAGAGCATCGACCTGTCCAAAATACAGGAATATCTGAACATTCCGGAGCCGTTTCAGTTTGAGGGCGGAGTGCAGCCGCCCGCAGCCGACGGATATGAACTGCGGTTGGAGAATGTGTCCTTCCGCTATCCGGGCACGGAGAGGGATATTCTCAGGCACATAGACCTGACCATCCATCCCGGCGAAAAGCTGGCGGTGGTGGGCTTGAACGGTGCGGGCAAGACCACCATGGTTATGCTGCTTTGCGGCTTCTACGACCCCACCGAGGGGCGCGTGCTGCTAAACGGGCAGGATATTCGTGAATTTGACCGCAGCGCGTATTACCGCCTGTTTTCCGCTGTATTTCAGGGGTTTTCCATTTTGGATACCACCATTGCGGAATGTGTTGCCCAGACCACCGAGCATATCGACAGAGTAAAAGTCGATCACTGCCTTGCACAGGCCGGCTTGACAGAGACTATTGCCAAATTCCCCCAAGGGGTGGATACCCACTTTGGCCGGGAGGTGTATCTGGACGGCGTACAGCTCTCCGGCGGCCAGACCCAGCGGCTGATGCTGGCGAGAGCGCTTTATAAGAACGGGCCCATCCTCATTCTGGACGAGCCTACGGCGGCGCTGGACCCCATTGCGGAAAACGATATTTACCAAAAGTACAGCGATATGACGGCGGGTAAGACCTCCGTGTTCATCTCCCACCGGCTGGCGTCTACCCGCTTCTGTGACCGCATCCTCTTTATAGCAGACGGCGGCATCGCCGAGGAGGGTACCCACAAGGAGTTACTGGCAAAGGGCGGTGCTTATGCGGAGCTATTTGCCGTGCAGAGCCGCTATTATCAGGAAGGAGGTGTACAGGATGAAGAAGAAAGCTGAGGGCATGAGCCTGCGGGAGACCTTTGCCATCCACCGCCGGGCGGCACGAGATATGCGCCGGATCGCACCGGGCTGCTTTATGCCGTTTATCCTCTGTGCTGTTGTGAAGGCAGCATCGCCCTATGCGGTCATCTGGCTCTCCGCCCGGCTTGTCGATGAACTATCCACCCTTCGCAGACCGGAGATTCTGGCCAAATGGGTCCTTTGGATCGTAGCGGTCAGTGCTGCGGCAGAGCTGCTCAAGGCCGTGCTGGAGAGGTGGAAAAATGTCCGGAGCGAACTGCTTGACAGACAGAAAGAAGTTCTGTATACCGAGAAATTTCTGCGGATGGATTATGCCGACTGTGACAGGCAGGAAACACGTGATCTGTTCTCTCAGATCCGGCAGAATGCCAACTGGTCCGGTTGGGGCTTTGCCCATCTCAAGCTGTACTATACGCAGGCAGTCCAAGGCATCACCGGCATTTTAGGGGCTGCCGCCTTGACGGTGAGCCTGTTCACCCGGCAAGTCCCGACCTCGGCGGGAAAATTGACCGCTCTCAATCACCCGCTTTTCCTTGTGGGCATCCTTCTGCTGATTGCCGCCGTTACCTGCCTTGGTCCGGCGCTGGTCGGCAGAGCCTATTCTGCCTGGAACACGCTGGCAGAGCAGGTATGCTTCGGCAATCGAGTGTTCAGTCACTTCGCTTTCATGCGGCCGGGAAAAAAGGAAGAGGATATGGATCGCAGGATGTACCGCCAGAGCGAACTGGCGGAGCATTATGTCCGCACAGTGAATATCTTCGGCGTCGGCTCTCCTGTGGCAAAGGCGTCCCAAACCACTGTGGGACTGAGCAAGGCGCTGGCCGCCTCTCTATCCGCTGTTCTCTCCGGCGTTGTGTATGTGTTCGTATGCTTGAAGGCGCTGGGCGGTGCCTTCGGCATCGGCAGCGTGACCCAGTATGTCAGCGCCGTGACCACATTTTCCGGCAACGCCGCCCTGCTACTGAGCACCGTCAGTCATATGCGGGCCAATGCTGAGTTCCTCAAGGCCATCTATACGTTTCTCGACATTCCCAATTCCATGTATCAGGGGAGTCTCACCACCGAAAAGAGGTCGGATCGTCAGTATGACGTGGAGTTTCGGGATGTATCCTTCCGTTATCCCGGCTCGGACATCTGGGCGCTGCGCCATGTGAATATGAGGTTCAAGGTCGGAAAAAGGCTTGCCATCGTGGGCGAAAACGGCAGCGGCAAGACCACCTTCATCAAGCTCCTATGCCGCCTGTACGACCCGCAGGAGGGACAGATTTTGCTCAACGGCATCGACATCCGCAAGTACCGCTATGACGATTACATGGGCATATTTTCCGTGGTATTTCAGGATTTCCAGCTCATCTGCCAGCCCTTGGGCAACAATGTGGCGGGCAGCATGGAATATGACCGTGACCGGGCAAGGAAAGCTCTGATCGATGCAGGCTTCGCAGACCGTCTTGCAGCGATGGAAAAGGGTCTGGACACCATGCTTTACAAAAATCTCTCCGAGGACGGTGTCGAGGTTTCCGGCGGCGAGGCGCAGAAGATCGCCATTGCCCGCGCGCTCTATAAGGACGCGCCCTTCATCATCCTCGACGAGCCAACGGCGGCGCTGGACCCCATCGCCGAGGCGGAGATCTACAGTAAGTTCGATGAGATCGCAGGCAATAAGACCGCCATCTATATCTCCCACCGCCTGTCCTCCTGCAAATTCTGCGACGAGATCGCCGTGTTCCACGAGGGCGCGGTCATCCAGCAGGGCAGTCACGCCGAATTGCTCGCCGACCGGGGCGGCAAATACTACGCGCTCTGGAACGCCCAGGCACAGTATTATACGGAGTGAAGTGTATGTAGAGCAGTTCTCACTTTTGAGAACTGCTCTACAGCATCGTCACACGACAGATCACAACTTCGGCAGGGACGCCGCCATTGGGGGGCACCCACACGGCAGATGGCGGTGCCATGCGCGGCGAAAGCCGTGGCTGCATTCTTCTCTCGACGCGCAGGCAGTTTCCTGCTATACTGAGAAAAAAGAAATATCTCAGGAGAGCGAGTGCGATGACAAAAATACTCTTTGTTTGCTTGGGCAATATCTGCCGCAGCCCGATGGCGGAGTTCGTGATGAAGGACTTGGTGAAGAAAGCGGGGCTGGCGTCACAATTCCGTATCGAGTCGGCGGCCACCAGCCGGGAGGAGATTGGCAATCCGGTCTATCCCCCGGTGCGGCGCAAGCTATCCGAGCACGGAATCGCCTGCGGCGGTCACGCGGCGCGGCAGCTTACGAAGCAGGACTACGACGAATACGATCTGCTGATCGGCATGGACAGCGCGAATCTGCGGAATATGCACCGCATCTGCGGTGACGACCCGGACGGCAAGCTCCGCCTTCTAATGGACTACACCGACCGCCCCGGCGATGTTGCCGACCCGTGGTACACCGGCGATTTCGAGGCGACTTGGCGTGATGTGCTGGCGGGGTGCCAGGGCTTGCTGAAGGAATTATTGCAGTGAGGTGAATGGAATGGAACAGAATGATAAGATCCAGCTATTCGAGGACAAACGTATCCGCACGGCGTGGGACGAGGAAAAAGAGGAATGGTATTTTTCCATTGTCGATGTCTGCGAGGTGTTGAGCGGCACAGATAATCCACGCCGTTATTGGAGTGATCTCAAGAGAAAACTAAAGTCTGAAGGCGCAGTTGAACTGTACGAAAAAATCGTACAGTTGAAAATGACTGCTCCAGACGGAAAAAAACGATTGACCGATGTAGCGGACACCGAGCAGCTCCTCCGTATCGTCCAATCTATTCCCTCTCCAAAAGCAGAACCATTCCGAGCATGGTTAGCACAGGTTGGCCGGGAGCGCATTGAGGAAACCATCGACCCGGAACTGACCATCGAGCGGGCACTGGAAACCTATCTCAAAAAGGGGTACACCCGCGAGTGGATCAACCAGCGGCTGCAAGCCATCCAAGTTCGCAAAGAATTGACCGATGAATGGGATGCCCGCGGTGTGCAGAAGGGCGTGGAATACGCCATCCTCACCGATGAGATCTCCCGTGCATGGTCGGGGATGTCCACCCGGCAGTACAAAAACCTAAAAGGCTTGAAAAAGGAAAACCTCCGCGACAACATGACCACGCTGGAGTTGGTGCTGAATATGCTGGCGGAGGCCACCACCACGGAAATTTCCAAGCAGAAGGCACCGGCAACCCTTTCGGAGAACATCGACGTGGCCCGTGCCGGTGGCAAGGTGGCTGGCGATGCGCGGAAGGCCATTGAGACGCAGACTGGCGTTCCTGTCATCACTTCCAAGAACGCCGCACAGCTCAGCGAAGTGGTTACAAATCTGCTGGAAGATGCGGGAGATAAAGACGAATATATTACTAAAGACTACAATACGGTCTAAAATTAGAAAGAGATGAAGAAAAACATGAAAATATATCAGGAGAATAAGGAAAAAATCGAAGATTATCTTTTTATTATTACTGTACTTATATTTGTTATTTCAACAATAGCCAATGCTCCTCATATGTTTTCGCCAGCTGGCGAAGCGACGCTTTGGGGTGCTATATGCAGTTATTCATATCTGGCGATATGGCTTGTAGCAACATACGTTTTAAGAAAACGAAAAGGATGGATTTGGTCAACATTTATCGTTAGGATAATGACCATTGTATCGATTTGTTTGACTATGCTGTTGACCAAATTTAACCTGGATATAAAAAATATGCTATGGGCAATCATCGCTTATATACCATTTGGACTGCTTGTTCCAGTATATGGGGGGATATACAAAGGGTTCTTGCAAAGTTGGTGGTTTTATGCAATACCTTTGGGACAGGCAATTATTAGTACCATGTTATTTGTTCGAATGCAATTACAAAGAACGACATGATGGAAGATGTGTTCTATTATCTGTATTGTAGGTCGAGAAAATTTTCTAAAAATACAATTTTGATGAAAATAGTAGGAGATGTTTTTGATTCAAACCACTACACCAAGGGGTTAACAGCTCGACAGCGACTCATTTTTCAGCTCTGCAAAACCGACGAACATATTTCGATTGATTTAAGATTCAATAAACACTTCGCATTATAAGTTGCTTATAAAAACGCGGGCGGGTTAAAATCTGCCTCGCTATAGACAAAGAAAAACCGTGTGCTGACCGCAAGGTCAGCACACGGTTTTTCATTTGGATTCCTTCAGCCAGGTTTCCAGTTCCTTCTGAGAGATCAGCCCCTGCTCACATTTATCCTTTTCCGCTCTGGCCCGCTCACTCCAATCGTAAAACTGCTGGTCGGTGATCCGCCCGGCCTTGATCCACGCAAAGCGCTTTTTGTACTCTCGGCGGTAGACCTTGAATACCTCATCGTCCCGCTTGCTGCGCGTCCATGTATTGATGGCCCCGACCTCCCGACAGGTGCGCCCGCGCTCGTCGGCCACGCGACCGCAGTACTCCGTCGCGCCATGCCGCATCACCGCAAAGTACCTGCCGCAGTTTTTGCAGCGACGCATCTTAATTTCCTGCTTCACACAGGCGCGGAGCTGGAAGTCGAGGATATCGTAGATGTTATTTGGCGTCAGAACCTCGGTAAACACTTCACCGATCAACTCAAACCCAATCGGCTGCGGATAGAATCGAAATGCCGTCTCGCCGCTGCGCTGATAATAGTCGACCATTCGCTTCGAGGTCGGCTCGTCGCTGTTGTCCGCATCCAGCACATTTTCAAACAGCTCCACGATCTGTCCCTGCATCCGTCGCAAGGTGTCCGGTAACGCATAGAGATATTTGCGTGGCAGCATATCCTCCGTGTACTGTTCGAAGATCACCGCCCGTGACAGCCGATACCTCCAGTCCAGCGCAAGCTGCTGAAAATAGATGTGCCGCAGTTCGAGCTCATCCAACAGTGCGTTTACTTCCTCGACATACTGTTTCTCCCGTGTTGTCGTAAGCTGCCAGAGTACCTCGTTGAGCTGCCGGATCGCCGGCTCGATCTCGTCGATGTTCATGTCAACGAGTGACAGCAAGCTCTCGGGAAACGACACGGTCTTCGATGTCTGCACCATGCCCTTTCCGTAGTCCGCGCCATAGCTATAATGCTCCGCACCATCCGCAATGTAGGTTTCGAATTGAAAAGAGATCATTTTCACTCTCCTGTTTTAGACTTATTTACAATCTGTTCATTTATCAGTCTTGACAGATTTTTTCATTTCTGTTAGTCTAAGTACATAGACCGAATATTCTTTATTTCAAAAATAAGTCTAACCTGTATGGGCGATAAAGTCAAGAGAAAAATTCGGTCGTCTCTGCACCTCGACAACTGAATACCCATCACCGGAGATGATACATGCCGGAGAAGTAACGCCAGGACGCCGCGGCAAAGCGGTCGAGCGTACCAAGGCAGCGAAAACGCCGTGCAGGTCAAACAAGGCCGCAGGGCAGGAACGGGTACGGTGCGTGGCAGAGAACAAAGAAAGGGGGAAGAAACATACATCGTTCCTACAAAAAGGAAAACCGCTGAACTGTTGCAGCAGTCCAGCGGCGCGCCGCGTTTCGGAAAACGCAGACTCCATCTGCAAACAGTCTAACAGAGGGACCTCCGAAACGCAAGTAATTTTTCTCTGAATTCTATTGGAGGTAACGATTTTGAAAATATCAACCTATCACAGCTACGATGAATTGCCGCTGTTCCTCAACGCGGAACTGGTGGCAAAGGTGCTGGGCGTGTCCATCTCCAGTGCCTACGAGCTGATGCACGAAGAAGTATTTCCGTCTGTGCGCATCGGCAGTCGGTTCGTGGTGCCCAAGGATAAATTCCAACAGTGGGTAGAGCGGCAGACTGGAGGTGCCAGATGAGAACTTGGACAAAGCGCGACCCGGTCAAGAACTATTTTCCTCTGCCCAATGAGATCTATCAGCTGGGTCTGTCTCACGGCGCGATCGCTGTCTACGGTTACCTGCTCCGCATCGAAGACCGCAGAACCTATCAGTGCCATCCCAGCTACGCCACCATCGGCAAGGCGGTGGGCATGAGCCGCAACACCGTGCGGAAGTATGTGCAGGAGTTGGAGGAACGCGGGCTCATCCGCACAGAGCGCACCAGCATTATCACGCAGGACGGGCGGAAGCAAAACGGAAGTCTGCTCTACACTATTCTGCCGATCCAGTTTTCCATCGGGGAATTTTATCAGCGGCAGATGGATGCTGTGGACAGAGCAAAGGAACGGCAGCGAGTGGCAAGACGCATGGAGCAGACCAGCGTGTGAAACAGCAGATATGTTTCTCTGCGTCCTGTTGCTGTGACCGAAAAAACCGTGGGACCCATCGGTGCGAAGCGAGGTATAGCAGCGGGGCTGCGCGTGCCTGCGGGCCCGCGGCGCCGATGAACTGCGTCAACCCGCCCTTG
>OGXX01004182.1_pt1 | contig 11378 bp, 4 predicted proteins | sample 1576301 | NCBI WGS metagenome assembly OGXX01 (sample SAMEA3541469, study PRJEB24748) | human gut metagenome | biome: human gut; feature: human-associated habitat; material: faeces | place: China | collected 2012 | reverse complement strand
GGGACCTCAAATACTCCGAATCCACCGTCCGCCGGGCCATGAAGGATTTGCGAAAAGCCGGGCTGCTGGAGACGGAACTGAGATGCCGGGACAATGGGGGAGAGTTCACTGCTGTTTCGGTTGCGTAACTCGGTTAGTATATAATATGACCACTAATTTGAGACCAGGTGGGTTGCTCGTCCATTTGCCACTATTACGCTGACGCTTGCGTACAACACGATTATGAGCCGACTTCTTTGCTTTAGCCCGGCGATGCCTCGCTGGAATTTTGGGGACGATAAAAGATAAAATAGACGTTGCTAACATAGAAAAGGCCCACAGCGCAACGATTAGAAAAAAATAGCGAAAAATGAGATGATTTCAATAATCAAAATTGGGTAAACAATCCACATACCAGCATTTTTGCCCTGTTCTATTTTGAATTGAAAATCTACGGAATCCATATCTGGTTTTAGGGTGAGCCAACGTACATGGGGGACAAGGAAACTAGCAACTAGCACCTTAACTACATAACCAGAAAATGCACCACAGATAAATAATGTAGTAACTAGCAAGTTGCTCTCTCGGTAAGAAGGTAAAATTAACGCAAGCCTCATCGCAAACGGAAAGGAGACATAGCATACAAATGCAGCCTCGATAATTTTACACAAATTAATTATAATTTGAACACTTCTAGATATATATAAATTAACATTTCCTTCTTGGTTGGTTATGTTAAATAGGCTGGAATGGCGTTTGAGCCCAAGTCGCCAAATAAACAGGAATAAGTCAGATCTTCTAACTATATAACTGTTACCGTCTTCGGATTTAATTATGCAGCTGTGCATTTGCATTTTCATAATAGTATCACCCCCTAAAGCCAGGGCCAACTAATGTTTCACGTGCCGAAACATTACCAACACAATACCATTCATACTGACCGTCTACAGCATTAATGTCAATGTAACCAACACATCTGACCACATCCCTCCAAACATATCCTGCCGCTACTTGCTCCTTTGTGCATTTATAGCGTTCATAGCTCACAATTGCATATAAATCATAGGTACCAGCAGGAGGGCTATTGTCAAGACACGCTGCCAAGATAGAAACAGCTACGCCAGCTACGAAGCCGCTTGCTAAACTACCTAAAACTTTGGCTGCAATACCACTTGCTGCACCGCCTATAATACCCGACTTCATCACCCGTCCACCTTTGTCGATTGTGTATGTCCCCAAGTGTGCTACATATGATTGAACCGAAATGGCATCTTCAGACTCGTTCAATACCTGTGCATAGTCATTTTCTACATAATAATCGAGCACCTGGGATTCTGGGGTGGGTTCCTGACTGCGCTTTTGAGGCTTAGGGGGGACAATATACTGAGACGCATAGCCTCCATCATTACAGTATACAAAGGACGGTCCCATAGCACGGCATCCGGCTGGATCGTAGCTGTTGACAGGGTTATTATTACAATATGAAAACATATTATAGCCCAGATACCCCTGACCAGTATAGGCATATTTATCAGAGCTAACAAACCGGCAAATTACAGGATTATAATAACGGCTCTGCAAATAATAGAAACCTGTCCCGGACTCATAGTAGTAACCCCTATACTGCAGCGGATTGATCTCTGCCATGGCTCCGTTTGCCCGCAAGACTTGACCATAAGGATCATAGCTATACGTAGCCTTCGTTTCTCCGGCGCTGTCAATGAGCCGCATCACGTCGCCTTGCAGATTTGTGATGTAATAATAGGTAACCGGGCTGGCCGAGTTCTTGGTGTAGGTCAGGGAATACGGAGCTCCTTGAGCATTGTAGGCAAAGTCCAGAATTTCTACTGTAATTGTTCCATCTGCTGCCGTGGTGGTAATGGTCTCCCGCAGGAGGCGCCTACCAGCATAGATGTAGCTGTGCTGCTCCGTGACGGTGCTGACCAATCTCATGGCTGGGCTGCTGGATGTGGCGGCAACTTCTTCGCTGGCAGCAGCCTCTGGTTCTTCGGACTCCTCCGCCTCCGTGGGCATTTCGTCCTCCAGGGACATGAGGTCGCCCGGGTCGGTGGGAAGGGTGGGAACTGGTGTGCCAGGGGTATATACCGCCTGGATGGTGATATCGGCTGTAACTGGAGCGGTGTATTGGTTCCATTTCCCGTCATACCCGGTTTTCGGTGGCACCTCCGGGTAGTCACTGCTCTTTAGCGTATAGCCATCCGGAACACTCAGGGTCTTTACGGTCTTGCCGCTGGCCACGAAGGTAACGGTATGCATATGGGCCAGACGGTAGACTGCGCGGATGGTCGTATCCTGGGTAATGGGAGAAGTCTGCACATTCCAGCTTCCCCAGTAGCCCTCCTTTTCCGGAACAGCCGGGTAATCCCCATCAGTCAGAACATAGCCGTCCTCTACCTCCATGGTCTTTACGGTAACCCCATCCGCTACAAAGGTGACTGTGTGGGGAGCCACAACGTAGTTTGCCCAAACAACCAGATCCGCAGTGATCGGCTCCGAGTACTTGTTCCAGCTCACGTGATACCCTGCCACTTCCGGGAGCTCAGGATAATCCCAGTCCTTCAGCACATAGCCATGGCCTACTGTCATCGTCTTGACCAGAGTACCGTCTGCAGTTCACTGCCAACAGTCGATAACCGTAGTCTATGATCATCACGCTGACTGTTCCAATCATATGCAAAAACAAAATAATATATTATTTAATTTTATTTGATTTTTTAAATCTATAAATTGATAAAATAATACCGTATAATTTCCAAAAAAACGATCCGGTTAAATAAAAAACGCCTTTTGCACCGGGAATTCCCATTATAATTCTGCATATTAAAAAAATAATATCTAAATATATGAGTAATGTACAGAATACCTGCAAAAATCGGTAAGTTTTTTTCCATAAAAGTAATGAAATAGTAACAATAAATATAATAACAATGCTAGCTGCAAACCCTATTACTATAAGCGATTCGTTCTCAACCGGCGTATTGGAACTTGGAATATATGCGATTGAAAGGCCAAGCATGTGTACCATGGATGTTGCAAAAAAATCTAGGCAAAAAATATTGACTTCCCACAAGGCCATCAATGGAACGCTCAAAATAGTAGCAACTGTTAAAATGGAGCAGTATGTCTTTGTAGATAATCCAATTTGTTTCTTATCCAAAAATATCGCCAGCTTTTCTTAATATAACGTCGATTCCAACCTCAAGCATCTTGATGAAAAATGGTTTGTTTTCGTCATTTGCGTTTAAATCAACACTAGATGATCTCTCTGGGAATAGATCTAATATGTACATATTATTGTGATATCCCCATTCATATAGCATATCCTGCCGGTCTCTGTCCCAGCCTTCAACAGGAAATTTGCTCGTATATTCTAGTATAATATCGATAATCTCGAGCTGTAAATCAATGCATTCAATTCTATAGGAATCCTGAATGGAGATATTTGGATCCTCGTTGTTAGCTCGATAATCGACTACTATAACATCGCCAGTTTTTAAGCTTTGTACATCCTCCTCTTGTCCTGGTAGTACAATGTAGATGTCACCTCCTGCATATGAACCTGCGGGTACAATTGGATCTGGTCTGGATGATCCTCCATCATTCACATATGAGTACGTGGGACCCAGTGCACGGTAACCAGCTCTGTCAATGTATGTTATAGAGTTGTTGTTACAATATGAAAACATATTTTGGCCAATAAAACCATTTCCTGTGCTTGCATACCTATCGTAATTGACAAAACGACATATTTCAGGGTCATAATACCGGCTTTGCAGGTAATAAAATTCCGTGTCGGCGTCGCAATAATACCCACGATACTGCAGCGGGTTGACCTCTGCCATGGCTCCGTTTGCCCGCAAGACTTGACCATAGGGATCATAGCTATACGTAGCCTTCGTTTCTCCGGCTCTGTCAATGAGCCGCATCACATCGCCTTGCAGATTTGTGATGTAATAATAGGTAACCGGGCTGGCCGTGCCGTTGGTGTAGGTCAGAGAATAGGGGGTTCCCTGGGCGTCGTAGGCAAAGTCCAGAACCTCTGTGGTGACGGTTCCGTCCGCTGCCGTGGTGGTAATGGTCTCCCGCAGGAGCCGTCCGCTGGCATAGATGTAGCTGTGCTGCTCCGTGACGGTGCTGACCAATCTCATGGCTGGGCTGCTGGATGTGGCGGCAACTTCTTCGCTGGCAGCAGCCTCTGGTTCTTCGGACTCCTCCGCCTCCGTGGGCATTTCGTCCTCCAGGGACATGAGGTCGCCCGGGTCGGTGGGAAGGGTGGGAACTGGTGTGCCAGGGGTATATACCGCCTGGATGGTGATATCGGCTGTAACTGGAGCGGTGTATTGGTTCCATTTCCCGTCATACCCGGTTTTCGGTGGCACCTCCGGGTAGTCACTGCTCTTTAGCGTATAGCCATCCGGAACACTCAGGGTCTTTACGGTCTTGCCGCTGGCCACGAAGGTAACGGTATGCATATGGGCCAGACGGTAGACTGCGCGGATGGTCGTATCCTGGGTAATGGGAGAAGTCTGCACATTCCAGCTTCCCCAGTAGCCCTCCTTTTCCGGAACAGCCGGGTAATCCCCATCAGTCAGAACATAGCCGTCCTCTACCTCCATGGTCTTTACGGTAACCCCATCCGCTACAAAGGTGACTGTGTGGGGAGCCACAACGTAGTTTGCCCAAACAACCAGATCCGCAGTGATCGGCTCCGAGTACTTGTTCCAGCTCACGTGATACCCTGCCACTTCCGGGAGCTCAGGATAATCCCAGTCCTTCAGTACATAGCCATGGCCTACTGTCATCGTCTTGACCAGAGTATCGTCGTCAATAAACCGAACCAGATGATCTGAGCGCACATAGGAAGCTTGGATCGTGATGTTGCTAGTAATGGGGCCGGTATACTGGTTCCAGCTGCTCACATAGCCAACCCGGATCGGGATTTCAGGATAATCCGCAGCTTTCAGAACATAACCGACATCTACTGTGATCGTTTTGACCGTAACTCCATTGGCTACAAACTTCACCGTATGCCAGATAGCAATGTAGTTAGCTTGGATGGTCATGTTACTGGTAATGGGACTGGTGTATGTGTCCCATTCCCCACGGTAACCATCCCGTTCCGGAATGGCCGGGTAGTCGGAATCCTGCAAGACATACCCATCGTCTACGGTCATGGTCTTCACAGTTTTCCCGTTTGCCACAAAGGTTACTGTATGCTGTACAACGGCGTAGGTTTTCGTAGTGACGGTCTTCTCCGTCCGCAGGCCGTTCAGGTCGTAGGCGTAGGAGATGGAAGTCTCGGTATTTCCTTCCGTGGTTGTCGCCGTAGCCAGTTGCCGCCCGTTCTCCCAGGTGAAGTTCCAGCGGGTATCCCCGTTAAAGTAGCTGATGGGATTGCCGCTCTTCACCGTGCCGCTGACTGCGCCGGTATCCGCGTTGAAGGTCTGACCCTCGTAGGCAATGCGCTGTCCGTTGACGGCTGTCAGAAGATCCGGCCAGCTGGCATTGTCATAGGAGTATGCAATCTCCTCATTGTCCCCATATTGGCTCCAGGCATTCTTGGTAAGAATATTGCCTGCTGTATCATAGGTATAATGGAAGGTTGTGGCCCAGTCTTCGTCCACTGCCGTGATCAACTGGCCTTGGGTGTCGTAGGTGTAGGTGATTGAGTTTTTGTTTGGCAGCTGTACGGACTTGATATTGCCGTTTGCCGTATACGCGTAACGGTAGGTTGGCGCTCCCGTAAATCCGGAATAGGCTAGCGAGGAAACCTGGGTGGTGGTCTGGTTCCCGGAAATGGTGCGGTAACCGTACTCCTTCAGATAATGCAGGGTAGAGCCGGTTTTTGCGGCGGTACCATACAGGCGCTTGATGCTGTCATAGGAGAAGTTCAGATTGTCTCCGTTGGCAGCTGTCATGCTGGTCATGCTGCCGTCGTTGTTATTGTAGCTGTATTTCTCAGTAAAGGTTTTGCTTCCAATCTGATAGCTCTGCTTCGTCATCCGGTTGTCTGCATCGTAGATATGCTCGGTCCGAAGAACTGTTTTTCCGCCCGAGACCTGACTGCTGCGGATGAGACGGCCCAGAGAGTCGTACTCATACCGGTAATCGTCCAGGATGTTGTGGGAGCTGTCCACCACCTTGCAGCGTCCTGTATTTCCGTTGCCGTCGTAAACGTAAATCTCGGAGTAGCTTAGGCTGCCGTCCTGGGTGTAATGGCCTATGGTGACCACCCGCCCGTACCGGTCGTAGGTATAGGTTTCATAATCGCCATTGGCGTGGGTCATTTTGGACAGGTACCCATTGTTCCCGGCATACTCGTAGCTGGCCAGGGTGGGGCCTGTAAGCCAGGAGGTGGGCGTGCCGCCTGTGGCGCTCTGAACCTGGATCTTGGTGGTGTTCCCCCATGCATCCAAAGTCAGGTGGTACCGCTGCCAGGGCCGCGCTTGGCTGTCCTTGGAATAACGGCTGGCCTCAGCTTGGACGCCATTGGTATACCCATAGTATAGCACGCCGCCCGCCGAATTGGAAGTCCGGTATTGCCGGTCGTTGCCGGAGACATAGGAGTACTCGGTAGTGGAGGTGACTCCAGTATCAATTGGTGTGCTGGTGGATGTATTGCGGCCCAAGCTGTCATATGCAAAGGTAGTTGTTCCGCCGTTGGCGTCGGTGACGCTGGCGGTGTGGTCTTTCTCTGCGGTGTACGTGGCATGGGTCTGCAGATAGAGGCCGGTCCCATCGCTCTTTTGTAGCTTGGTGCCCGTGCTGTTGCCGGCCTCATCGTAATCGGCTGTGACAGAGACACCGTCATTGGTGGCCTTGATCATATTATGGTTTTTATATTCGTAGTGATAAGAGCCATATCCACCCGCCGTCTGGTCAATCAGGTCTGCGCCATCGTATTGGAAGGTCTCATCGCTGTTCCCTGTGGAGGTAGTGGCCTTCAGATTGCCTTCGTCATCGTAGGTGTAGGTTTGTGCCGGTTCCTCCACCAGGGAGATGTCATCAAAATGGCCCACGTTGACATTGTAGTCATAGGCCGTAATGACCGTAATGGTGGAGACTGTCTTGTTCCGTTGCTTCGGCACCACGGAAGCGGAGGCATACTGCCAGTCGGTGTAGTTGCAGTCAAAGGGGACATAGTGGTAGTCTGCCGCTGTGCCGTCTGTATAGTCCACCTTGGCAATGAGGCCAAAAAACCGCTTGCTCTCGCTGTTGTCCCCCTTCATGTCCGTAGCAGAAGCACAGTTGGGCGCAGAGTGGGCCTGAGCCCAGCCGGACAGGATGTAGGTGCTGTCGGAAGTCTGATAGATGGGAATAACTTGGGACGCCCGGCACTTGTCCGTAATGGCCCCCTGGATGGACATGCTATAGCCTTCCCTTGCACCTTCTGTTTTGGGCTCAACTTCACCGGGGCCCTTGGTCCAGTAGGTGGAATTTAGGCTGCAGTCTGCCGTTGCGCCATTCCACAGCTCAAAAGATCCAATCTGTACAAGATTTGCGGTGGAAGCGCCGCTTTCAGATACATCGGATTTTGTTTCCTCCAGCTGCATGTCGTCAAAGGCGCCAAAGGCGCTGGCGTTGCGCTGGATGGCATATATCCGGTACCAGCCGCTGCTGTCGGGGGTATAGCTTACCTCCAGCCGGGTCCAGCCGTTGTTGATCTCTTGGGAGGTTTGGTAGTTCAGGAGCTCGCTGGCAGCAAGCACCGCTCCGGAGTCATTCCGGAACTGCAAAATCATACCGCCGTCCTTCCCATAGCGGGTCACCCCAGCCGTACTGGCCCAGGCGGATAAGGTGTAGCGAATGCTTTTTTGGAGGTACACCCGCTGATACATGCCCGCACTGCTGCCGTCCTCAGTGGTGGATACCTTCTCCCCTTTGATGTAGGTTTTTAGAAGGTAATTTCCGGTATGAGGTTTCAGAGCGGGGCTGACCTCCGGAATGCTGTTGCGGAAAGCCGTGGAGACCTGAGAGCTCTGTTCCGAAACTGCCTCCACCCAGGGATATCCGCTGGTGTTGCTCTTTTCAAAGCCACTGTTGTTCAGCCGGTTTTGCGCTAAATAGCCCGTAGCTGCCGCGCCAGACAGGCGGTTTTTTGTCTTTGTTTTGGAGTTTGCCGTGTAGGAGGCGTTGGACACGCCCAGAATGTGAGAGCGGTCCGTGTTGAAATTCACAATATTGACCGTTTTACCAGTGTGGTCAAAGGTGTACCGGACCACCGTATCGTCGGCGGTATCTTTTTTCTGATCTGGGCCATAGAAGCGGTACTCCTTCATATTGGGGCTGTACACCCAGAGATGCCACTGGCTGCCTACGGTTTCCGTGCCGGTGACGGAAGCAGCTGCAAATTCCCGCACCTTCTCCACACAAAGGGTTCCCTGAAAGTTGCGGTAGGTCAATCCAACACCCACCTTGGCTTCCTCGTCGTAGGCTTTCAGCAGGGTGCCGTTTTCGGAATTATAAATGTACCGGGCGGAGACGTTATCCGGGAAGGTGATCCGCTTTAGGCGGGAGAGGCCGCCCTCAGGGTCGTAATAGAGGTGGGTCTTCCTGCCGCCAGCATCTGTGATGGAGACCAGCAGATTGTTGCTGTACGCCAGGGTGAACAGGGTAACCGGTACATCCGCAGCTTCTCCGTTGTCATTGATGCGGATGATTTTACTGATGTAATTGGCGCTGCCGCTGGTGGGCTTCCAGGTATTGGAGCCGGCGCTGTATTCCTTGCCGTTGTACAGCAGGTAGATGGCATTCCCATCCGCGTCGCCAATTTTGGTCAGGTAGCCGTTGTAAAATTCTTTTACATTGTCCTTCTTATCCGTCAAGATGAATTTGGAGCCGTCTACCTTCAGAGACAGATTCAAGCCGTCCTCATCTTCGTAAGGGCTGCTTTTCCCGGTGATCTGGAAATAGTGTTCGCTGCCATCCGCGTCATTATAGACATAGTATTCGATGCTGGCGTCCTCGGTTTTCACCGTAATCTGCCGGATGGATTCCTGGATGGACAGCTTCCAGCCCGCGCCGCATTTCATGCCCGAGTAATTGACCGTATGGATACCGGCAACATCGGAATCCGCAAAATAGTGATTCCCGTTGGCGGAGTTGTAGTAGGCGGTGATGCTGAAGGGCATGGTATTGCTGGAGGAGGAAACCAGGGTATTGGCCAAAGTCAGCTGAGAGGTATAGTCGCTGATGTACCCGGTACCTGCCCGGCCTGCGGAGATGGTTTGGTAAGTATAGTATCCCTCCAAGCCAACATTATTGCGATAATACACGATGAACATGGGACGGCGTGTATTTGTAAAGGTGTAATAGGCAGTGCAGGCGTAGTTTGTGCTCGTAAACCCGGTTGGGGCATATGGGGTAATAGCCAGTGTCCGGTTATTAATTGTAGGGTCAGTATACCAATTGCAAACTGCTCTGGAAATATCCCAATCAATGTATTTTCCCGTCGAGCCGGCTGAATAGAGCTCTGCGTAGTCTTCCACGGTCTCGCTATAGGCAGGGGCCGTATTCCAGTTGATATCGTAGATCCAGCTGGTGTAGTTGGAATAGCCGCTTGGCTTATCCCCGGTCACTTGGCGGATCTGACCATAAAATTTGCTCATGCCAACATGGCTGTAATCCATCTTGTACAGGCTGACTGTGGCGCCCACGACGGAACAGTTGGCAGGAATTGTAGGCAACGTCTTAAAGTACAAATAGGCGTTGAGATTTTTATTGGTGCCGCCCTGGTTGCCCATATAGAGCTGACTGCCGTTGTACTTTTGACCAGGATATTCCTGAGATACGAAGTTCGTAACAATATCGTCATTTACATTGCCGGCTGCAACAATCAGGGCCGGGTCAATGGTAACGGGAAGGGCCCGTCCCTCCTGATGGATCCATGCAGGATCTGCGGTGACAGTCAGCAAGTAACCATCTGCCACTTCTGCAAGATCATACCACACGTCATAGGACACCTGGCAATTGGCATCGACCATGTACGGCGCAGGAATCTTATAAATTGCTTCTCCGTTGGCATTGTTCAGCAGGATGGAACCGTCTTCCTGCGCAGCGGGTGTCAAATCAGACAAAGAGAGTCGGAAGCGGTATGTATAACTGGTTTGAAGCTCGTTAACGATGATGCTCTCCTTGATATTGAGACCAATGGTATCATACTGGAGATCCACGCCGGGGAGAATATCCGGATAAAGAACCGTAGAGCTGAGCTTAGACAGCTCCACCTGCTCCGAAATCTCACCAGAGTCTGCATCATCCAAACTGAGAGGCATGATCTCACTGCCCGGATTGATGACCTGGGCCTGAGACTGCTGGAGCAGCCCGGCAGGGGGGATTCCCGCAGATTCTGTGGGGAACTCAGAATTCTGAGGTTGCGCAGCTTCCTCTGTGGACGGTGCGGTTGGCTCCAGCGACGCTGTTGGAGCAGTTTCTTCTGTGGGGACTTGCGTGGGCTCCACAGGAGCGGTTGGTTCTGTCTCCTGCGCCAGGGAATCCTCAGCAGGCGCTGTGGGTGCAGTCGTTTCCTGTCCCTCTTCTTCCGGCAGGCCCGAAGCCCCGGTTTCCGGTTGTGTCCCTTCGTCAGCCGAAGCTTCCGGCGGCGCAGTGGCTTCCTGAACTTCTGTGCCAGGGTCAGGTGTTGTTTCTTCACTGGGAAGAGATGCCTCTGAATCTGAGGTATCTTTGGTAGGCAATGTGGTTTCAGCAGGAACTGTGGCCTCCTGTACAGCGGATTCGCTTTCCTCCGTGAGTTCCTGATTGGCCGCCGCCAGCAGCTGATGGGCCGTGGTTTCCTGCATGAGGGACATGGAAACCTCATACGCCCCCATCCTGGAGGAGAAAAGATAGCCGTCCGGCGTAAATACAGAAGCAAAGGATTTTACTTCACTGCCATTGATTGCCGTGTAGACCGGTGTGCTTCCTGTACTCATCTGGGCGGCAGCGGCAGACAAGGTGTTGTCGATATCCATCCAGACCGCGTGTTCGCCGTCCCCTTGGGCGTAGTGAACCGGCATGCCATAATCTACAGCAATATAGCTGCCGTCTGAGAGCCGGTAGTGTTTTTCATTTTCGCTCCGCAGCTCCTCCACTTCGCCGGTAACAGACACCGGTTCTTCCTGAAGTTTTTCCGAATCCTGAAAGAAAGCTTCCGTATCATTGGACGTTGCTTCCAAATCCGTAGATAAGGTACAATAAGTTACGCAAATTGAAGGAGGCAAAAGAGTAGACACGGCTTGCCGGTCTCTGGTAGAATGAAGTTGCTACACAAACATTCAAAAGGAGACGGCAAACCATGTCTAACAATATTGTACAATTCAACGAAGAAATTATCAAGGGGCAAATCAAGGAATTGGTTCGGGGAAGCGTGGAGGAAACAC
>OGXX01004174.1_pt1 | contig 11393 bp, 9 predicted proteins | sample 1576301 | NCBI WGS metagenome assembly OGXX01 (sample SAMEA3541469, study PRJEB24748) | human gut metagenome | biome: human gut; feature: human-associated habitat; material: faeces | place: China | collected 2012 | reverse complement strand
AGAAACGTTGAACTCCTAAGTCGATGTATATCTATCCGTACACCGCAGAAATGCGGTGTACGGATAGCGCCCCGAAGAAGCGGAAGGAGTGGAGAAATGAAAGGCATTTTGCGGGAAAAGTGGAATAGTGAGAGCGGCTCGGCGCAGATCATCGAAATGACTCTGATTTTTCCAATCGTTCTGTTTGTGCTGGGCTTTCTGATCTATGTGGGCAGCTATGTGCTGCAAAGCACCGCCATGTATACCGAGGCGCAGAAGATCGCCGTGATAGCGGCCAGAGAGGGGCAGATGCCCGGCTATGAGAACTTCTTCGCCGGCACGGGGATCACCACAAAGACGGATTTTGACTGGAGCGACGGCTATATGCCCGGCAAGGATATCATCAATGAGGTCATGAAGGTACATGACCCGTATCGGTACTGGGGAAAGGGCTTTTTGAAGAGCGAGAATAAAACGACGATGGAAAAGGCCCTGCGGCAGCTCATTGCCGAGAACTCATTTCTGGCTGGGACCAATGTGGACTGCACCATCAGCGCCTCCGCCGACCCACTGGCGCCAGCCATCAAGGTGAACGTGGTGAAGCACCTGAGCGCACCGGGCTTCCTCCGGCAGCTGGGGCTGACGTCGTCGCTGGATATCAGTGTTACGGCGGTGGCGGTGGTCAACGACACGTCGGAGTTTATCCGCAATACGGATATGGTCTATGATCTGGGGACCTATCTCTGGGAGAATCTGAAGTTCGGCGACAGCAACCAGACCATGAGTCAGCGGGTGGCGATCTTCAAGCAGAAATTCACGGATGCACGGGCGAAGTGGGGGTTATGACAGCATGATCGACTTTTTTGAAAAAACCAAGGGCAGTATCAGCCTGTTTCTGGCGCTGATCATGCTGCCCATGATGACGATGGCGGGCCTGATCGTGGACGGAGCCAGGATCTCTGCGGCCAAGGCATCCCTGTCCGGCGCCGGTGATCTGGCTATGAATGCCGCTCTGTCGGAGTATGACCAGATCTTGTACGATGTGTACGGCATCTTCGCCGTCTCGGAGAACATGGAGGAGCTGCAGAACAACGTCTCCCGATATTTTGCCAACTCCATCGACAACACCGGGATCCTCAACGACAGCGACTCCTATACACGAGAGTTTATCAACAGCATCTTCTCCTCCTTTTCCGGGGATGAAATGGAGTTCAACAACATCGTTGACTTGAAAGCGGACCGGTTCACGCTGCAGGGCGTGGAGTCGTCAGCCATCGGCAATCCCAAGGTGCTGGAGCGCCAGATCGTCGATTATATGAAGTATCGGGGCCCCATCAACATCGGCAAGGGCCTGTTGACGAAGCTGGGATGCATCGGTGAGACCTCCAAGCAGACAAAGGCCATCGAAGCCAAGGTGAATTACGATCAGAAGCTGGACACAGTCCAGGATGCCTGCAAGAAGGCCTATGAGGCCATCAACGAATACAATGATCTGATCGGCGGTAATTCGAAGTTTGCCTCCAACGAGTATCTCAATCAGCTTTCGCAGGATATCGACAGTGCGAAAAAAGATGTGGCGGACATGGTGAAGTATCTGGTGGCCTACAACAGCTCGGAGCTGAACGTACCGCCGCTTATCAATGAAAGGCCCAGCAGCCTTGATTCCCTGAAAGTCATTATTTTGAAGGACCAATGGGCAATCTTCAAGGTGGATTCCGCAACACGCAAGGAGGTGGAGTCCTACTATGAAAAGTCGAAAGCAGCAAATAGAGAGCTGGATACCATGGCCTATATTGAAGGAAAGCTGGCAGAGAGAGGCATCAAGGTCGTGCCGGTGGAAAATGGAGACTATGGGATTGACTTTGGAATAAACTATGACGAAAAGATGCTCAAGCTGGAGATCACACAGTCCACAGACTTGGGCAAAGAGATCGGCTATGTAAAAATCTACAAGGAGCTCCCAAATGTAAAGAGCAGCTTTACATATGCGCTGATGTACGGAATGTATGCCGAGAAGCTTCCCGATGAAATGAAGGTGCCTGATAAAAAAACGGAGGCATACACAAAACTCGCTATGTTCCTTGGCGAGGGAGGAAGCTGGGCAGAGCTGTGGGGTGAAAACGCCACAGAGAAGGGCCGGTCGGCTGCATCCAAGCTGTACGCTTGGGATAAGGACATCAGTGCCATAACCGGTGCGCTGGAAAAGGCGGACACGGCGCTGGCGGCGGTGCTGAAGAATGTAGATGAGTTGGACGAGGCCCGGACCAACTGGGCCAATAAGGTGATAACCTTTCGGAGGGCGACGTCAAGACCTCCATGCAGGGCGAATATGAGAATGCCGCCAAGGACATCAATAAGGATGCCATCAACAGCCTGCGGGCGCTGGTGGATACCTACAAGAAACATTTTGACTCCGTCAAGTCCGTCGTCGAGGGCATCAAGCTGTACGACAAGCCCATCTGCCGAGAGGACTATGGCTCAGTAGATTATAAGGACGAGTTCAGTTCCTCCATCGGCAAGAATGATTTCACGGAGCTGGGGCAGATCGAGTCCCAGGCGACGCAGATCATGAACAGCAAATATACCGGCCAGAGCGTCAGCAGCGTGACACCCGGAAACGCCAAGAAGGTCACGGAGGAGGAGCAGTTCTACGCCTACCTGTGCCGGGTCTGCGCCTCTGCCAATGCAAAGAAGAATAAGACCAGCAAGGATAGTGCAGAGAGCCTGAAAAAGAACCTGATCTCTGCCGGCAATTCCGGGGCCAATTCGACGCAGTCTACGGCCGGCCTGCCGGCGGACATCCCCGGCACCATCAGCGCCTCTGTGGACGAGAGCGTGCGCAAGGCCATCGACCAGCTGTGCTCCGACGAAGGCGGTGAAGAGGGCAAGAGTACCTTCCATGCAGAAAAGGTAGACTCCGGCAGTGACAAAGAGGCCGCCAAAAACAACAAGAACAATCTCACCAAGATATCCGAGCTGCTGAAGCTGCTGGGACAGGTTGCTGAGGCCGGGCGAGACAAGCTGTACCTTCAGGAGTACATGACGGAGATGTTCAGCTGCTACACCGACACCTTGAAAAAGGATGGTGACGGCAATCTGGTAGCCAAGGCCATGAACGGCAAGGATATGACCAACAACCCCTACTTTGGGGCTGAGGCGGAATATATCCTCTGGGGCAACGACAGCGTGACGAAGAACCTGCAGAGCACCCGTGCCATGATCTTCGGCATCCGCTTTGCCCTGAACGCCGTGTACGCCTTCACCAGCACCGATACCACCGTGCCGGCGCTGACGGCGGCCACAGCCATCGCAGGCTGGACGGGCTTCGGCGTGCCCATCGTAAAGACGGTGATCCTGCTGGCGTGGGCCATGGCGGAGTCCTTCGTGGACGTCAAGGCCCTCTGCGACGAGGGAAAGGACGTGGCACTGTATAAAACTTCCAACACATGGGCTTTGGGCTATGATGGATTGAAAAATAAAATTAAAGAAGGAGCAACCAATCTCATCCAAAATGTTGCCAATGCAGTAGTGTATGACATCTTTGACAGATTGGAAAATGCCGCTGTGGATGCGAGTGGGAAGCTTGTGGACTTTGGGGTGGATGAAACTGAACGATACGTAGATGACACACTCGACGGTGTTTATGAGAAAGTTCAGAGTGCAATCGCCGGTCCTATCTCACAGTTGGCTCTGCAGATCACGGGAGCCTCGCAGACCTTAAGTCAGGCGGATATCATAAACAAGGTGGAGGAGACCTTGAAGGGATTGAAGAACAGTGGTTCAGGGCTGGTAAACGAGTGCATGGATCTGGCCATTGATAAGTTGCTATCTGATGAGGTGGGGAATATCGCTGAGCAGCTATATGAGATGTATAATGCTGCAAAGAATGGGAATGCCATTGAAGAAATCAATAAAATGCTATATGGAACGGATAATACCGGTGGGTTAATTGGAGGACTCAAAACGAAGATTAGCGAAGCTATTCGGAGTAAAATCAACGCATATGGTGATAAATTTAAAGTATCGCTGGAGGAGAAAATCACCGAGGGCGGCAATCAGGCAAAAGAGAAGATCAAGGATGAGATCAGCAGCTTTACGGCGGGGATCGCCGGGGATTCCGCTGGTTCCTCCGGCAGTACGGCGGCGGCCAGCGGCCTCACCATGAACTACAAGGAGTACGTCAAGACCTTTATCATGATCCACCTGCTGATGGGAGACGGCAGCAAGAACGCCATGCTGACCCGGACGGCCCAGTTGATTCAGGCCAATGTCCAGCAGCAGAGCAGGGGCTTTGATGTCACCAAGGCCTTTACCGTGGTCACGGCTACGGCGGAGGTATCCGTTCGCACCACCTTTTTCCAGGTCCCGGTGACTACCGTGAATGTAGACGACGAGACGTCCTATGAGCTGGATTTCAGCAGGATCGGCACCGGATATCAGAAGCTCAAGTATTCCAGTGTATTAGGCTATTAAACAGGAGGAATTTATGAAAAGATTTTTAGCTTTTATTTTGGCGGCCCTGATGCTGCTGACCTTGGCGGCCTGCGGCTCCAATGGAGGGAACACGGATCCCCAGCCGGACAATGATCAGAATCAGACGGATGAACCGTCTAAGGATGATCCCGCAAAGGATATGGGGCACCGAGTAGAGGAAGTGCTTGGCTATAGCTTTACCTTTGATGGAGATGTAGATGAAAGAACGGTTACTGACGGCCTTATTGCTGAAACGGAAGAGTACTCCCTTGTTATTTACTGTTTTGATGATATTGATTTTGATACTTGGGATAATGTGACAGATTCAGCGTTTAAACACGTAAGAAGTACGATGCGTGCGGCATTTAGATTTCAACCTAGCGAGCAAACCAACAGCACCAGTAGCAAAATCGAGAACGATTATGGCGAGACCATCCTGAAGGTCAGCGGCACCATGGAGGGTGACCGGACTGATGAAGGAACAATGAATCGGCAGTTCATCGCATTCTATCATGTGACCGATGAAAACCATGTCCGTTTCTGTGTTGGCGTTCCCAAGGACGATTCCTCCGCCAGCTATGCTGCGCTGGACGCTGCCATGGACACGCTGATCGAGAATCTCAAGAAAGCGGCGTAATTAAGAAACCATGAGAGGGTGAGACTGTGAAAGACAAAGGGGAAAAGGGCTCGTTTACCGTAGAGGCCATCCTGTCGCTGTCGATCTTCATGTTTGCCTTTGTGACCATCGTTTCACTGGCCACCATTGCAAAGATCGAGAGCACCACCCAGTATGCCATCGACCAGACGGCCAAGGAGATCTCCAAGTATACATACATCGCCAGCCGGGCCAACCTGCTGGTGCATCCCAAGGACTCCGCCGAGGCCACGGTGGACAGCATCGACGAGGCAGTGCAGTCCATGTACGACTTCTCCGACGTACTCAGCAGCTCCACCGGCGGCAACGGCGTGACCCTGAACTCCGAGGGCCTGAGTGACATGCTCAGCGGCATGAGCGGCGATGATTTCAAATCCATCACCGCTTCGGCACAGAATGTGTACAACAGCTTTGCCCCGCTGATGAGCGACCCCAAGGGCGCCATCACGGCGCTGGCGCAGGTGGTGGCGCAGAAGGGCGGCTCTGCTCTGGTGAGCCGGGTCATCGCCCAGCCGCTGTGTAAGGCGCTCCTGCCCAAGTACATCACCCAGCAGGACGACGCTTCGGCGGTGCTGGAGAAAATGGGCGTGGTCAACGGATTGGACGGACTGGACTTCAGCCTGTCCACATTCCTGATGGACCAGCGGACCATCAATGTGGTGCTGGTGTACGAGATCGACGTGAAGGGCTTCGGCATCTTCGACCAGAAGCTGATCGTCAAGCAGACGGCCAGCACGGCGGCATGGCTGGCGGACACCGAGGGCGTGAAGCTCAGCGACGTGGCTTCGAAAACGTCGGCGTGGCAGAAGAGTGACATGGAGCGTGGCAAGGACTACGTCAGTGAGCTGCAGGGGGAGAACCCCCATCAGGGTGTAAAGAACGGCGTGGGCGTGGATCTCTATGATCAGGACAGCAACACCTTTACGGCGGTCCACTCCATGAACGTGTTTGCCGCCTCCTACTCGGATTATGTGCGCTCCGGCGACGGCACCAAGGCCAGCGACTACATCCTGAAGCGGGAGAAGATCAAGGCGGCGCTGAAGGCCTACGCCAATGCACTGAACCGTGCGGTGGACAGCATCAGCGAGAGCATCGAGATGTCGGACGGCACGGACTGCCAGACGGCGCTGGAAAAGACCATGCACCGGGAGAAGGTCCTGATTATAGTGGTGCCGGAGGAGGCGACGGAGTTTGCCTCGCTGCTGCAGGAGATCGCCAATGAGATCGAGCAGGAGACTGGTGTCAAGGTCAATATCACATACAGAGACAAGGCATTGGGAGGTTAAGCATGGTCTGCGGCATCATCATAACGATCTATACGCTTTTGCTGCTCGTTGCCTCACTTCTGTATGTGAAGAAGCGTTACAGCATTGAAAAAGGGGCGCTGACCCGGACGGCGTTCAAGGCGCATTGGGTGCTTCTGGCCATTACCGCAGCGGTCCTGCTGCTGTTTGTGACGCTGAGTATCCAATACTCCCTGCGAAATGAGCTGCTGAAGCTTCCGGTGCTGATGCGGTGGACGACCCTTCTGTGGGGCCTGTATCTCTTGGCCTATATCGACTACCGGGAACGGCTGATCCCCAATTTCCTGATTTGCGTCCTGCTGATCGCCAGAGTGGCCTTTTTGGGCTGCAATCTGATCTCCGATCCGGAGTACTGGCGCAGCATCCTGCTCTATCCGCTGATTGGCGCCGGCATCGGCGGCGTGATCTTGGCGGTGGCGATGCTCCTCTCCCGGAAGGGTGTGGGCATGGGCGATGTGAAGCTGTTCATCACCATCGGTGCATATGTGGGCAGTATGGAGATTATTGCGACACTGTTCTATACGTTTGTGGTGTCAGCCGTTGTCGGGATCGTTTTGCTGCTGATGAAAAAGGTCAAGCTGCGGGACTCGGTCCCCATGGCGCCCTTTGCGTTCGCCGGAGTGGCGATAGAATATGCGTTTATGCTGATAGGAGGATAACGGCGGATGAAGAAGGGAAATGCAAAGCTGGTACTGATCGGCCTGCTCGCATTCACGGCACTGGCGTGGCTGGGGCTTCTGAAAAATCAGATCGATAGCAGCAGTGCATATAGAAAATATCTGGAGCAGGGGCAAAGGTACGAGGAGAAGGGCATCTACATCGATGCGCTGGAGAGCTACGAAAAGGCTCTGGAGCTGAATAGCGGCAGCTACGATATCACCATGAAGCTGGCGGATATGTACTATCAGGTGGGGGACTATAAGGGCTTTCTTGCGTGCTGCGACAAGGCCATTGAGCTGGCTCCCAAGGATCCGCAGGCCTATCTGAAAAAAGCAGATTATTACATGGAGAAGGCGGATTACAGCGAGGCCATGGAGGTGGTAAAGAGCGCCGCTAAGGTCAAGGACAACGAGGATATTCAGGCGCTTTCCAAGAAGCTGTCTACCACGTGCATCGAGAAGTACTCCTCCTACGAGACGGTAGGGGACTGGCACGTCCAGCCGGACCGCAACTATGTGACGGTGTCCGAGGAGGGCCGGTACGGGATGGCCGCCAAGGACGGGACCAGAAAGATCAAGTGTACCTATGAGTACCTGGGGGCCTATGACAAGGATACCGGCGTGATCCCCTGCTGTCTGGAGGGATCGTACTACTATATCGACGTCAAGGGCAACAAGAAGCTGGTAGGCGACAATACCTATCAGTATTTGGGTTCCTTTGGCGACGGTTTGGCTCCGGCTCAGCGGGACGGCAAGTACGGCTACATCGACACGGAATTTCATGAGCAGATGTTTGAGCTTGACTACGCCGGCGCCTTTGCCAATGGTGTAGCGGCGGTGAAAAAGGGCGATAAGTGGGCCCTGATAAACTGCAAGCTGAAAAACATCACGGATTTTACCTATGATGAGATTCTGGTGGACTCCTACGGCTACTGCTCCATGTTTGACCGTATTACGGTCCGTACCGGAGATAAGTACTTCTTCGTGGATCACGACGGCAAGCAGATCGGTGCCACCTATGACGGTGCGGCAATGGTCGCAGCCAACGACGGCTATGCGGCGGTGAAGGTGGGTTCGCAATGGGGCTTTGCGGATGCCAAGGGCGAGTTGGTCATCCAGCCGCAATATGAAAACGCCAGATCCTTCTCGCTGGGCTTAGCCCCGGTAGAGGAAAATGATCGGTGGGGCTATATCAACACCGACGGTGAGCTGGTGGTAGAGGAGAAGTATTTTGACGCAGGCGTTTTCTCCCCGGACGGAGCAGCCTGCGTGAAGAGCGTTGCCGCATGGAGCTTTCTGGTCCTGTGCGAATACGACAGTTGAGGTGGATCATCATGGATTTTTCTTACGAAAATCAAGGGGCAAATACCTATCTTGTCTATGAGATAAAAGAGGGGGACTCCATCGACACGTTGAGCCTGGGGATGCTCACCAATAACAGCATACCGGGACTCACCAGAGCCCTGTTTACGCAGATGGATGAGAAGAGGTATATTAAGTACAATGTTTCCTCCAAGGTGTCCATGCAGCAGTTTTTCGGCGGCGTTGTGAACCGTAAGCGGCTGCTGGGCGTTTTCAACGGGATCACGGAGGGCTTTCTGTCGGCGGAGGATTATATGATCGACACGTCCAGCATCGTGCTGGACCCGGAGTACATCTTTGCAGATGTCACGACCTGTGCCGCTGCACTGATCTGCCTGCCCATTGCCAATGCGGAGGGGACAGAACCGGACTTGGGTGCCTTCTTCAAAAGTGTCGTGGTCAATGCGCAGACGGACCCCACGGAGGACTCGGACCATGTGGCGAAGATCCTGAACTTCCTGAACAGCTCGTCGGTATTCTCTCTGCCGGGCTTCAAAAAGCTGCTGGATGATTTGCGCAATGAGCCTTCGGCGCCCACAGTGACGGTGGAGGTGAAGAAGATACCCAATGGGCAGCCCTCTGTAGGTGCGCCTGCGGCCCCTCCTGTACAAAAGACTGCTCCCGTCCATGTACCGCCCGCACAGCCGATCATCACACCGGCCGTACCGCCCGCTGTACCTCAGCCGCCGCAGCAGCAGACGCAGGAGTCCCCGAAGGAGGAAATGTCGCTGCTGCACCTGCTGACCCATTACAGTAAGGAGAATAAGGCCCTGTACGATCAGCAGAAGGCGGCGCAGAAGGGTAAGCCCAAGCAGGCGGCCTCTAAACCAAGCAAGCCCGCAAAGACCGAAAGGCACGCCAATCAGTCGGCAAAAAGCCAGAGCTTTGCGGTTCCGGGTGTGGAGCAAAGGGGCAGCGCACCGAGCTTTGCGATCCCCGGACAGTCGGCCCCGGCCGTGCAGCCGGTGATACAGACACCTCCGCAGCCCAAGCCACAGATACCTGTGACCCCGGTCGTGCAGCAGCCTGCTGCAGTCCAGCCGGTGCAGATACCGCTCCAGCCGCCGGTTCAGACGATCCCGATGGTACAGACCGGTGAAAAAATGGATTTCGGCAATACAACGATCCTCAACGGCGGCGGCCGGGTCGGGGAGACCACGGTGCTCAACAATGCCTCCCAGCAGTCCCGGCGCATTGCGCCATACCTGATCCGCAGCAGAAACCACGAGGAGATCGCCGTCAATAAGCCCCAGTTCCGCATCGGGAAGGAGCGGAGCTATGTGGACTACTTCATTGGGGACAATCCGGCCATCAGCAGAAGCCACGTCACCATCATCACCCGTGAGAATACATACTTCATCGTGGATACCAATTCCACTAATCACACCTACGTGGACGGCAAAATGATCCAGCCCAACACGGAGGTGCCAATCCAGCAGGGAACCAAGATCCGTCTCGGCAACGAGGACTTTGAATTTAAGCTTCGCTGAGATGCGCTATTTTTGCCAAGAGAGGATGTATAGCAATGAATTTCATCATCTCCACAGCCACAGATATCGGGACCACCAAGGCTACCAATCAGGATAGCTTTAACGCCCGTGTGGTGACGACGCCGCTGGGCCGGATGGCCTTTGCCGTGGTCTGCGACGGAATGGGTGGTCTGGACAAGGGCGAGGTAGCCAGTGCATCCGTGGTCAATGCATTCTGCAAGTGGGCGGAGCAGCGGCTTCCCGATCTGTGCGAAAGCGTCTTGACCGATTCGGCCATCCGGGCGGACTGGGTGGGCATCGCCACCGAGTACAACGAGAAGATCAAGCTGTACGGAAAGCGGTGCGGCCTTGCCAGTGGCCTTGGCACCACGGTGACGGCACTGCTCCTGACGGAGCAGCGGTACTATATCATCAACGTCGGTGATACCCGTGCCTACGAGATAGGCGACCATGTGGTCCTTTTGACCAAGGACCAGACCGTGGTGGCCAGAGAGGTGGAGCTGGGGAACCTGACGCAGGTCGAGGCGGAGACCGATTCCCGGCGCAGTGTGCTGCTGCAATGCGTGGGTGCATCCGACGAGGTCTATCCGGATATGTTTTTTGGTGATACGGCGCTGAATGCCACCTATATGCTGTGCAGCGACGGATTCCGCCACGAGATCACGGAGGGGGAGATATATGCCTATCTGAACCCGACGGTGATGACCGATGCCGATGGGATGCAGCGCAATATGGAGGCGCTGATCGAGCTGAACAAGCAGCGCCGGGAGCGTGACAACATTTCGGTGGTGACCATCAGAACATTTTGAAATATGGAGGGAACGGGATGCTGGAGATAGGATCCCTCATTGACGGAAAATATAAGATCCTCAACAAGGTCGGACAAGGGTCAATGGGCGTCGTATATATGGCCATCAATGAGAAGGCGAACAAGACCTGGGCAGTGAAGGAGGTCCGCAAGGACGGTGTACTGAATTTTGAAGCCGTGAAGCAGGGTCTGGTGGCGGAGACGAGTATCCTCAAGAAGCTGAGCCACCCGAGTCTGCCGAGTATCATCGACGTGATTGATACGGAGGATACGTTCCTCATCATCATGGACTACGTGCAGGGCAATTCCCTGAACAAGGCACTGGAGGAGTACGGCGCCCAGCCGCAGGAGTACGTCATTGAGTGGGCCAAGCAGTTGTGCGATGTGTTGGGGTACCTCCACTCCCGGCAGCCGCCCATCATTTACCGGGACATGAAGCCCGCCAATATCATGCTCAAGCCGGATGGCAACGTGACCCTCATCGACTTCGGCACGGCCAGAGAGTTCAAGGAGAAGAATCTTGCGGATACCACCTGTCTCGGCACTGTGGGCTATGCGGCCCCGGAGCAGTTCGGTGGCATGGGTCAGACGGATGCCCGCACGGATATCTACTGTCTGGGTGCTACGCTGTACCATTTGGTCACCGGCTGCAACCCCAGCGAA
>OGXX01004169.1_pt1 | contig 11400 bp, 9 predicted proteins | sample 1576301 | NCBI WGS metagenome assembly OGXX01 (sample SAMEA3541469, study PRJEB24748) | human gut metagenome | biome: human gut; feature: human-associated habitat; material: faeces | place: China | collected 2012 | reverse complement strand
AACTAATGTAATAATAGGAGAAGTAGTAGAAGATAAAACAGTTACTACAACAGCATTAAATACAAGTGGTAATATAGATACTGGAGTAAGTAAAGATGTACCTTTAGTAATAGCTAATAATAGTGATATTGGGATTGATGATGAATGTGCTAGTAAAGATAATTAATAGAAATTTATTTAAGAAACATATTTGTTTCTTTTTTTCTTGTTTTGTAGTAAAATTTTATTAGGTGGTATTGATGAATATACTTGATATAAAAAACCCAAAAATTTTAAAGAAAATGAATGTAGAGCAATTAACTATTTTAAGTAATGATATTAGAAATTTTATAATAGATAGTGTGTCTCAAACAGGAGGTCATCTATCTTCTAATTTAGGTATAGTAGATTTGACTATATGTTTACATAAGGTATTTGATTTAGAAAAGGATAGACTATTTTTCGATGTATCACATCAGTGTTATACACATAAGATTTTGACAGGAAGAGCTAAAGATTTTAAGAAATTAAGGTCTTTTAATGGTTTAAGTGGTTTTACTAATATTAATGAAAGTATTTATGATGCTTATAATTCAGGTCATTCTGGTACTTCTATTTCAACGGCATTAGGCTGTGCTATTGCTAGAGATAATAGTAATAAGAAATATGAGGTTATTGCTTTAATTGGAGATGCTTCAATTACTAATGGATTATCATTCGAGGCTATTAATCATTTGGGTAGTCTTAATACTAAGGTAATAATTATTTTAAATGATAATGAGATGAGTATTAGTAAAAATGTTGGGGCTTTACATAATACTTTAGATAAGATTAGAGTAAATTCTAATTATAATAATATTAAATATAAAACAAAAAGTATTTTAAATAATATTCCTTTGGTTGGAAGTCATTTATATAAGATTAATCATTATTTAAAGAAGAGTATTAAGAATTTATACAATAGGAATGGTATTTTATTTGAGGAACTTGGTTTGAAATACTATGGTCCTATTAATGGGCATGATTATAATGAGATTCTTATGTATTTAGATATGGCTAAGAAGGAAAAACATTCGGTTTTACTTCATGTTATTACAGAAAAGGGTAAAGGTTATGAATATGCTTTAAATGATAAGGTAGGTACATGGCATGGTGTTGGTAAATTTGATAAGGAAACTGGTAAAATTATAAAGAGTAATAATGATTTAATATCATGGAGTGAAGTTATAAGTAATATTTTAATTAAGTTAACTAAGAGAAATAAGAATATTTTTGTAATTACTCCAGCAATGGCTGGTGGTAGTAAGCTACTTAAATATGCTAATATGTTTCCTAATAATTTTATTGATGTAGGTATTTGTGAGGAACACGCTATGACACTTTCTTCAGGTCTTGCTTTGGGTGGTAAGATACCAATTGTATTAATTTATTCTACTTTTTTGCAAAGAGCATATGATGAGATTATTCATGATATTGCTAGAATGAATTTACATGTGATAATCGGGGTGGATCGATGTGGTATTGTTGGAGAGGATGGAGAATCACATCAAGGTATTTATGATTTATCTTTTTTAAGTGCTATACCTAATATTATAATAGCATGCCCTAAGAATAGTGTCGAAGCTTCTCATATGTTATATACTGCGATTTATCATAATAAGCATCCTTTTATCATAAGATATTCTAAAAATAGTATTAAATATATAGAGGAGAATTATGATAAGGTAATTGATATAGGTTCATGGGAATATGTTAATCAGGGATGTGATGGAACAATTATTTCTTATGGGGATTTTTTAGAGAATGCGATTTCTATTAATGAGATGTTAAATAAAAAAGATATTAATTTGAATATTATAAATGCTAGATTTATTAAACCAATAGATATGCTTATGATAGAAGAATTAATTAAAACTAATAAGCCTATCTTTATTTATGAAGAGGTTGTTACAAGAGGTAGTTTAGGTGAAGAGTTAATTAGTGTTATAAATAATTATAATTATAAGGGTAAAATATATGTATATAATATTCCTGATAATTATATTACTCATGGTAAGAAGAAAGAAATAATTAAGTATTTAAAGTTAGATGTATATTCAGTTTATGAGGATATTTTAGTTAAATATAAAGGGGAATAAATGTATGAAGAATAAATTGTTTAATATTTTTATTTATGTTATTAGTATTGTGACTACGATATCTTTCTTATTAAACTTAAGTATTTTTAAATATTTAAATTCTTTTATATGGGCTATTGGTACGGTAGGTATATTGTCTTCGGGAATATTTTTATCTTATAAATTGGGTTTTCCTCAATTAAATTTTAAGGGGATGTTAAGGTCTTTAAAGGGTAATGATAAAAGTAATGTTGGTGTTAATACTTTTGAAGCTTTGTCGTTATCTTTGGGTGCTAGAGTGGGAGTTGGTTCTTTAGCAGGCGTGGCTTTAGCAATATATTTGGGAGGTCCAGGGACAATTTTGTGGATGTGGGTTACTGTATTTATATCTTCTTCTAATACGTTCACGGAGAGTGTTTTGGGGGTAATTTATCAAAATAAGGATACTTTGAATATTAATGTAGGGGGTCCTTCTTATTATATAAAAAAAGGAATGGGTAATAATGGTTTAGCAATATTTTATGCTATTATGATTATTATTAGTTATATATTGGGCTTTTTAACGATACAGTCAAATACTATAGTTAAATCAGTGAACACGGTAGTTAATATTAAACCACTTATAATTATTTTAATTATTTCTTTATGTACTTATTTAGTAATATTTAAGGGTGTTAAGAAAATAGCATCGTTTTCTTCTTTTATTGTTCCTTTAATGGGGATTATATATATAATAATAGGCATGTTTATAGTCATTAAGAATATTGCAATTATGCCTAGTATTATAGGTTTAATATTTAAAAGTGCTTTTAATTTTAAGAGTTTTTTTGGTGGTTTTTTAGGAACATTTATAATAGGGATTCAAAAATGTTTATTTTCTAATGAGTCAGGATTAGGAACTTCGGCAATATCTTCTTCTACTACGAACGATAAACCGATTAAGCAAGGTTATGTTCAAGTATTAGGAATATATATTACAACTCTTGTAGTATGTACTATAACTGCTTTAATAATTTTAACTAGTAATTATGAGACTTTATTTTTAACTGATGTTAATGGTATTGAAATCACTAGTTATGCTTTTAAATATCATTTGGGTAATTTTGGTAATATTTTGTTACTTATAATAGTTATTTTATTTGCTTTTTCTACTATTATTTCGGGTTATTATTATGGTGAATCTTCTTTAAAGTTTTTGAAACCAAATATTAGTAAGAAGTGTTTAAATGTTTTTAAGATTATATCTATTATTCTAATATCTTTAGGTGGTATAGTTTCTTCAAATGTAATTTGGTCTTTGGTAGATATTTTTGTCGTTATTTTAATTATTGTAAATATTTATGCTATATTGCATTTGTATAAGGATGTTAGATATACTCAGATAATTGATAAAAAATAGAATTTTTTTTAAAAAAGTCAAGTTTTCTTTGACATATGAATATTATTGTGATAGAATACATCCTGTAGTGAGGAAGAGTAGTTCTTGTAATTGCCTATATAATATGCAAGATTTCCTTTCTACATTTACTTTTCATACTGTTCTATGTTTCTAACATAGCATAGAACTAGATTGCTTAATATTTGGTGTATGATATTAAGTATAATCTATTTGTAAACTTCTTTGTAAGGCACCTATAACAGAGGTGCTTTTACTATGCTAAAAAAATATTAAAAGTTATTGATATAGATAATAATAAATAGCATAAAATAAAAAAATAATCATATATTTTACCGAAAGGGCGTGAATATATGAAAAAAGTAATATCATTTAAGAAAGAATTACCGTTTAAGACAAATATCAGTGAAATATCTAGTATTTCTTTAGAACATACGATTAATGAAAAAGAGAATGATTTAATAAGTGGTATTTTCTATGTATCTGGTGAATATAAGATGACTGAGACTAGTATTAATAAGGAATCGTTTAATTTTGAAATACCTTTTGATATAGCGTTAGATTCTAGGTATGATACTAGTAAGATTAAGTTTGATATCGATGATTTTTATTATGAAATTATAAATGCTGATACTTTAAAGGTAAATATTGATGTTTATGTAGATGGATTAAATGAAATAAAAGAAAAGGAAAGATGTATTGAAGAGGAGACTTTAGATAGTATTAAAGTAGATAAAAAGGAAGAGGTTTTACCTGTTAAAGAAGGAAGAGATAATGAACCTACTATAAATATAGAGAATGTTAATACTAATGAGAATGTTAATACTAATGAGAATATTAATACTAACGAGAATATTAATACTAATGAGAGTGTTAATCTATTTGATAATATTTCTAATGCTGAGACGTATTCTACTTATTATGTTTATATAGTTAAAGATGGTGATACTGTAGATAAGATATTAGAAGAATTTAAGGTAACTAAGGAAGAATTATCTAATTATAATGATATATCTAATATTAAGGCTAATGATAAATTAATAATACCTACTAATAATGAATAATTTAAGAAGCTTCTTAAATAAGAATGATTTAAGTTTAAATAGGTTAACAATTAAAAATAAGACTAAGATTCTTGATACTAATCGAGGAACTTTGGTGTTAAAAAAGAAAGATAATAATATTAACTTAACAAATACTTTTAATTACTTGGAATCAAGATCTTTTGATAATTATCCTAAGAGAGTATTTGAAAATAATAATTATGATGTATATGAGTATATAAATGGTTATAATGAACCAGATGAGCAAAAGATATTAGATTTAATTAATTTATTAACAATATTACATTATAAAACAACATTTTATAAGGAAGTAGATATAGATTATTTTAAGGAAATCTATGAGAGTACTATTAATAAGATAAATTATATATATAACTATTATACTGATATTATTAGTTTAATAGAAACTAGTATTTATATGTCTCCAGTAGAATATTTAATTGCTAGGAATATTAGTAAGATATATGAGAGTTTGAATTATAGTAAAGAAAATATTAATAAGTGGTATGAATTAGTTAAGAATAAGAGAAGGATAAGAGTAGTAAATATTCATAATAATTTATCACTAGAGCATTATATTAAGGGTAATAAACCATATTTAATTAGTTGGGAAAAGAGTAAGATAGATAATCCTATTTATGATTTATATAATTTGTATCTTAATCACTATCTTGATTTTGATTTTAGTGAGTTATTTCTTAATTATGAAAGTAAATATCCTTTACTTAAAGAAGAGAGGATCTTACTTTTTAGTTTAATGACTATTCCTTGGAAATTTGAGTTTGATGATACTGAGTATAATTTATGTAAGAATGCTAGGAAGTTATTTGATTATTTATATAAAACAGAGAAATTGGTTACGGAGTATAATTATCAAAAACCAAATATGGAATAGAACCAAGCCCACATTAAAGCCATGTATTCGATAAGTAAGATAAAAGCATTTAATTTGATGGTAAAAAAGCATAGAAGGATAGCTTGATAGAATACTATTATGGTAAGAAGTAAGGCTAAGAGGAAACAAAATAATCGAAAACCAATACAAGCTTTTAAGAAATTAAATATATTAAATATCATGACATTCACCTAATTTATTATATGTTGTTTGTTGAATTAAGTCCCTTTTTATTGACAAAATTAGTGTTTAGTTTATAATAATTAACCGAGTGATGTTATATGAAGTTAAATAAATTAAATATTAGCAGTGTTATAGAGCTGTTTCATTATTTAAACAATTTAGAGTTGGAATATCGTGATATGATTAATGTAAATAATAAGAATATGACTTTTGGGGTTGAACTGGAGTTTTTGGGGTTATTATATGATGATGTTTTAGATTTGGTTTTGAATAATAAGTTTACACTTCCAATAGAAGATGCGATGAAAATAAGCAATAAGAATGTTTATGCTTATACTACGGAGTCTACTACTGATGTGAATGGTTGTGAGATAACTACTCCAATATTAAATGATAAGAAGAGGGATTGGAAGAATTTGCAGATAATGTGTAACGATTTAACTAAATATGGAGCTTATGCTAAGGGATGTGCGACTCATATGCATTTCGGGGCACATATAATTGGTACTAAGTATGATTCTTGGATTAATTTAATTAAGATATGGATAACTTATGAAAAGATATTATATAATTTTTATTATGGAGAAGATAATGGCCCTAGAAAGAGTATTTACACTTATGCAAGGAGTATTAATGATATTAGGTTTAATGAGATAGATAGAATAAAAAGAGATAATCATTTATTAAGTGTATTAAAATTAATGTGTTCAGATGGTATTTATATAGGTAAACAATTAGGTATAAATATTTTTAGAGTAAGTGAGGAATATGGCATAGAATATAAGAATACGATCGAGGTTAGAGTACCAAATGGAACTTTGGATGAGAAGGTGATTCAAAATAATATTAATTTATTTTCTAAGTTATTAACTAGTATTTTAAGTGGTAAATTAGATGTTGATTATTTAAATGATAAGTTTAATAATAGGGAAGTAGTAAGTGATATTAATTTATTTAATGATTTTGATTATGAGGATGCTATGTATTTGGGCGATATGGTTTTTGTAAGTGATATAGATAAATTTTATTATTTGAAACAGTTATATAAGTTGTATGATTTAAGTGAAGAGGAATTGGATAAAAAAATAGTTAAGGTATTAAAAATTAACAATTAGTTGACAAATATTGATAACTATGATAATATTAATTTAGTTAGAGTGATTAGAAAAAGCTCTAACGTACAACTAAACCGCTTTATCTTAGAGATAGAGTAGAAATGCTACTTTAATGCCAAGTAGTATTTTCTTTTTGTTATGCGTGTTTTAGTTCATTAAAAAATTTATGAAAAATATAATATAATATGAGTGATTAAAGAAATATTGTTTTTTAGTTACTTATTTTTTTTAACTGTGTATTAACTACAAGTTATCTTGTTTTAACACCCTTTAGTGTCAAATTTAAATAGATATTACAGGCTAAGTAAAAAGAATAAGTAAAAGAAGAAATGTAATTGATGCAAAATATCTTTATATTAGTTTAATTTTAAAGACTATAACAGCATAGCAAAAGCATATAAAAAATTATTTTAAAAAAAAGTATTTTTTTGGTGAAAATTATCTTATTATGTGGTAAAATGTTTATAGGATATGTAGTATGGATGGTGATTATTTTGGATAATGTGTTACTAATGATAGTATTAATCTTTGTAATAGCTTTAATATTATTTTTAACAACTTATTTAATTATTAGAAGGACAAAAACTAGTAAGATAAAAAAAGAAATAGAAAAATTGGATATAGAAAGGAATTTATTGGTAGGAGTACCTATTTTAACGGAATTATCTAAAGTAAAAGATTTGGTTAAAACGGATAATTTAAAAGAGAAATTAAATGAATGGGATACTACTTTTAAGTTGATTAAAGATGATCGTGTTCCTAAATTGACTGACTTGATTACTGAAGCTGATTATTTGGTTTCAAGAAATGAATATAAAGGTGCAGTTAAAAAGATTGCTAATATTGAGATGGAGATAAGTGAACTTAAGAATAAGTCTGGTGCTTTATTAGATGAATTAAAGGTAATAACTACTTCCGCGGAGAGAAATAGAAATGAAATTACTAAGTTAAAGGTAGAGTATAGGGAGTTACAAAATAAGTTTGATAGAACAATGAAGGATTATGGTAGTATTGCTAAACCAATCGCTTTGCAGTTTGAAAATATTGATAAAAGGTTTACAGAATTTGAATATGCGATGGATCATAATGATTATGTTGGGGTAGAAAAAATTGTTACGAGTTTGCAAACAATGTTAAATGATATGAAGATAACTTTAGAAGAGGTTCCTCAAATAGTTTTAATGGCAGAGATGTTAATTCCTAAGAAGATAGAGGAGGCTACTACTACTTATGCTAGGATGTTAAGAGATGGATATCCAATGGATTATTTAAATGTTGAATATAATATTAAGGAAATAAATAAGAAAATTAGTGTTATTATGGATAAACTTAATATATTAGATTTGGGTGATTCTATTTTAGAATTAAAAACAATATTAGGTTATTTTGATGATTTATTTAAAGATTTTGATAAGGAAAAGGAAGCTAGAAATATATTTAGGGAAAATAGTAAGTTATTTAAGAGTAAAATAGATAAAACAAATAAGATAGTATATAATATTTATCTTAGTATTGATGATATTAGGACGACTTATGATTTAAAGGATGATGATATAAATAAATTTAATATTATTAATGAAAACTTAGAGCTTTTAAATAAGGATTTTAAGTCTTTGATAGAACATAGTAAAATGCATACTTTTGCTTATACTAAATTAACTTTGGAATTAGATGGCTTATTTAATAAATTAATGCGTTTAAATGATGATTTGGATTATCAACTTAAATCTATTACTAGTATGAAGGATGATGAGACAAGAGCAAGAGAACAATTGATAGTAATAGAAAATTTATTAAAGCAGACAAAGTTAAAGATAAATGATTATAAATTACCTGTTATTCCTGATAGTTATTTTATTGAATTAAAAGAGGCTTATCAAGCTATTAGAGAGATAAATAAGGAATTAGATAAGAAACCAATAGTGATAAAAATTTTAAATATTAGAGTAGATACGGCTAGAGATTTAGTGTTTAAGATATATAATAAGACTAATGATATGTTAAAGGAAGCTTTAATGGCAGAGAAAGTTATTGTCTATGGTAATAGATATAGAAGTAGTTATAAGGAAATAGATAAGAGTTTAGGTGATGCTGAAGTTTTATTTAAAAAGGGTCAATATAAACAGTCTCTCAATGTATCAATCAATAGTATTCAAATGATAGAAAGAAATATAAAGGAAAAGTTTGCTTTGGAATAGTGATGCTTTTCTTTTTTTTGACAAGAAAGTGTCAATTTTAATAAAAAAACTTAATTATATGATAAAATATTATTAGAATGGTAGGTGTTTTAATGACTAATTTTGATATTGAATATTTAAAGTTATGTAAGAAAATATTAAAAGAAGGTATAGAAGTAGAAAATAGGACTGGGGTTAATACAATAAAGATTTCATCATATAATTTTGAGTTTGATTTAAGTAAGGAGTTTCCTATATTAACAACTAAGCAAACATTTTATAGACAGGCTATTATAGAATTATTATGGATATGGCAAGTATGTAGTAATGATGTTAGATGGTTACAAGATAGGAATGTTCATATTTGGGATGAATGGGAAGTAGATGAGGATGGAATTTATAGAGTATATGAACCAAATACTTTAAATTATGATAAGGATAAGGAAGTTATTGTATATGATCCAATGAGTTTACCTGTTACGGATTCTTTTGGTAAGACTCATGAAATGAAACCTAAAATGGAAAATGGGAAGGTTTTAATGGCTAAGAGTAAAATCGAGGGGAAAAATATAAGAATGGCAAAATACTATGGAAAGAAATTTGCTCATACAATAGGTACTGCTTATGGATATATTACTAATAGATATGATTTTACAAATAATTTAATTGAAACGATTAGAAAAGATAAAAATGATAGAAGAATGGTTAAGTCTATGTGGCAAGATGAGTATTTAAGGGGAGCTGTTTTACCATCATGTGTATGGAGTACTGAATGGGATGTAACTGGTAATAGACTTAATTTACATGTTCATCAAAGAAGCTGTGATGTTGCTTTAGGTTTACCTTTTAATGTAACTCAATATGCTACGTTTTTAAAGATGATAGCTCAAGTAACAGGTTTAGAAGCGGGATCAATATCTTATTCTATTAAGGATGCTCATATATATATGAATCAGATTGAAGGTATAAAGAAACAAATAAGTAGAGAAAAATTATATAACGAATTAAGTATGAATACGATACCTGTATTACAAAGCAGGAAGGATGATTTAGAAAATAAGTTAAATTATCTAAGTAAAGAAGATGATTTATATAAAGAGATAGATACTGAACTTAAAATTATTGATATGTTACTTTATCCTACTAAACCAATTTTAGAATTAGATAAAAGTATTCGTGAATTTAAAGATTTTGATAATTCTAAAGATATTAAACATGTTAAGATAAAAAATTATAAACATATGGGAAGTATAAAATTTAAAGTAACACAGTAGGTGGGGATATGGATAATTTATATTTAATCGGGGCAATTGGTAAGAATAATGAATTAGGTTATAATAATGATTTAATTTGGAGAATTAAGGAAGATTTAAATTTTTTTAAGGAGCAGACGATGGGTAATTATATTATTATGGGAAGAAATACTTATCTGTCAATGCCTAAAAATTTAAAGGGAAGAAAATATATAATACTAACTAGTAATAAGAATATTGTTTATGATAATGCAATGGTATTTAATAATAAAGAAAGTTTATTAGATTTTATTAATAGTAATCAAGACTTAATATTTTATGTTATTGGTGGTAGTAAGATATATAATTTATTAATAGATGAGGTAAATATTTTATATTTGACAGAGATAGATGATAGTTTTAAGGATGCTACGGTTTATTTTCCTTTGTTTGATAAAGATAATTATGATATAACAATTGGAGATTTGAAGAAAGAAAATGGTATTTCTTATAGGCACAATAAATATGTTAGGAAGAAGGTAAAATATGAATAAGGGAATGCTTGTTGTAATTGAAGGGGCTTGTGATGGTATAGGGAAAACGACTCAATTTAATATGCTTATTGATAAGTTAAAAAAAGATGGTATTAAGATATATACTCATCATTTTCCTTCTTATGGGACAGTGCAAGGAGCAAGAGTAGAAAAGTTTTTAAAAGGAGAATATGGCAATCCTAGTGATTTGTCACCATATTTTGTTAATGAATTATATGCGTATGATAGATTTTATACATGGGAAAATGAATTAAAGAAATATTATGATGATGGATATTTGATTCTTTTAGATAGATATACTACTTCTAGTATTATTTATCAGTCAGTATTTATTAAGGATAAGGATGAGAAAAATAAGTTTATTGATTATGTTATAAAATATGAATATGAGGAAAATAAGATAAAGAAGCCTGATTTAGTTATATTTTTAAAAGCACCTTATAATCTTGTAAAAAAATTAAAAAATAATAGAATAGATAATGAAGGAATTGTTAATGATGTTTATGAAAAAGATGATATCTTGATGGAAGATATTTATAATAATGCTATTTATATATCTAATTATTTAAATTGGAATATTATTGATTGTAGTGATGGTGATACATTTAAGGATAAGGATGCTATTAGTGAAGAAGTGTATAGGTTGGTTAAAAGGAAAATTAAAAAAAGTATTGACATAAAAACATAA
>OGXX01004167.1_pt1 | contig 11407 bp, 11 predicted proteins | sample 1576301 | NCBI WGS metagenome assembly OGXX01 (sample SAMEA3541469, study PRJEB24748) | human gut metagenome | biome: human gut; feature: human-associated habitat; material: faeces | place: China | collected 2012 | reverse complement strand
ATCCGGAGAAAAAAGGAAAAGGCGGAGATGCGTCAGGCGGAGTGAAAAGAGAAAGCCTACGAAAACTTAAAACGCTGCAACTATGGGTTTGTGATATTGCAAAAAAGATGATATAATGAGCCTCAAGGAAAACCAAGCGACACCGAGGGTGACATTTGGTTTTCTGGGCTCATTAACGAGAGAATATCCTGCGAAGCAGGATGTGAAGTGCGTAAGCACGAATTCTCGAGTGAATGATGGTTTATGATTTCGTGACTTTTATCCCAATAAAAAGGAGGATTTCTTATGTCTACACCACACAACGGAGCTGAAAAAGGTGATATTGCAAAGACCGTACTGATGCCGGGGGATCCCTTACGTGCAAAGTACATTGCAGACACTTACTTAAAAGATGTAAAATGCTTTAACACAGTCAGAAATATGTTTGGATATACGGGAACCTATGAAGGTAAAGAAGTATCCGTCATGGGCGGCGGCATGGGAATGCCCTCCATCGGTATTTATTCCTTTGAATTATACCATTTTTATGATGTGGACCAGATTATCCGTATCGGTTCCGCAGGCGGAATTTCCGACAAAGTAAAGGTAAGGGATCTGGTAATCGGCATGGGAGCTTCCACCAATTCCAATTTTGCCAGCCAGTACAAGCTGCCCGGTACCTTTGCCCCCATTGCGGATTTCGGATTGCTTCGGAAAGCAGTGGAAATTGCCGAAGAGAAAAATATTCCCGTGGCCGTGGGCAACATTTTATCCTCCGATACGTTCTATACGGATGACGAAACGGCAAACGACCAGTGGAAAAAGATGCAGATTTTGTGCGTAGAAATGGAAGCGGCAGCGCTTTACATGAATGCAGCCAGAGCCGGAAAGAAAGCTCTCTGCATGCTGACCATTTCCGACCATCTGTATACGGGCGAAGCACTTTCCGCAGAAGAACGCCAGACATCCTTCCATGAAATGATGGAAGTAGCGCTGAAGCTGGCGTAACGGCGAAAAATAAAATCAGACAGAGAAAACCGGAATAAACGGATGTAATATGAAGGCGAGTCGGACAGGCATAATCGGCAAGTAACAAGTCAGACCGCAAGCCGGCAGAAACCGGTGGGCAGGACGACAGAACAGGAAAGGCAGAAATTATGACACAGAAAGATATATTGGCAAAAGTAGACCATACGCTGCTGGCACAGACAGCAACCTGGGAAGAAATCAGGCAGATTTGCGATGACGGCATGCGCTATGAAACCGCATCGGTGTGCATCCCTCCCTCCTATGTGGAGCAGGCGAAAAATTATGTGGGGGACAGGCTTAAAATCTGTACCGTAATCGGATTTCCCAACGGTTATAATACCACTGCCGTAAAAGAATTTGAAACAAAGGACGCTCTGAAAAAGGGCGCCGATGAAATCGATATGGTTATCAATTTAGGCTGGGTCAAAGACGGCAGATTTGATTTGGTGGAAAAAGAAATCCGTACCCTGAAGGATGCCTGCGGCGGCAATGTTCTCAAGGTAATCATTGAAACATGTCTGCTTACGGAAGAAGAAAAGGTAAAAATGTGCGAAGTGGTTACGAACAGCGGAGCCGATTTCATCAAGACTTCCACCGGCTTTTCCACAAGCGGAGCCACGTTTGCAGATGTTGCCCTGTTTAAGGAGCATGTAGGTCCACAGGTGAAAATCAAGGCAGCAGGCGGTATTTCTTCTTTTGCAGATGCAGAAAAATTTGTAGAACTGGGCGCCGACAGACTGGGCACCAGCCGTCTGGTAAAGATTATGAAACAGAATGAAAAATAAACTTTTCACAGGGTGCAAAAGTCCGGGATATGAAAGTCCAAGGTGCAAAAGCCCAAGGTGCAAAACACCTGAAAGGTACAGGTATTTTATGACAGAAAAAAGATTGTCAGAAGAACAGGTTGCGGCTCTTTTTGAGGTGGCAACGGCGTTTCGCAGGAGAGCTTATACGCCCTATTCCCATTTTCAGGTGGGAGCGGCGCTGCTTACAAAGGGCGGCAAAATATACGGCGGCTGCAACATAGAAAATGCGGCATATTCTCCCACAAATTGTGCGGAGAGGACGGCTTTCTTCCATGCAGTCAGCGAAGGGGAGAGGGAATTTGCAGCTATCTTAATTGTGGGTGGCAAGGAAGGCGGACCTCCGGTATTCTGTACTCCCTGCGGTGTATGCAGGCAGGTCATGGCAGAATTCTGTGCCCCGGACGAATTTCTGATTTTGTCGGGTGACGCACCCGAAACCTGCAGGCAGTTCACCCTGCGGGAAATTTTACCCTTTGGATTTTCACAGGAAAACCTGAAATAAAAGTGTTGGAAACAGAAAAGTATAAATATGCAATAAAATACGTGAAAGAACGGGATTGGTAAGGAGGAAAAAATATGTTTTGTGACCAGTGTGGAGCAGAGTTACCCGATGACTCTGTATTTTGTCCCAAATGCGGTGCCAGACTGACACCGGCAGACAGTGAAGCAAATAACGCCGCTGGCGAGGCTGCACCAGAAGCAGCAAATACAGCAGGTGCAGTAAATGCGACGGGCGCGATGAATACAGCCGCAAATGCAGCAGGAACAGCTGGCAACGTGGCAGCTGCAGCAAACAGTACAGCAGGCAACGGCACAGGCAACGCTCCGAAAAATATGACAAATGTGTCAAGTTGTGCTCCGGCAGCGGAGCCGCCGAAAAAGAAAAAGGGATTTCCTTTTGTGCCGGTGATTCTGATTGGCATTGTGCTGGTAGTGGTGATTGTAGTTGTGGCGATTTTCCTGCCGAAGGGAAAAACGAAGGACGGCATTGAATTTTCAGAGAAAAGTCTGATGTATAACGGTTCCAGCTTCTTTACCACGGACGGAAAAGAGCTGGAAGTAAATAATGTAGATACCCTGGCATATAATTATGACAACAGTGTCGTTGCATATCTGACAACGGATGATACTCTGTATGTAATAGACAGTGAGCTTACTCCGGTGGAAATCGAGAACGACGTCCTGAATATGGAGGTCAGCTACTCCGGCAGCAGCATTGCATACACGGTTGGAGCTGATTACACAGCAACCACCCTTTATGTATACAATGTGAAAAAAGACAATTCCGAAAAAATCGATACAGATGTATACGCATACAATTATCTTGTTTCTCCTAACGGTAAGCAGGTGGCTTATTTAAAGGACTACGAAGGAAATTCCGATAACACGCTTTATGTGGCGGTTGTCGGAAAGGACGGCAAAAAAGTGGACAAGGACGGCTGCATTCCGCTTGCCATCGGTGACAACGGAAAATCCTTTTTCTACACGGACAACAGCGACTCTTCCAATGTAAAGCTTTACTGGTATAATGGCAAAGACGCGGAAAAGATTTCCCGTGATGTTTCCGGCTCCTATTATTTTAACAACAGTGTTTCCGAAATTCTTTTCACCAAATCAGACAATACTTATTTCTACCGCATCGGCATGGACGAGCCTTCCAAGGTAGCCGGTGATGCCCTGATCGGTATGTGGAATTATAAATATGAAACTACCGCCCGGGATTATACATTCGGCAACCAGAGCAGCGGTGTTTTGGTAAACCGTTCCAAGCTGACGGAATGGGTATTTGCAACCGAGGGCGATATCTGCTACCTGAATAAGGACGGCAAGGACAGCGCCAAGCTTTGCGATGCGGACGGCATCAGCAAAATTACGGTAGCGCAGAACGGAAAATCTCTTATTTATCTGAAGGACGGCAAACTGTATAAGATTACCAAATTCGGCGCAGACAGGGAAGAAACCGAACTGTACGAAGGTGATGTTTATATTAACGGTTATGTGGCAGGCAGGGATTTATCCAATATCTATGTGGTAAGTGACGAGGCGGAGCTTTATTACTGCAAGAGCAAAAAGAAACTGGTTAAGATTTCCAATGATTTCGCAAACAGAAACAACATGGCTTATAACGAAGCATCCAAGACCATCTTCTATATAGAGGATGAAAACCTTTACAGTGCCGGCAAAAGCGGTAAGAAAAAGGAACTGGTTGCGGAAAATGTAACCGATGTGGTAAATTATGCAGACGGCATTCTTTATATGGTGACCGAAGACGGTGTCAACAGTTATTATTATGTGAAAAAAGGTGAACCCGTAAAGATTATGGAAGATTAAATAACGGCAGGAAGCAGGTGACAAAAAGGTCCGGAGAAATTCGGACCTTTTTCCGGTAATGGAACCTCAGAGGTTGAATGTGCAGATTGCAAAGGAAAGAAACGTATTATGACAGATGTGAAAATCAAGATGCCCGGAAAAGTAAATAAAATTATCGGCGTCCTGCAGGAGGCCGGATTTGAAGCCTATGCGGTCGGCGGATGCATCCGGGACAGCCTGCTTGGCAGAACACCCAACGACTGGGATATTACCACCTCGGCAAAGCCCATGGAGGTGAAGGCGCTGTTTTCCCACACCATCGACACCGGCATCCAGCACGGAACGGTGACCATTCTTTTGGACAGGGAAGGCTTTGAAGTCACCACCTATCGTATCGACGGCGAATATGAGGACGGCAGGCACCCGAAGGAGGTTTCTTTTACCGGCAGCCTGGAAGAAGATTTGAAGCGGCGGGATTTTACCATAAATGCCCTTGCTTACAATGAAGCGGCGGGTCTGATTGATATTTTTGAGGGACAGAAAGACCTGAAGGACGGCATTATCCGCTGTGTAGGCAATGCGGAAGAACGTTTCACGGAAGATGCTCTCCGGATGCTGCGCGCCATCCGTTTTTCGGCGCAGCTGGGTTACCGGATTGAGGAAAATACCCTTACCGCCATTCACAAACTGGCGGGCAATCTGGAAAAAATCAGTGCGGAACGCATCCAGACGGAGCTTTTGAAGCTGATGGTTTCGCCGCATCCCGATTATCTTCGGACGGCTTACGAATGCGGCGTCACTAAAGTATTTTTCCCGGAATTTGACCTTGCCATGGAAACACCGCAGAATCACCCCCACCACTGCTACAACGTGGGAGAACACATTCTGCATTCTCTTTTAGAAGTTCCGGCGGATAAAGTATTGCGTCTCACCATGCTTCTGCATGACATTGCCAAACCTCAGTGTCTTACTGTGGATGAAAAAGGCATTACTCATTTTCACGGTCATGAGGAAATGGGCGCAGAAATGAGCCGGGTTATTTTAAGGCGGCTCCGCATGGATAACGACACCACGGATAAGGTCTGCAGGCTGGTGCGTTTTCACGATTACGGCAACGGTGTTGCTCCTGACAGGCGTATTGTGCGGCGGGCGGTTAACAAAATCGGGGAGGATTTGTTTGCAGATTTTCTTCTGGTAAAAAAAGCAGACCTTCTTGCCCAGAGCATGTATCTGCGCAAAGAAAAATTAAGCAATCTTGCGGCATGGGACACCTGCTACCGGGAAATCCGTGAGGCTGAGGAATGTGTTTCCCTGCGGACACTTGCGGTGAACGGCAGCGATTTGATTGCGGCGGGTTTACAGCCCGGCAGAGAGCTGGGAGATATTCTGAAGCAGCTTCTGGACGAGGTTCTGGAAACACCCGAAAAAAACGAAAAAGACTATCTGATTTCCCGGGCAAAGGAACTGCGTCATTCTTAACATACTTTTTTCTTTCTTTTCATATGATAGGTTAGAGTTTTGAAAACCGTAATATCGTGTGGGAGGAAAAGACGTGAATGACAGAGTAACCGGGTTACTGGAGCTTTATGATATAGAGGCAGTTCGTGTCAGAAAGGGCAGGGGAGCTTTGCTCTGTGACACAGACAACGGATGTTTTATTTTTAAGGAATATAACGGCAGTGAGCAGAAAGCGGGTTTGCAGGCCCGGGTACTGAAGAAACTGGCAGACGAAGGCGTAAGCTGCGAGCGGATTGTTCCCACTAAGGAAGGGGCACTTTTTTGTCAGGATACCGACGGCAGAAAATATATGCTGAAGTCATATTTTGACAACCGGGAGTGCAATATCCGGGACAGTCAGGAGTGTAGAGAAGCGGCGTCCATGCTTTCCCGCCTGCACAGACGGATGGTTTTACCGCCCGGAGAAGCCGGGGATTTATCGGTGTATTCCCTCACCCATGAATATGAGAAGCACAACCGGGAGCTGAAAAAGGTCTGGCAGTATTTGTGCAAAAAAGGGCAGAAGTCGGCTTTTGAGGTGACACTGCTTGCACGGTATCCGTATTTCTTAAATCAGGCGCTTGAAGTGTCCGGTGAATGGAAGGAATTTGCATTGGACAGTGACACGGAGTATATTAAGGAAAAGGGCTTTTTGTGCCATGGCGACTATCAGCAGCACAACATCATCCGCGGGAACCGGGAATTTGCGGTCATCAATTTTGAAAAGCTGGTGATGGATAATCCGGTCAGGGACATCTGCCTGTACCTGCGCAAGGTCATGGAAAAAAACAACTGGAGCGTGGAGCTGGGCGAAAGCATTCTGCATGCATATGATGTGGGAAATCCCCTGCCGGCGCGTTCCTTTGTGGAATTATATTACCGGCTGGCATATCCGGTGAAGTTCTGGAAAATCGTGAATTTCTACTACAACGCCAGAAAGGTCTGGACGCCGGATAAAAATATTGAAAAGCTGAACATTCTGATGGAACAGGAGCAGCAGAAGCAGAACTTTTTGGATAAGGTATTCCGGGACGTGGCGCATCTGCGGTAAGACGGCGGCACAGGGTGACGGAACAAAGTACGGCAAGACCATACGTCGCACATAGGTTAAAGGAAGGAAAGATACATGGGTAATCGGTACGGCTACATATACAAAAGAATAGGAATGGGTTTCATTGCTGGAATATTACTTCCCGCCATGTTGCTTACAGCGGGCTGCGGCAGGAAAACCTCCGGTCCGGCAGCATCCGGTGCCAACGGCAACCCGGCATCGGCAGCATCCGGCGCTACCGGCAGTGCGGCATCCGGCACCAGCGGCAACCCGGCATCGGCAGCAGGCAGTGCCAACGGCAACCCGGCAGACGGAACCAGCGGCAATACTTCGGGGGCGCAGTCCGGCGATTATGACTCTGCCGACACGGCTGTGGTGGTAAAGGTAAACAAAGGGGAAAACCAGATCACCTTTTACAACCTGACGGTGGATAAGAATTACACTCTGACCTATGACGGTATTACTTCTTTTACGGATAAATTCGGGGAGGCGCTTTCCCGCGATCAGATTAAAGAAGGGGATATTGTAGACGTTACGTTTATGAAATCCACCAAGCGGCTGAATACATTAAGCCTTTCCGCTTCTTCATGGAACAACAAATCGGTGTCCCGTTACAGCATCGACAGCCGCAGCCATAATGTTACGATTGGCAATGATGTATACAAGATTACCGGTCAGACCAAGATTTTTTCCGAGGGCGAAGAAGTTGACCTAATGGATTTGAACGAGGTGGACGTACTGGATTTTTACGGCATTGACACAACAGTGGTCAGTATTGTGGTAGAAAAAGGACACGGTTACCTCAGGCTCTCGGGAGATGAGAGCTTTATCGGCGGCTGGATTGAAGTCGGACAGAACCAGATCCGCGAGATTACGGAGGATATGCTTCTGGTGGTGCCCGAGGGCAGTTACGAAGTGCAGTTTTCCACAGCCGGGGGCGGCGGTACCAAGAATGTCAACATTGTGCGAAATCAGGAAACCTTAGTAGATATCAGTGATTTTGAAATTGCGGAGCCGCAGTACGGTCAGGTTGTTTTTGCCATGACGCCTTCTACGGCTACCTTGTATGTGGACGGCAACCTGGTGGACACCAGCCTGCCGGTTACTTTGCAGTATGGTATTCACCAGCTCCTTGCCAAAGCGGACGGCTACGAAAGCGTGGTCAGCTACCTAAAGGTGGCGGAAGCTTCCGCCGGCATTGAGATTGAACTGGAAAGCTCGGACGGCGATGAGGACGAAGAGACCGGTTCTAACACAACGGTTTCTTCCGGTGACAGCACAGGCAACAACACCACTAAGAATTATTACCAGGTGCACATTGACGCACCGAAGGATGTGGAGGTTTATGTGGACGGCAACTATATTGGCATTGCTCCCATCAGCTTCCGTAAGACCGAGGGCGTACACGTGGTGACCCTGCGGAAAACCGGTTATACACCCCGCAGCTACACCGTCCAGGTAGACTCCGAGGACAAGGATGTAAGTTATTCCTTTGAAGAGCTGGAAAAAGCACAGTAAGATTGAGAATGACGTCAGGAGGAACAAAATGGAATTTAAAGACAGATATACATATGAGGATTTCTTAGATATTATCGCCATGCTGCGAAGCGAGAATGGCTGCCCGTGGGACAAGGTTCAGACTCACGACAGTCTGCGTCCCTGCATGATGGAAGAGGCGGCGGAGGTTCTGGCTGCCATCCGTATTTACGATACGACCGGCAATGCCGGAAACCTGCAGGAAGAACTGGGGGATGTGCTGCTTCAGGTAGTAATGCATGCGCAGATTGCCAAAGAAGAGGGCATTTTTACCATGGAGGATGTGGTAAATGATGTGGCGCAGAAAATGGTCCGTAGACATCCGCATGTGTTTGGCACGGTGGAAGCGAATACCTCCGAACAGGTGCTGCAGAACTGGGAAGAAATCAAGAAGCAGGAAAAAGCCGGACAAACCTGGGCTTCCACTCCGCTTAGGGACATTCCCATAGAGCTTCCGGCACTGACCAGAGCGACTAAGGTATTAAAGAAAGTGGATAAGCTTTACGACAGACATACTAATAAGGAAGAGGCTCTTCAGAAAATAGAAGAGGCAGTTCAAAAACTGCGTGCCGTGCCGGAAGAAGCTTATTCCAAGGATGCCGAGGCGCAGGTGGGAGAGCTTTTAACGGAAGTCTGTGATTTAGCACGAATTTACAAGCTTTCCCCGGAGCAAATCCTGACCGACCGCATTGAAGATGTGATTGCGGCTTACGAATCGTAGGGGCATACGGCAGAACGGGCTTCGTATAATTAAGGTTATTCGGCAAAATTTAGAAGCAAAAAATGAAAAAACGGCAATTTGCTTCTCTTGTTTTAGAACTGGTAGAAGCAAATTTGCTTTTTTGTCTGAAATGCTCCAACGAAAAAGAGTAAAAAATATAAAATATCAAAAATACGTTCTTGCCATATCATATTTAAGAACATAAAAGAAGCAAATGAAAGAAATTGGGAAATCTGCTTCTAAGATGGAACAGCAAATAAGGTAAAATATAAAATTTGCTTCCGTGTAAAGATAAACACAAGAAGCAAATAAGCCAAAATACGAAATCTGCTTCTATGCAAAGAAAAACGTAAGAAGCAAATAAGCTTGAAATTAAAATCTGCATCATTTTATGTATTACGGCAAAAGGAGAAACAGCATGTCCATTGTGTACCAGAAGTTATCAAAGAAGGATCTTCCGCGGTTTATAGAAATGAGAATTAATCAATTAAGGGAGGAAGGAGCCAAGGAAGATTTGGATTTGCGTCCTGCGTTGAACGACTATTACGACCGGCATATGACGGACGGCACATTTGTGTCATGGCTGGCGGTGGATAATGGTGAAATTATAGGAACAAGCGGCATGTCTTTTGTGGAAAAGCCACCTTATTTCGGTTGTCCCAGTGGAAAAATAGCTTTGCTGTCCAGTATGTATACAAATCCCAGGTATCGCAGATTGCCGCTTTCCCGACCGTAAAACCGTACGCACAAACCTCCGGCACGGCCGACAAAAGAACGGGACAAGACCTTCTTTCGTTACAAAACGATAAAAAACCGCCGCACGAGAATCCGTTATTTCCATCCCTCCCCTCTTCCGGACCGAAATAACGGATTCTCGGACAACCGGATTTAACATTTTGACACTTTGCCCATGCCGTGCCACTGCATAAAAAGTGGTATATTTGTACCGTCATGCCACCGGACTGTACAGGGGTCGCCATCGGCATACACAAGAAACAAACCGTCAAACCGCATCATCATGAAACAATCCATCGTAACAGGCATGGGAGAAGCCTTGTGGGACATGTTGCCCGAAGGCAAGAAAATAGGAGGCGCACCGGCCAATTTCGCCTACCACATCTCGCAATTCGGAATAGACAGCCGGGTAGTGAGTGCCGTGGGAAGGGACACGGCGGGGAGCGAGCTATTGGAGAACTTACGGGACAAATCGCTGAAAGGACTTATTGAGAAAACGGACTTCCCCACAGGAAGCGTAGAGGTGGAAGTGGACGAAAAGGGCATCCCCTGCTACAACATCCGGGAAGACGTGGCATGGGACCATATCCCCTTCACGCCGCAAACGGCAGAACTGGCCCGCCAGACGCAAGCCGTATGTTTCGGTTCGTTGGCCCAACGGCATCCCGCCTCACGCTCCACCATCCACCGGTTCCTTGACACCATACCGGACGGGGACGGGCAATACAAGATATTCGACATCAACCTCCGGCAAGGTTTCTACACACAGGAAATCATCTCCACCAGTCTGCAAAAGTGCAACATCCTTAAAATCAACGACGAAGAACTCGACATCGTGACACGTCTGTTCGACTTGCCCGGTACGAATCAGGAAGCAAGATGCAGGACGCTGCTGAAGCGATACGCGCTGAAGGCTTTGATTCTCACCTGCGGCGCACGAGGCAGCTTCGTATTCACCCCGGAAGAGACATCCTATCGAGACACCCCGAAAGTGGAAGTGGCCGACACCGTAGGTGCAGGCGACTCCTTCACAGCCGCCTTCACGGCCGCCATCCTTTCCGGAAAAAACATCCGTGAAGCACACCGCCTCGCAGTGGATGTTTCAGCTTACGTATGTACGCAAAAAGGAGCCATGCCCCTGCTCCCCGAGAGATTCACGAAACAGATATAAGATGACGGGACAAAAAGAAGAGTGTGCCGCAAGAAACACATCCCTTGCGGCACACTCTCTTTCACAATCCCATATCTCACTCGACTTCCCACTCGAAAACACCGGCCGAATTGTCCTCCGGCAACACGACTTCCAACTTCATGGCCGTAGTCTGCACCGGCGTGAATTCCACCGTGTTGGGCACGCCTTTTTTCGTCCCGTACGTGACGGTTGCCGACACCGGTGTCCAACCGCCCTGTCCGTCCTTGTAATACAGTTTCCAACTTTGGGGCACTCGGCAACCACCCCACGGCTCGTCATCGAACCAATATACGGTGGAGGAAGACACTTCCGTCGGTTTCGGGAACTCGTAAGTAATCCACTCCGTCGAGTTCTTTTTCGGCCACCAATGATAGTAGGCCATGGAACGGTCGTTCTCGTCCGCCGGAACCAAACGGTCGTTAATGGCAGACAAGGCCGTGGTCTTGTGCGAAGCGTCCACACGGCTCTCCGAGGCCAAGGTTGCCGCCAACGACGGCTTCGGTCACGCCCAGCTGGGCGGTCTGGCCGCCATTCTGGCACAGGTGCTGAAG
>OGXX01004165.1_pt1 | contig 11413 bp, 12 predicted proteins | sample 1576301 | NCBI WGS metagenome assembly OGXX01 (sample SAMEA3541469, study PRJEB24748) | human gut metagenome | biome: human gut; feature: human-associated habitat; material: faeces | place: China | collected 2012 | reverse complement strand
CAAGGGCACGCGCACCAACGACACGCTCTCGGCTCCTTCGGCACCGGTCAGCATATACCGTTTTCCTCCGGCTTGCAGGTACGACTCCGAAGAAATGCGAATCCAGTTGTGGGGACGGTAATACGCGTCGGTGTGCAGGATGGTAGCCGAGTCCGTCAGTTCTACCTTTGCAATGTCAAGTGCGTTGGTATTGGCCGTTTCAATCAAAGGGTATTCCACCGCTTTGTTGTTCGGGCCACAGGACGTGAGCCATGCCAAGAGAGTCAGTACGCCCGCTCCGGTTCTCCACTTGGGAGCATGCATAAAGAAATGATTCATGATATTGATGTTTAAAAAGGGGATGCCCTTTTGGATAATCAGGCATCCCCCGGTTAATATTTTCAGGTATAGGCGCCTTTATTGTTTCACCAACGTCAACGCTTCCGCGCCGTTTTCATCCAACAGGGCAGCCGTATGCTCGTCTTTGACGATAAAGCTTCTCACTTTGTTCATGGCTTCCAGCACTTTGCCTTCTACTGTCATGCCCGGGCCGGCCATCATCGTGGAAAGCAACTTGTCGAACTTCAGTGAAGCGGGTTTTTCCTTTTCCTGTTCGATGCCCCCGTTTACGATGTTGCATCCGGCATTGCCGTGCAATGTCTTTTTGTCGGCATTGAATTCAAGGAACGGTGTTTTCTCCGTTTTTTCGATATCTTCTACCGCTTCGTCGTAGACCTTCGTGATATTCCATTTGCCGTTCAAGGAAGCCAAAGTGGCGGCGGGACGTTTGCTCAGTGTGAACAGGGCGTTGCCGTTGCCGTCTGTCAGGGTCAGTTCTTTTTCCGTACCTTTATAACCGGTCACATTGCCCAAAGCTTCCAATACGGCACGTTCGGTTGCCATGTCGCTGCAAAGCATCCGTGTGGAAGCCACTTGCCCGAAAGACAAGCGTCCGGCTTTGTCTTTATCCACTTGGATGGACCCCATGATGCGGTTGCACCCGGCACAGCCGTATATCCGGTTCTCTTTCATGTCCATTCCTATATATGGTTCTTTGTCGGCTATAGCCTCTTTGCCATTTACGGTAATGATATTCCATTCGCCCTCCAAAGCACTGGTTTGTAGGGTGTTCTTGCTGCTTCCGCAACCACTTGCTAAAATAATGGTAAGAATGGCTATTCCCATTGCGCTTGATTTTTTCATTTTCATTTTTGAGTTGATTTAGTATTGTAAATTGCAAATATACCTCTTTTTCCTTGTATCCTCATCTTTTTAAGTTGTTTTAATTTACAGGAACGATTGTTTTCTATTGTGAGGGGCCGGAGAAATTTTCTGTGTAAAAGCGTTGTGCTGATTGGCCCGTTTCAATCTCCTTTGATTGAAAAATCGTTTGGCTTAGAATGAAAAATTGTTTGGCTTAGATTGATTTTCCGTTCTGCTGAGTTTGAAATTAAGGTCTTTGGATGTCGTATAATTTGTTTATAATGAGTGATTTAAAATAACTTTGCGTTGGAATGCCGATTTGCATCGGAAAAATGTTATCTTTGCAGAGGCGTTTGTGAAAACAAGGTGTGAAAAATACTGATAAATAAAGATGGGAAAAACAAGATATATGCAGGCTGACGAAGCCTTCTTCAAGCTTCTGCGTTTAGGAATCGGGACGTGCCACGACCGTGACGTGGCTTTAGACAAGGACGGATGGGCGGCAGTGTATGACATGGCTTGCAAACAAGCCGTGGCTGCCATCGTGTTGGATGGCGTGGAGCGTTTATCCGTCATCCAGAAGCCTCCGGTGGATGTCGTGATGCCTTGGATCGGACTGGTGCAGCAAATAGAAACACGCAACCGCAGGCTCAACCGGACGCTCGTGATGGTGTATGACAAGTTTTTGAAAGAAGGAATGGGCACTGTCCTGCTGAAAGGACAGGGTAATTCCTTGTTTTATCCCCGCCCGCTGCATCGCACGCCCGGCGACATCGACCTGTGGATGAACGACGGACGCAAGATGGTGGTGGATTATGCCCGGAAGTATTGCCCCGGCGTGGAGGTGGTTTATCATCATGTGGACTTTCCCGTATTGAAAGAGGCTGAGATTGAATTGCATTTTACGCCTTCATGGATGAACAGTTGGGGGATGAACCTCAGGCTACAACGTTATTTTAAGGAATGGAAAACGTTGTCATTGCTCCATAAGGTGCAGTTACCCGAACGGGTGGGCGAGGTGGCCGTGCCCACTTTGGCGATGAACCGTGTGTACCTGTTGGTGCATGTTTACCGTCATTTGTTCGATGAAGGCATCGGTTTGCGCCAATTATTGGACTACCACTTTGTGCTGAGGCAACCCTGTTCCGAAGCGGAGCGGGAGGAAGCCGTGCGGTGCTTGGAGCGTTTGCATCTCAAACGTTTTGCCGGCGCGGTGATGTATGTATTGCAAACGGTTTTCGGGCTAGAGGAAGAACATCTGTTGGTGCCGTCATCGCCCGGACGGGGGCAGCGCCTGTTGGCCGAAATCATGAAGGCCGGAAATTTCGGGCAACATGATGAACGCATCCGGCATGATGCAAATGAGACACCTTTCGGCCGTTTCCGTCGCAAGGTGTCGCGCAACATGGGATTCCTGACGGATTATCCCGGTGAAGTCCTTTGGAGTCCTTTGTTTAAAATATGGCATTACGTGTGGCGGTCGCGTCACGGTTATTTTCCGGCAAAGAAATAATCGGGCAACGGCTTGCGGTTCACTTTTGTTTCCGATAAGTCAGAAGAGCCTTCAAGGTTTCGATGTCTTCGGGCAACGTAAGCTTGAAGTTGAGTTCGGAGCCGGATGAGATGTAGAGTTTTTTTAGAGGGAAAACTTCCGTAATCAGGGTATACAGGGATTGGCTGCGGCTGATTCGGATTTGGCTTGCCCTGCGGAAGGCTTCTGTCAGGTCGTTCAGGCTGAAGGTTATCGGGGTCTGTGCGCGGTGCAGAAGCTCACGTGGAATGCACCTTTCCGAAGAAATACCGTCGGGGCTTACCATGTAAGCCTCTTGGCTACGGACGGCAGTGACGGCATTTCCATGCGTGCGGAAAGTGTCCAGGTTGAGGCTGATGATTTCGTCAGATACCAAAGGGCGTACGGCTTCGTGGGTCAGGACGGTAGGGTTTTGTTCCCCCAGTTCTGCATATAGGCCTGCGATACCGTTTCTCAGGGAGTCGATGCTAGTGTCTCCGGCCGGGAACAGCGTATGCAGCTTGCTTATTCTGCCGTTTCGAGCCGTCGTTTTTACAAAATCGTTCCATTCCGGATTGCAGACCACATAAATACGGTCGATTTCGTGATGGCGTTGGAACGCTTGCAGGGTGTAGGAGATGACCGGCTCACCTGCAATCTCTATGAATTGTTTGGGGCGGTCGGTGTGCATGCGGAAGCCATGTCCTCCGGCTAACAGTAATACGACGTTGAGTGGCTTATCCATTTTCTATCTCCTTTGTGAACCGGTCACAAAAAGTTTCATGTACATGGCGGGTGTAGTAACGCAAGGCTTCGAGTACGATAATCTCGAAAACGAAGAAGAGCCAGGGCATGTCGATAAACAGCGATACGAACAGTACGATAACCCGTGTATCGAAAGTCAGGATGTTCGTGTATTTCATCAAAGGAAGGCTCGCTGTACGGAATCGTTCTTTCAACGTTTGCGGTACCTCGTCCGGATAACGTTGCTGGACGAGGGCATAGAACTTTTGGAATTTGGGCGTTTGCCGCTCTTGTCCCCGCGTGTAGTTTCCATAAAAATAGAGGTATATCTTGTGAAACCATTCCTTGCGGTTCCAGGGTAACGATCGCATCAGGGCGCGTTGTTGGGCATAGTTGTCCAATTCGCTTCCCGATGCTCCTTTGAGGAAATAAAGGTGGATGTTGCGGTAATAGTCGGCCACGGCACATTGTTTGGCATGGCAGTGGAAACCGGAGAAAGCGGCATCAGCCAAATCCATATCCCCCATGGTTGCCCCCACGGAGCCGGTTCGCCAGTGAGGCGCAGGCACAGGAAAAAATAAATGGAGAAGAACCATACGTCGCCGGCAAAGCCGTCCAAGATACGTCCGATTAGTGTTTTCTGCCCCGTCATGCGAGCCAGTTGCCCGTCGGCGCAGTCGTACCAGTTGGCCCATATCAGAAGAAACATACCGATGAGGTTCATGTATAGGTCGTCCCACCAGAAGAAGTAACCGGCCAATGCTCCGATGACGATGGAGAGCAGCGTGACGGCGATGGGATGGATATGTAGTTTCTTGAACAGCAAAGCCCAAAGATAACCCGGAGTGCGCGTGACGTAAAGTTCGAACGTCCCTTCCGTGTCTTCTGATTTCAGCGTGTCTTGTACACGTTCTTTCAGTGTGGATGATGTCATATTTTGTGAGCCTCCTAAAGTTCTGGTTTTCCCTTTCTTTCTAAAAGTGTTGCAATATTCGTAAAAAAAAGCGGAATCTGCAAGCTGTCAGTGGAAAAAGGCCGGAATAAAAGAACGAAACCTTTGTTTTTGTGGGTATTTTACGTAAAAGGCGAGAGGAAAACGCAAAATGAGGCAAGGGGATAGAGAAGAGGCATTTGGGGAGGTTTGTCGGTTTTCTTGAAACACCATGGTCTTTTATGGCTCCGTATCTGAAGTAGGGACTGCACTGTCCCGATTGGGGTTTTGTCTTTCCCGTTTCAGGTAAATCATGTCCTTCAGCAGTATGCCTCCTTCTATGATGGGATGGTCATAGTGCCGGGTGAAGAAATCGGGCAGGGTGTGTGAATGGGTAAATCCGCAACTACGGTAAAATGGTAGAGTTAACGGGCTGTTGCCCGTGCCGACCAACAGGGTGTGGCAGTCTGCATAGTAATGCCATACGTGCTCCACCATCATCCGTCCGTAACCTTTGCGTTGGCAGGCGGGAGCTACGGCAAGGTTTTTAAGTTCATAAACTCCTTGTTTTTCGCGAGTGACTACGGCTACGGCTTTTGCTTCGCCTCTTTCTTCCATGATGAACAAGTCGCCTCGTTCTATATAGCGGTCTATCATCGATTCTTGTTCATCGGCCAGAAGCAATAGGTATAGGAAACGTTTCTTGTCAGATTTTACAAGTCGGATATGCATGGTTTTTTTTTCGTTAGTCGGGTGGTAAGGATTGGTTTCCATTGATTGGTCAAATGAAGGCGGTTTTTATAAAGACTTTGGGAGGGTGGATGGCGTGTTGGAGGACGTTAAGGAGAGGCAGAGGCTTTCTTCCGTCTCGATGTTATCCTATCGGAAAGGAGACGGGTAGTGGCGCAACTCGTTTCTGAGCGTGCCGGATTGCCGTTGGGTCACTTTGTCCATTAAGGTCCAAAAGCGAGGGCCGTGGTTCATCTCTTGGGTGTGGCAAAGCTCGTGGAGCAGTACGTAATCGGATAACCGAAGAGGGAGAATCATCAGATATAGCGACAGGTTGATATGTCCTTTGTTGGAGCAGCTTCCCCAACGTGTACGGGCCGAATTGATGCTGAGCCGGGTGTAATGGAATCCGTGACTGGAAGCCAATTCCTCAATCCGTGGCAGTAGTATGGCCTTGGCTTGCTTGCGCAATGCCTCCGTGACGACCTTGAAAAGCCAAGGTTGCAAGTGTTCGAAATCCGTTTGCGGAGGATAGATGATTTCCACGCGGTGGGGAGTATGCCGGATGAAAAAGTCCTGCCGCTGTCCCTCTGTAAATGTGAGGGTCAGTTGGTCGGTAGTTATCTTAAAATTACCGTCTATCATCATTTTGTTGGGTTTGTCATGAAGGCATATCACGGTTCCAAAATCCCCGCCAAACGTTTCTTGCGGTGAGAATCGTGGCGGGGAAGTCAGGCATTTAATATGTGTAACTTTGCCTATTTCTTTTTGAAGACATCCAGATTCCATTCAGCATGCCATGGAATCGTAATTTTGTTGGTCTGCTTGTCAATCATCATAGGCAACCAAATGTAACGGCTGTCTTGCAGATCTTTCTTTTTCCACATGTCGAAGCACGCGATATAGGCATTTTTCTTGCCCTGCACGGGGATGACGAAAGTGCTTTGTCCGTAGAATGTCTTTTCGGCATCCGGTCCCGTACAAGGGTCTCCCAAAACTGTCCACTCTCCCATGATGGAATCGGCTACAGCTAATTCAGCACTGTTGGGATCCCAACCGGTGCAACCGCTAGAAAGCATATAATACTTATTTCCGTGCTTGAAGACGGCAGGTGCTTCTCTTGCCATGCCGACAAAGCGGCGTACGTATTTTCCGTCCGGTTTGGTGTAATCGTCGGTCAACCGGTTGATGTGCATGGTTTGGTTTTCTTCCGATGAAGAGAACTGGTAAGCAGTTCCGTCATCGTCTACGAATACGGTTTGGTCACGGCTCATCGTACCGTTCGGACGGAATCCGTCCAGATATTTAAACGGACCTGTCGGTGAATCAGCGATGGCCACACCAGCTTCAGCCTTGCTGTAATCCGGGCTGTCTATGTGCATCCACATGACAAACTTTTTGGTCTTTTTGTTGTAAACTACCTTGGGACGTTCGAGTACTTGCGTCGGGTGGATGTCGCTGTTAGGGTCGTCGGTAATGGCTTTCAAGGCCACTCCTTCGAATTTCCAATTCAGTAAGTCCTTACTGGAGTAGCAGCTTACTCCGGTTACGTCCGTACGATAGCGTTCCCAAGTCGCGTCGGCGGGCAGGACAGTCTTGCCGACCTTGTATTCACCGTACCAATAGTATGTACCTCTATGGTATAAGATACCGCCTCCGTGAGCGTTGATGGGGTTGCCTTCCGTGTCGTTCCAAACTTCTTTGGGACGGAAGAACTCGTTTTTTTGTGCCTGAATGTGTACTGTTCCCAATGCACATACGGCCACTGCAGCAATTACAAATCTTCTCAACATAATATAATGGCCAGGTTTATAAAATTAGAATTCGCTTCAAAGATAGTATAATCTTGAGTAAAAATCAAGGTTTGGGCATGCAAAATCCGTAAAAATGAAAAAGGGCCACCTCCACAGGCAGCCCTTTTCGTCGTTAGTATGTTATGAAAAAATTTGAGAGAATTGAAACTTCACAGTTTCATTGCGTTTTATTAAGCACTAACTTGTTTATATAGAAAAAGCATAAAATGTTCCATTAATCTTGTTTGAGTGTCCCCGATGAAAGCATTTTCATGAACCGATCGTCCATATCTCCTGTAAGATTGACGATGGTCAGTGTTTTCTCATCCGGATTCAGGTTCAGCACTACCAGTTCCCGTATCACTTCATCGTGTTTACGGACAAAGATTTTATTGTTTTGTCCGGGTTGGTTCTCTACCCACGGGGTAAATCTGTTTTTGTTCTTTTCTATGAGATGTTCGGCTTTTCGGAAAAACTTCTCACTTTGTTTTGTTGCCGTGATGATTCGGGCACTTTTCAGTTTGGAAAGGAGATATCCCGGAACCTCTTCATCTCTGTCTCCATTCGGGGCCGTCATGGTGTCCACGAGTTTCTCCATCATTTTCGGACTGACAGTCTGGCATTGTATTTCACCGTTTTCCTTGGAACATTGTTCCATGAACTTAGACGCAAAATCCTGCCCCCACGTGTGGATTGAACATGCTATTAACAATAAGCAAAGAACGCGTTTCATTTTATTGTTCTTTTTGTGCCTCTTTAGGCTGCATTTGCAGGAGAGAATCCTGTTTGGATGCTTCGCTCAGGCTTTGCGACACCATTTGTAAGGCATCGGATATCTGATTGTAAGCCATTTCCGGATCATTGTATGAATCCTGGTAATTCTCATAGTTATAGTCATTCTCCACGGCGGCTTCACGGTGGAAAGAACTTTGTGCAGCATTGCCTAACGTGAGGATGATGGCTACGGATGCAGCAGCCTTGTAGAGGGGCATCATCCGGCGTACCCACGTGATTCTACGTGCTTTCACCGGTTCGTCCTTCTCTATGTGCGCCATGATTCTTGCGTCAAAATTCTCACCCAATTTTATTTCCTGCCACATCTTTTCGCTTACAAAGAGTGGCTTGTAAGGCATGAGGTGGCTTGGTATATGGGTTTGGTTGAAGAAGGTTTTCAGTATGGCTTCTTCTTCCAATGAGGTTTCGCATCGCCAATAGCGTTCCAGAAGTTGTTCTATGTACTTATAGTCCATATCCTTGTATTTCTGTGTACTTTTGCTTGATTCGTTGTCTGGCACGGAACAGATAGACTTTCACCTGTTCTTCGCTCAGATTCAGAATCGCTGCAATCTCTTTATAGCTTTTGCCTTCTATTTCTCTCAGTTGGACGATGTCCTGTTGGGCTTGCGGCAATTCCTTCAACAGTTTTTGGAGAAGTCCGAGCCCTTCACGAGCCGTCAGGCTGTCGTATGGAGTGGAAGTATCGGGGCGGCTATGCAGGCTTTCGTCCAAGACGATATGCTGCGCTTCTTTTTTTTCGCTTCTGTCCAAGGAAAGGTGCCTGCAAATGGTCAGGCAATAAGCTTCGATAGAGTTCAGTTGCGACCATTCGTTGCGTTTGTCCCACACCCTTATCAGTGTTTCTTGAACGATGTCTTCCGCTTCTGCCGTGTCGAATGTGATACGAAGAGCCAACCGATAGAGTTTGTCTTTCAGGGGCAATATATCGTTCCGAAAACTGATTTCTTTCATCTCTCTGTAATAATGACGGGCGAGTGCCTGAAAAGTTACACTCACCCGCCATTTTTTTTGAAATATTTTTTTCGTCTTGTCCTATCTCTCTATAACTGTGCCGGATACGCCGTCGATAGCTGTGGCTAAAGTGATAATGACTTTGCTTACTCCGGCATGGATGGCTTCAAATGAGTTTTCCAATTTCGGAATCATTCCGCCTTGTATGATGCCTTCCTCCACATAACGTTTAAATTCGCTTTCGTTGATATGAGGGATGAGGCTGTCATCGTCTTCTGCGTCTCTCAATACGCCTTTCTTTTCAAAACAGTACATCAGGGTGACATCGAACGCATCGGCCATGGCTTTGGCGGTTTCCCCGGCAATGGTGTCGGCATTGGTATTCAGGATATGTCCCTGCCCGTCGTGCGTCAAGGGAGCCATGACGGGCACGATGCCTTTACGGACCAGGTCGGCCAGAAGCGTACCGTTAACTGCGTCTACGTCTCCTACGAAACCGTAGTCCACATCCTTCACCGGACGTTTGTGGGAACGTATCACATCCATGTCGGCACCGGTCAAGCCTAAGGCGTTGACACCTTGCGCCTGAAGGCGTACCACGATGTTTTTGTTGACCAGTCCGCCATACACCATGGTGACTACGTTCAGCATGTCTGCGTCCGTGACGCGGCGACCGTTGATCATTTGGCTTTCTATTCCTAATTGGGCTGCGACTTTGGTGGCAGAACGTCCTCCGCCATGTACTAAAATCTTATTGCCTTCAACGGCCGTGAAAGCTGCCAACAGTTGGCGGAGCGAGTCTTCTTCCTCTACGATTTTGCCGCCCACTTTGATGATGGTGAGTTTCTCTTTCATGTTCATTCCAAATAAGTATAACCATAAAGTCCCGAGCGGTAGTTGTTCAGGAACTCTTTACCCTCTTCGAGCGAAATCTTTCCGCTTTGGATGGATTTGGATACCCATATTTCGAGACGGCGAACTAGTTTCTTCGGTTCATACTGGACATATTCCAACACCTCGGCTACGGTTTCCCCGTCGATGATTTGGTCGATAGTATATCCCTTGTCCGTCACGGAAACGTGTACGGCATTGGTGTCGCCGAACAGGTTGTGCATGTCGCCTAATATTTCTTGGTAAGCGCCGACCAGGAACACAGCGAGGTAATAGTTTTCGCCTTTCTTCAACGTATGCACCGGCAGGCTGTGGGAAATATGGCTGTTGGTTACGAAGTTTGCGATTTTCCCGTCCGAATCGCAGGTGATGTCCTGTATCGTGGCATGCGTGTTCGGACGGTCGTCCAACCGTTGTATCGGCATGATGGGGAAGAGTTGGTCTATGGCCCATGTGTCCGGCAGGCTTTGGAACAGCGAAAAGTTACAGAAATACTTGTCTGCCAACAGTTTGTCGAGCGACATTAGTTCTTCTGGTATATGTTTTTGTGTCTGTGCCAACAGGTTGACTTCACGTGTGACGCTCCAATACATGCTTTCGATGTCGGCACGTGTCCGTAAGTCTACGATGCCGTGGCTGAACAGGTCCAGTGATTCTTCTCTGATTTGTTGGGCATCGTGCCAGTCTTCCAGAAGGGTACGCGGGTTCAGGTTGTCCCAAATCTCATACATGTCCTTTACCAGTTGGTGAGCTTCCGGCGAAGGCTCGAAATTCTCGTCCATACGGGGAAGGGAGGCGGTTTCCAGTACTTGCATGATGAGCACCGAATGGTGGGCGGACAGAGACCGTCCGCTTTCCGTAATCAGGTTCGGATGCGGAAGGTTGTTTTTATTGGCCGCATCGACGAAAGTATAGATACAGTCGTTCACATATTCCTGGATGGAGTAGTTCACAGAACTTTCGCTATTGCTGGAGCGTGTACCGTCGTAGTCTACTCCCAGGCCGCCGCCGCAATCCACGAACTCTACATCATAACCCAAATGATGGAGTTGGATGTAAAATTGCGAAGCTTCGCGCAGGGCGGTCTGTATGCGGCGTATCTTGGTAATCTGGCTACCGATGTGGAAATGGATAAGCTTCAGGCAGTCTTTCATGCCTTTGGCTTCCAACATGTCGAGCGCTTCCAACAGTTCACTGGATGTCAGGCCGAACTTGCTGGCGTCGCCGCCACTTTCTTCCCATTTCCCGCTGCCAGACGAAGCCAATTTGATACGGATACCGATATTGGGCCTTACGTTGAGTTTCTGGGCAACCTCGTAGATTGTGTTCAGCTCGTTGAGTTTCTCTACCACCAGGAAGATGCGTTTGCCCATCTTTTGGGCCAATAGAGCCAGTTCTATGTAATTATGGTCCTTGTAACCGTTGCAGATGATGGGAGAGGCTGAGTCGGTATTGACGGCAATGACCGCATGCAGTTCCGGTTTGGAGCCGGCTTCCAGACCTAAGTTGAATTTCTTGCCATGGCTGATGACCTCTTCTACTACGGGACGTATTTGGTTGACCTTAATGGGATAAATGATAAAATTCTCTCCTTTGTAGTCATATTCCTTGGCTGCCTTCTCGAAGCAGTTGCTAGTTTTCTCGATACGGTTGTCCAGGATGTCGGGGAAACGAACCAATACAGGGGCCGACATGTCCCGGATGGCCAATTCGTCCATCAGTTCCCTCAAATCGACTTTCACGCTATCCTTTCTCGGGGTTACGTAAACGTGTCCTTTTTCGTTGATTCCAAAATAGTTGACTCCCCATCCGTTGATGTTGTACAATTCTTCGGAGTCTTCAATACGCCATTTTCTCATTACGTTCTTTATAGGTTTAATAGTT
>OGXX01004163.1_pt1 | contig 11416 bp, 8 predicted proteins | sample 1576301 | NCBI WGS metagenome assembly OGXX01 (sample SAMEA3541469, study PRJEB24748) | human gut metagenome | biome: human gut; feature: human-associated habitat; material: faeces | place: China | collected 2012 | reverse complement strand
TCTGCGTTGCCAAAATGCTCGATAATACACAAAGTATTATCTGCGCTTTTGGCTTGGCATCTGCCGCACCTTACTCGCCGTATCGGCACTTAGAATTATGCGGTATTGCCTTTACTTTTGCCCCCCGGCAGGATATACTTAAAAGCAGAACGATACGGGCAGCCAGAAGCCCGGCCAAATATAAGGATGTGTTATCATGAACCTGAAAGGCAAAACCATTGTGCTGGGCATTACCGGCGGGATTGCTGCTTATAAAATGCCCAATGTGGCCCATGCCTTGGCCAAAGCCGGCGCCAATGTGCATGTGCTGATGACCAAAAACGCCACGGAGTTTATCACCCCGCTGGTGTTTGAAACCCTGACCAACAACCGCTGCATTGTGGATACCTTTGACCGCAACTTCCAGTATGATGTGGCCCATGTTTCGCTGGCCAACGCGGCGGATTTGATGCTGATCGCCCCGGCAACCGCAAATGTGATCGCCAAGCTGGCCCACGGCCTGGCGGATGACATGCTGACCACCGTTACCCTGGCGGCCCGCTGCCCCAAGCTGGTGGCCCCCGCCATGAACACCCATATGCTGGAAAACCCCATCACCCAGGATAATCTGAAAACGCTGGAACATTACGGTTTCACCGTCATTCCCTCCGGTTCCGGCCTGTTGGCCTGCGGCGATACGGGCTCCGGCCGCCTGCCCGATGATGGCGTTCTGGTGGATTATGTGGCACGGGAGCTGGAACACGAAAAAGACATGCAGGGCATGAAAGTGGTGGTTTCCGCTGGCGGCACCCGCGAACCGATGGATCCGGTGCGCTACCTGACAAACCATTCCACCGGCAAAATGGGCTATGCCGTGGCCCGCGCCTGTATGCTGCGCGGCGCGGATGTGACGCTGCTGACATCTTCCGACTTGCCGCCGGTTCCGTTTGTCAAAATGGTGCCTTTTGCCACCGCGGCAGAACTGTTTGAAGCTGTCAAGGCCAACGCCATGGATGCGGATGCCCTGGTGATGGCCGCCGCTGTGGCGGACTACCGCCCGGCCCAGGTGGCGCAGGATAAGATCAAAAAGCACGATGGTGAACTTTCAATTGAGCTGGAACGCACGGATGACATTCTGGGCTGGGTCGGCGAGCACAAGCCGGAGCAGTTGTTTGTCTGCGGCTTTTCGATGGAAACGAAAGATCTGATCGAAAATTCTACTGCCAAGCTGCACAAGAAAAACATGGATATGATTGTGGCCAACAATGTCAAGGTGCCCGGCGCCGGTTTTGGCGTGGATACCAACGTTGTAACCCTGATTACCGAAAGCATTTCCACCGCGCTGCCGCTGCAAAGCAAGGATGATGTTGCCATGCACATTGCGGACGTCATTGTGGAAGCAAAGCGGAGAAAGCAGAAAAAGTAAAGCTGCCCCCCCGCAAAAGAAACGAAGCAGCAAAAGAATAAGCTGATTTGGCACCCCTGCAGCCGCGCAGGGGTGCTTTTGCATGTGCACACAATTTTCACATCCTGGCAAAAAAACGACGCACAATTTTCACAAATAGGCAGTATACTTCTGGATAGTTCAGGGGTACGCCTGCCCTGCGGCGGGCGGCCCCCAAGAAAAGGGGAGTGCATCCATTGATCGAAGTCAAGCATTTGACCAAGCGTTACGGAAAACACACCGCGGTCGATGATATCAGCTTCACTGTGCAGGACGGCTGTATTTACGGCCTGCTGGGGCCCAACGGCGCCGGCAAATCCACCACAATGAACATGATCACCGGGTATCTTGCGCCCACGGGCGGCACCGTTGCCATTGACGGCCATGATGTTCAGGAAGAGCCCAAGGAGGCAAAAGCCTGCATCGGCTACCTGCCGGAAATTCCGCCGCTGTATACCGATATGACCGTGCAGGAATACCTGCTGTTTGTCAGCGAGCTGAAAGGCAAAAAGAAAAAAGTGGACCGCGTGCAGGATGTAGCGCAGGCCGTGCAGCGCGCTGGGCTGCAGGAGATGGAAAAGCGGCTGATCCGCAACCTTTCCAAAGGCTACCGCCAGCGCGTTGGCATTGCCGCTGCGCTGCTGGGCAGCCCCAAGGTGATCATTCTGGACGAACCCACCGTTGGCCTAGACCCCGCCCAGATGATCGAGATCCGCAACCTCATCCATGACCTGGGAGAGACCCACACCGTCATCCTTTCCAGCCATATCCTGAGCGAAGTGCAGACGATCTGTGACCGCGTGCTGATTATTGCGCACGGTAAAGTGGCCGCCCAGGGCACGCCGGAAGAGCTGGCCGCCCAGCTGGCTGCCCGCGGCATGATTGCCGCCACGGCACTTGGCACCAAAGAACAGATTCTGGCCGCTGCCGCCAAGGTGGAGGGCCTGACCGACCTGCGCGTGACCGCAGAAAAGGGTGATGAAGTCAGCTTTACCGCCACCAGCACCGCCGGTGCAGACCTGCGCGCGGCCCTGTCCAAGGCGCTGGCCGAAGCTGGCTGCCCGGTTGTGTCCCTGACAAGCGATACGATGAGTTTGGAGGATATCTTCCTACAGATCACCGAGACTGCACCGGAGAAAGCCCAGCCGGAAGAAACCGAAGAACCGGCTCCGGAAGCGGCTGCCGCACAGCCGGAACCGTCTGCTGAGCCTGCCGAACCGCAGGTCCCGGCGGATGATACTCCGGAACAACCGGAAGCTGAAAACGACCAAAAGGAGGAAGAGTGAGCCATGTTTGCCATTTTTAAGCGGGAACTGCGCAGCTATTTCACCAGCCTGGTCGGCTATGTTGTCATTGGTGTTATGCTGGCGTTTATCGGGTTATATTACTCCGCCAACTGCCTGGTGTATGGTACGTCGGATTTTTCAACCGTTTTGTATTCTACCACGCTGGTCATGCTGTTTTTGCTGCCGGCGCTGACCATGCGCAGCTTTGCGGATGAACGCCGCAATAAAACCGACCAGCTGCTGCTCACCAGCCCGGTGGGGATCCCTTCTATCGTGATGGGTAAGTACTTTGCCCAGCTGGCGGTGTTTGCCGTGCCCATGGCGGCAGCGGCCATCATGCCGCTGGTGCTCACGGCCTTTGGCACCATCTCCCTTACCAGCGCTTACGCCACCTGGCTGGCGTACTTTTTGATGGGCGCTGCCTGCATTGCCATCGGCACCTTTGTCTCCGCCCTGACGGAAAACCAGATCATTGCGTACCTGGCTACTTTTGGTGCGCTGCTGATCTGCTACCTGATGAACGGCATCAAGAGCCTGTTCACCAGCGGCAACACGCTGGCATTCATCGTGTTCTGCGTGGTGCTGGCGGTTGTGGCTCTGCTGGTCGGTCTGGCCTGCAAAAATGTCACGGTGGGCAGCGCGGTGTTCTGCGGCGGTGCCGTGGTGCTGGTGCTGCTGTTTAAGCTGCGCCCGGCCTGGCTGCTGACCGGCTTTAACAGCGTGCTTGGCGCGCTGGCACTGTTCCAGCCGTTTACGGATTTTGTGGGCGGCATGTTCAGCGTGACTGGCATTGTGTATTATCTATCGGTGGCGGGACTGTTCCTCTTCCTGACGGGTCAGGCACTGGAACGCCGCCGCTGGAATTAAAGAGGGGGGTCCGACGATGAACTTTAAGAAAAAGAACGCGGCCAATGCCCCTGCCCCTAACCAGGCACAGCAGGCAGCGCGCCGCCGCAGCCTGCGCAGCGGTGCTTACGCCAGCGTGCTGGCCGTTGTGGTGCTGGTGCTGGTAATTCTGCTCAACCTTGTGGTGGGCGCGGTGCCCACCAAGTTTACCCAGTTTGATATTTCCACCGGCAAAATGTTCACCCTGAGCGATACCACCAAAACCATGCTGCAGGAACTGAACACCGATGTGACCGCCTATTACCTGGCGGAAACCGGCAACGAGGATTCCAACATCACGCGAATTCTGGACCGCTATGCGGGCGAAAGCAGCCATTTTACCTGGCAGCAGCGCGACCCCGCGCTGTACCCCACCTTTGCACAGCAGTATGACGCGCAGAACGCAAGCTCCTCCAGCGTGATCCTTGTATGCGGGGATAACCACACCGTGGTGGACTACAATGATATGTATACGGCGGATTATTCCAGCTATTATACCACCGGCAGTTACACAATGAGCTTCTCCGCTGAGAACGCGCTGTCCTCCGGCATTGCCAAGGTCACGCGGGAGAACAGCTATGTGCTGTACCAGCTGACCGGCCACGGCGAATCCAGCCTGGAAAGCGATTTTACCGAAACGCTGGATAATTCCGGCGTTACCATGCAGGACCTGAACCTGCTGACCACCGATACAGTGCCCGAAGATGCCGCAGCTCTGCTGATCAACGACCCGCAGGCGGACCTTTCCGCCCTGGATGCCGCTGCCATCAAGACCTATCTGGAAAACGGCGGCAACCTGTTTGTGACCACTGATCTGACAGTGGATACCCCCAACCTGGATGCCCTGCTGGCAGAGTACGGCATGACCCGCCAGGAAGGCCTTGTGATTGAAAATGACAGCAGCTATTACGCTTACCGCTACCCGCAGACCTACCTGCTGCCGAGCCTGAGCTCCAACGATATCACCGCGGGCATAACTGACGGCATGCATGTTTTTACCCCCGTGGCACAGGGCATTGTGAAAGGCGACAGCACCGATGACCTGACCCTGACCACCCTGCTGAGCACCAGCAGCACGGCTTACGCCATGCAGGATTACGCCCAGGCATCCACCGCTGAGCAGGGCGCAAATGACCCCAACGGCCCCTTTAACATTGCCGTTGCCGCCAGCAACAGCACCACTGGTGCAAAGGTAGTGTGGGTGAACTGCGCTAATCTACTGAACAGCAAGGGGATAGAGTATGTCGCTAGGGAATATGCCTCGTTGTTGATTGGTGGCAACGCACAGCTACTAACAAGTACCGTGAACTGGATGACCGGCGAAGAAAACGGTGTGGTGATTGACAGCAAGAGTATGAGCGCCGAAACCTTGACGGTACCTGCCAAGGCCATCATGCTGCTTGGCCTGCTGTTTACCATCGTGGTGCCGCTGGCCTTTATCGTGGTCGGTATTGCCATCACTTTGGTGCGCCGCCGCCGTTGATATTTCCAGTGCCGCAGAAACCTTAGGAGATAACAGCCAATGAACACAAAGAAAATGTTGCCCCTTTTTGTGCTGGTTCCCGTGGTGGTTGTGCTGGGCGTTGCCCTTGGCGTGTTGAACCATGCAGACACCGAGGAAGAGGATACCAGCATTGCACTGTGCAGCCTGGATGCTGACAGTGTGACCGCAATTGCCTACAAAGACGCCAGCGATGGCGCAACGTTGGAATCCGCCCTGACCAAAACGGATGATACCTGGACACTGGATTCTGACCCCGCGCTGCCCCTTGACCAGAGTAAGGCCCAAGGCGTTGCCGACAGCATGACCGCTCTGACCGCGCTGCGCGAACTGAGCGATGACGCCGACGTTGCCAGCATGGGCTTTGATACCCCGACTTATGAGCTGAGCCTGAAAACGGCAGATACCGAATGGACGCTGACCGTTGGCAGCAAGAACTCCATCACAAACAGCTGGTATGCCCGCCTGAGCGCAGACGGCCCGGTGTATACGCTGGACAGTTCGGCCCTGAGCGGCATCTGCAAAACCGCAAAGCAGCTGTATGCCGCCCAGAGCATTACGGACATAGATGTGGACGATGTGACCAAGATGGTGGTGCAGACCGCCAACGGCGGAACCCTGAGCTTTGCCCAGAATGACAGCACCTGGACGCTGACGGATGATGCGGAATATAACCTGGATCAGGATATCGTCAAAAAGATGGCGAGCACCATCTGCGATCTGAAAACCAAATGGAGCGTGACCGAACCGCAGGCCGATGCCGTGTATGGTCTGGATACCCCCAATGCCATCGTTACCCTGATCGCATCGGACGGCACCAGCATCCAGTGCAGCTTTGGCGGCAACGACGCCGAGGACGCCGAGGACGATACCCTGTGCTACCTGCGCAGCTCCGGCGCAGCAGGCGTTGTGTATGAAGTGAGCACTGACGCCCTGAACGCCTTTGCCTATGACAAGGCAGCGCTGGAAGCCGAGGAGGAAGCCACCCCCGAAACCGCCGATGTTGCCGCCGAAGACCCGGTTGGCAATGACAATACCGTTGATGATGAATAATCGGTCCGGCAGCAAAGCCTGAACCAATGCAAAGCCCCCGGCACGGTGCCAAACCACTGTGCCGAGGGCTTTTTGCAGAGTAATGCGGGATTTTACCACTTGATTCCTGTAAATTCCGTTCCATTCTGCCGCGAGACATGGTATAATCAAAATACAATAAAACACGCCGCAGGGCCAGCATATGCAGCAGGGCGCGTTGTGCGGGGAAAATGGCATTTCCCTATAGTGACCGCAGGGGCGCACATTGTGCGCCCGCCAACTTAAGGCAAAGATATTTCCCTGTGAAAATATGGATAGGAAAAATGCCTTTTATGTAACAATTTGGATGACTTCTTCGTTTATCTTATTAGAGGATACACCCTAGACAAACAGCAGGGGGCGGTAAGCATGAAAAAAAGATTCGCGGCATTTGTGTCAACCGTTTTGGCGGCAGTCTTGTGCGCCTGTTCTGCTGCCCCAAAAGATGTACTCCCCAATAAGGCGGCCCAGCCGACCGAAGCACCAACACAGCAAGCCCAAACCACGCAGGCAGCACCCACGGAACAGCCCACCCCGGAGCCGGACCTCGTGCAGCAGCTGCTGGAGGAGATGACGCTGGAACAAAAGGTGGGGCAGCTCTTTCTTGTTCGACCCGATTCCCTGGACTTGAGCCAAACGCAGGACCAGATCAACGATGCCAAGGCGGACGGCGTGACCGAACTGACGGATGCCATGCGCCAGACTTTGGCGGAGTACCCGGTGGGCGGCGTGGTGATCTTTGGCAAAAATCTGGAAAGCCCGCAGCAGATCACCCAATTCCTGGACGATTTGCAGCAGGCGAGCGATACGCCGCTCTTTACTGCCATTGATGAGGAGGGCGGCCTGGTGGCGCGCCTTGCCAACAATGCCGCGTTTGACCTGCCCCAATACGAAAGCGCTGCGGCGGTGGGAACATCCGGTAATCCGGAAGATGCCCGTGCCATGGGCCGCACCATTGGCGGCTACTTAAAAGAATACGGCTTTAACCTGGATTTTGCCCCTGTGGCCGATGTGAACACCAACCCCGATAACCCGGTCATCGGTACCCGCGCGTTCAGCAGTGAACCGCAGACCGCCGCCGACCTTGTGGGCGGGGCGTGCGCCGGGTTTGCCGATGCGGGCATTGCCTGCACCCTCAAGCATTTCCCCGGCCATGGCGATACCAGCGAGGATACCCACGTTGGCACCGTAACGCTGAACAAAACGCTGGATGACCTGCGCAGCTGTGAGCTGGTGCCCTTTGCCCAAAATGTGAACAATGCTCCGCTGATTATGGCGGCCCACATTACCGTGCCGCAGGTAACAGGGGACGATACCCCGGCCTCTCTTTCCAGCGTCATGCTGACCGATCTTTTGCGCGGGGAGTTGGGCTATCAGGGCTTGATCGTGACGGATTCGCTGGCGATGCAGGCCATCACCGATGTGTATACCCCCGGTCAGGCGGCGGTCAAGGCGCTGCAGGCCGGTGCAGACCTGCTGCTGATGCCCAACGGCCTTGCCGATGCCTATACCGCCGTGCTGGAAGCTGTGCAGGATGGTACCATCCCCCAGCAGAGACTGGACGAAAGCGTGCAGCGCATTTTGCAGTGCAAATACCAATACGGCATCCTGACGCAGTAACGCGGTGCCGTTTATAAGGAGAATGAAAATGCCTAAGTATACAGTAGACGGTTCGTTTTTTGTGCAGCAGCTTTCCGGCATCCAGCGCTATGCGCGGGAAATACTCGCTGCCATGGACCCCATGCTGGAACCCGGCGAGCTGGAAGTGGCGGTTCCGCCGGATTGTATCGTTCCCGAATACCGCAATATCAAGGTGGTCACCCTGCCGCAGTCCAGCGGCATTTTGGGCTGGCAGCGGGTGTATGGCCGATATCTGGCACAAAGCGGGCGCTGCTGGCTGGGCATGTGCAATGTTATTCCCATGTTCCACCGTGGGAACGAGGGTATTGCCGTGGTGCATGATGTGTGCTATAAAGCACGCCCGGATTTTTATACCGACCTGCGCGGCCGCACCAGCGCTGTCTGGCACTGCATGCAGTATGCGGCCATTGCCAAAAAGGCCAGAAAAATCGTGACGGTCTCGGAATTTTCCAAAAGCGAGATCGTGAAATATTACCATGTGAACCCCGAAAAGATTACCGTGGTGTATAACGCCTGGCAGCATATGCAGCGCGTGCGCCCTGACCCCATGCTGTTTGGTGAGTACAGCAAGTGGCCGCAGCTGAAAAAGGGCGAGTATTATTTCTCAATGTCCAACCTACTTAAAAATAAGAACTTTCCCTGGGTGCTGCGCGCTGCGCAGAGCAAACCCCAGGTTATGTTTGCAATTGCGGGCGGCGGCAGCCTTGCCAAAGAGGCCGCTGCCCTGGGGTTGGACCACCTGAACAACGTGATGTACCTTGGCTATGTGACGGACGGCGAAGCCAAAAGCCTGATGGAAAACTGCAAGGCGTTTTTGTTCCCCACGCTGTATGAGGGGTTCGGCATCCCCCCGCTGGAAGCCATTGCCTGCGGTGCTCCACGCGTGATGGTGAGCAATACCCCCTGCATGCGGGAAATTTACGGCTCCCACGCTGATTACATTGACCTTTCCACCAACCACGGCAGTGTGGACCATGTAACCCCCGGCCAGGATGCCGCCGCCGTACTGCAAAAATACTCGTGGGAAGGCAGCGCCCGCCGCATGCTGGAGGTGCTGCGCGAGCCATGACCGTAACGATACCGGATGATTTCGATCTGCAAAAAATAGCCGCCAGCGGCCAGGCGTTCCGCATTGCGCAAACGCCGCAGGGCTGGCGGTTTTTGGCCGGGGATAAGCTTTTGTACCTGCAGCCCGGCAGCGGTGATACGTATACAGTTAGCTGTACCCCGGAAGAATGGCAGGGTTTCTGGCACCGCTATTTTGATTTGAACCGCAATTATGCGGCCATCCGCGCCGCGGTGCCCAAACAGGATGCCTACCTTTGCGCAGCGGCCCGGGCCGGGGCGGGCATCCGCATTCTGCGCCAGGACGCCTGGGAGATGCTGGTTACCTTTATCATCAGCCAGCGCAAAAATATCCCGGCCATTCAGGCTTGCGTGGAAACGCTGTGTACCCGGTACGGTGCGCCGCTGCTGCAGCCGGGCGGGAATGTGCTGTATGCGTTCCCAACGGCGCAGGCGCTCGCCGCGGCAGGGGAGCAGGCATTGCGGGACTGCGCGCTGGGCTACCGCGCCCCGTATGTTCTGGCTGCCGCCCAGGCGGTTGCGGCGGGAACGCTGGACCTTGCCGCGCTGGAAACCCTGCCCGATGCCCGGCTGCTGGAAGCTTTGATGCAGCAGCACGGCGTGGGCATCAAGGTGGCCAACTGCGTAGCCCTGTTTGCCTATGGCCGCATGGAGTGTGCCCCCGTGGATGTGTGGATCCAGCGTGTGATCGACCAGCATTACGCCGGGCAGAACCCATTCCCAGCCTATGGCAACGCCGGAATTTTGCAGCAGTGGATGTTCTATTTCGCCCGTTCCGAAAAGGAACGAGTCAAATAGAAAGAATAATGAAAAAAGAATAATGCAGGTGGACCGCAGTGCTGCGCACGGCTCAGAAATATTAGTGCTCTATATTTGACAGAACTCTAATATTTTTGAGCGTTGTGCCAGCAACGCGGTCCACCTGCATTTTTAATTATTCTTTATTATTTATTCATTTGGCAAATAAAGCCGGAACGGTTTTATTTGCCTACCGCCCTGTCCATTCTCCGGTATTGCAGCGCTTCCATCAGCTCTGCGGCGCCGATCTGTTCCACACCGTTCATGTCGGCAATGGTGCGGGCAACGCGCAGGATGCGGTCATAGGCGCGAGCGCTGTAGCCCATGCGTTCAAACGCACCGCGCAGCAGCTTTTCGGCGGCGGGGGCAAGCGGGCAGTAGCGGCGCAGCATACCGCTGGGCAGCTGGGCGTTGCAGGTAAAGCCAAGGCCTTGGTAGCGCTGGGCCTGCATGGCGCGTACCGCGGCCACCCGCGTGCGGATGTCAGCGCTCGGCTCGCCGCCGGTTTTGGCGGCAAGGGCATCGTACTCCACGGGGCGGGCCTCTACATGCAGGTCAATGCGGTCCAGCAGCGGACCGGAAATCCGCTGCCGGTAGCGCTCAATCGCACTGGGCGTGCAGCTGCATTCCCGCACGCCGGAACCATAATACCCGCACTTGCAGGGGTTCATGGCGGCAACCAGCATAAAACGGCAGGGGTAGGTGGCGGTGCCGTGTACCCGGCTCACGGAGATGCACCCGTCCTCGATTGGCTGGCGCAGCACCTCCAGCGCTTCGCGGCTGAACTCTGGCAGCTCGTCCAAAAACAGTACGCCGTTGTGGGCCAGGCTCACCTCGCCGGGGCGGGGCACTGTGCCGCCGCCCGCAATGGCTGCGGCGCTGACACTGTGGTGGGGGCTGCGGAACGGTCGCTGCTGCAATAATCCGGTCCCGGCCTGCACCAGCCCGGCAACGGAATAAATCGCGGTGGTTTCCAGCGCTTCAAGCTGTTCGATGTTATGCACGGCGGTATGCAGGTGCTGCTCGGCAATCGTCGGCAGATCGGTCGCGTTGAAGAAGCCTTCCAGCAGCAGGATCGGCTGAGTAATGCCGCCCTCACGCAGGCGCAGGGCCTCTTCAAGACGGGCAACGCCAAAAGCATCGGCGTCGGGGAGCGTTCGCGCGGTCTCGAGGAGGCCGTGTCCGTAAGCGTTCGCTTTCACCACCGCAACCAGCTTGCTGGCAGGCGCCAGTTCACGCAGACGTTGCAGGTTGTGTCGCAGAGCGCGGCGGTTAATGACTACAGTTGCCGCTTGCATTTGTGTTCCTTGATATGTGTTTGCTTGAGTAACCTGATTCAGCGTTGTTATTCGTCGTCGTACTGCGGGCCCGCGTAATTATCGAAGCGCGACCATTGACCGTTAAACGTCAGGCGCACCGTGCCGATTGGGCCGTTACGCTGTTTACCGATAATGATTTCGGCGATGCCTTTTAAGTCACTGTTTTCGTGATAAACCTCATCACGGTAGATGAACATGATTAAGTCGGCATCCTGCTCGATGGAGCCGGATTCACGCAGGTCGGAGTTGACCGGGCGTTTATCCGCACGCTGTTCCAGAGAACGGTTAAGCTGCGACAGCGCCACCACCGGCACGTGCAGTTCTTTTGCTAACGCTTTGAGAGAACGGGAGATTTCGGCAATTTCCAGCGTACGGTTGTCAGAGAGCGACGGCACACGCATCAACT
>OGXX01004157.1_pt1 | contig 11425 bp, 11 predicted proteins | sample 1576301 | NCBI WGS metagenome assembly OGXX01 (sample SAMEA3541469, study PRJEB24748) | human gut metagenome | biome: human gut; feature: human-associated habitat; material: faeces | place: China | collected 2012 | reverse complement strand
AGCGGTTCGCCAGTGCCGGGCAGAAATGCATGAATATTCCAACCGTCGGAGCCAATTTTTGCACCAATCTCCTGCCGCTCGACTTGCAGCCCGAGCGACATCAGTTCCTGCTCCATCATGAGACAGAATGCTCGTTCATGGAACGACTCACTTGAGCAGGTAATGTAGCGCACAAAGCGCTGGAACAGACGCTCACAGTCCATATTAATCTCCTTTTTATAAAATATAGAGGGAAGACCATATGGCCTTCCCTTTGAAGGCAGGGATTATTTTCCAATACGCGCTTCGACGGGAACATAAGCCATGTCGAAGTTAAAAGCACGTGGGCTGAATGCAAGCAGGCCGCGCGGTGTACGGAAGATATCGCGCGCCTTCATGGCGCTAACGGAAACCTCCATGCCGACCTCAATGACACTGTTCGTATATGGCTGACTGGTTTTGGTATCGATGATCTGGATCATGTCAGGACTTGTGACGAAGACCTCTCCATTTTTCCAGCACATATGATTTTCGTTTTTCAGCCAGATTTTCAGATCGGTGCCCGCATACATACCTTTGCCTGTGATCTCATGTGTGGTCCGGTAATAGTCATCCTTATCCTCTACGTGATTGCTGGTGACGGTGCCCTTGCAGATGACCCAGCCGCCAACCTCTTTTCGGCAATGGTGTCTGCGGGATCGAGACCGGCCTCCACAGCCTCGCGCAGCGCTTTGCCGACAGCATAGCAGCCGCTCATAGTGCCATGGATCAGCGCCTTTTTGGTGTCTGCGCCGTTTGCAAAGAAGCCGGCCTGCGCACTGTAGCTGAACCCGGCAACGGCCAACTGCTTGCCGATTCGCTCAACCATGCGCCAGTTGACTGCGCTTTCGATGGTTGCAATGTCGCCCCAACCATCACAGGCAACAACCGGCGTCAGATTCTGCTCATGGATAAACGGCGTGGTCTGCTGAATCTCCGGGATTGCACGGCCGGTATAGTCACCGTCAAGTATGTAGATTCCAAGCTCTGCCGCTGCGGAAATGCAGGCTGCCGCATTCGCGCCGCCAAGTTCAATTGGGATGAGCGCGGAGACCTTTTTTCCCATTTTCTCTTCCAACCCCCGTACCGCACGAACCATTCATTCGGTTTCATCCACATGCGGCGCGTCGAGATCGTAGGTTGCCTTCATATCGCGCTTGGTCGCTTCGTCCGGACCAGTCAGCGAACCCATCAGGAACGGACAGCAGGAATATGCGTCATCGGCCAGTTGATCCGGCTCGACCCATCCTATACGGTATGTCCTTTTGCGAGTTGATCCATCAGCCGGTCAATCCCGCGCTGATAAGATCCTCCGCCGCCCATGCCGAAAAAGGTGACGCCGCGGACAAAATTCTCAGCCTGCACTCGATCATTCAGCGTAATCTTGAATAAGAAAACCACTCCTTTAGTCATATTGAATTAGTGAATGCATTCTTCCTTGATAAGTATAGGCGATTGTGCTAAAATTATCTATATTGTTTACATACATTACTGACAGAACAAACAGTGCAGAAGAACATTCTCATGTCAGTGCAGCGTATTGGAGAGGAGAAGCGATAGCCATGTTGGCGACGGTAGCAGATATACTCAAAGTAGAGCCGATTTCAATGGGGCGGCTGGTGGCTGGTGGAAACGGTCTAAATCGCGTTGTACGCGGCGTGACGGTACTGGAGGTCAGTTGGATCGAAATTCCGGAGGGGCAGGTCTTTACGCATGCAGGTGATATTGTTGTTTCCTCCATGTACTCGGTGATGAACAGCGTAGATGAGCAAATCCGGACCGTGCGTATGATCAAGGAGCAGGACGCGAGTGCGTTGTGCCTGTGTCACCTGGGCATGGTGATCAAGGAGCTCTCGCCGCGGTTGATTGACGAATGTAACCGACTGGCACTGCCGCTGATCGTTATGCCGACCAATCTCGGCTATTCGGCAATTATCACTGTTGTTTCCCAACTTGTATTGTCACAGGAAAATGAAGCGCTTGGCAGTAAAATGAAAATGTATGATTCCGTCATTGATATGCTGCTGCATAAAAATTCGAACCGCGGCGTGATCACAAACCTCAGTAATTTGATCGGCTGCCGGGCACTGTACTTCAACCACAATCTGCGCGCAGAGGAGGAGGCGGGTCTGCCGGAGGACTATCTCAACTATATCCGTGACCAGATCCGCAAAAACGTACTGGCCTTTATGGATTCATATGAGCAGATCGTCGTGCCAGGGTATCAGAGCGGTCCGCCGCTGCTTTTGTACCCGCTTTACAGCAACATCATGTATTATGGAGTGATTGTTGTAGAAAGGACGCGGGCACTGACAGAGCTCGATGAGGCGGCAATTTTACAGACAAAAAATGCGCTGAATATCATGCATCTGCATAAAACAGACGTATTTGAGCAGCGGATGCGGCTGATGACGGAATACATCGACGATCTAATCCACGGATACTGCTCCAACGAACAGTTGCTTATCAACCGCAGCGCCTATATCGGCCATGCGCTTTCGCACACACGCGCTGTGATCGTGGTGGATATTTTCGGTTTTCAACAGTTGGTACTTCAGCTTGATGAGCAGAAGGTTCAGGCGCTCAAGCAAGAGTTTGTTGAGCGGACGGATGCGCTGCTGCGCCGAATTTCGCCGGAGAGCATCAGCTGCAACATCAGTGACAAGCATGTTGCCTTGGTAACAGGAGACATCCCGGAAGATAAAACGGCTGACAGATTGAAATATATCGCCAATCAGATCCGCGATACGTTGCGTCAGAACCTGCAACTGGAGGTGTCTGTCGGCATTGGCAGCCACTGTCGGCATTTTCGCGAGATCAAGGACAGCTATCGTAGCGCTATTACGGCAATCAATATCTCCAACCGGATCTATAAAAAGCCGCGGATCGTTTTCGGCGATGAATTTCCGGTCTATCGTTACCTGCTGAATGCCGTGAACGGACGGGAGGATGTCTGCCGCAGACTGGAAGGAGAACTGATTGAGCCGCTGCGCACATATGACAAAAAGTCGAACAGCTGTCTGGAAGAGACTTACCGGGTATTGCTGGAGTGCGATTTGGATACGAATCTTGTGGCGCAGCGTATGTATATCCATAAGAATACGGTCTTGCAGCGAAAGCGTAAGATTATTGAACTATGCCCACGTGATCCGTTTGATCTTGAGAATCGGCTGCAATTTCAGTTCACGCGGGTCCTTAATGAGTTGACCGACATACCGAAGGAGCCGCGATAAAAGCTTTGAAAATTTCTCGCTGCCGGTCACGTTGCCAACACATCAGGTTTTTCATAGCTCTTGGCTTTGCATCGGGCTTGATTCCCTTGCAGGTGCCGGTATAGGACATGCAGCCGAAGGCGGGCGTATCACCTATACAAAATGACGTTGTTTTATGAAAAAATCCCTTGTATTGGACGTGGGATGTGCTACACTGGATTTACAGATCCGGTTGCGCTGTATGTGATCTCGTTGGCGCTCTAGACGCAGAGAATCGACGAGACGAAACGGTATTTCCTGCGGGTGTTCTGGAACGAGTATCAGCCCACGTTTGACGAGAGCGTCTATCAGGCGCTGTGCACGAAGCAAGTGATGTTTGAGGAAATCGGCGTGATCTCCAAGAAGCGGCTTGGTTCGTTCTGGAGGAACCTACTCGACAATTTGCCGCCGGAACGCCGCGTCGGGAAAGATGATGATTTGCAGGAACTTCTGGACGATACGAGCCGACTCTACAATTATTTCAGCAGCGATAGTACGCCGAAAATTGATTTTGCTGAGAAGATTGAACCGTACTGGGCGGCAGTTCGTCTGCCGGATGAGCCGGAAGAACCAGAAGAATATGACGAGGATGAGGAACCGGAGGAAGAATCCGAGCCTTGGACGGATTATTATAAAAAGACTGAACCTGTGGGCAATAGCGGCGGATATTATCAGTTCTGTAAGGTGCAGTTCAAGGACGGCGGAAGTCCATACGCCTATCTGACAGGCGGCTTGCCGCTTGCAGTCGGTGATTTTGTGGTCGTTCCGGTTGGAAACCGGAACGCGGAGAAAACTGGTCGCGTGACGGACGTTTTTGTTTGCAGCGCGCAGGATGCGCCATATCCGCCGGAGAAGGCGAAATTTGTGCTCCGGAAATCTGAGCAAACGGCATTTCCGGAGAAGAAAACCCCGCCCATCGAGCCAGCAAAGAACGAAAAAGCTGCGGCTCCGATGCCGCCCGTACCAGAAAAACTACCTGCGGTGCAGCCTGCGTCGGAGAAGCCAGCTTCGTTTGAAGCCGAACCAGTTCCGGAAGAACCGACGTTTACGCTTCCGCCGCTGCCGGAGCGGGACGAACCGAAGAAGCCGAAACGCCGGATTCCTTGGGGCTGGTTGGCAGCGGGAGTTGCTGCCGTCGCATTTTTCGTATTTGCCCTGCCGCCGCTCAAGAGAACTGCCGAGGCGAACCGTCAGATGGTCATTGCACAGCAGGCTGCAGAGCGGGAGAAACGCGAGCAGGAAGAACAGCGGGCAGAGCAGGCACGTCTGGAGGAAGAAGCAAAACAGCTGCGCCAGCAGGAAGAACGCGAAGCCGCGCTTCAGGCGGAAAAAGACGCGGGCATCCCATATATCGGGATGCCAGAGAGCAGCATTGATGCCACGCGCACGCTTGGCACGCATGGCATGGCGAAATCCGGCTGGGCATATAAAAAGGACGGAACGTTCAAGCAAATGACCTATTACTGGTACACCAACAAGCGAACACCGATTTTTACCGCTGTCTGTCAGGATGGCAAGGTGATCGAAACGCAGAAAAACGATGGCTATTGGAGCGGCAATATGTTAAATGATTTCACCGGCGCAGATAAAGTCTATATTGCCTGTGGCTACACAGATCTGCGTAAAGGCATAGACGGCCTGGCGCGCCTCGTCCAGCAGCAATTTGCGTTAGACCCGTTCGCCAATATCGAATCCTTCCAGAATCAACTTTCGAGCTTCGTTTTGCAGCATTGCACGCACCTTCTTTGCCGTTGTTATATTACTTTTTCTCAAAAGTTAAAGCATTCTGCTGTATTATTGAAAATTGCTATAATTGACCGCTCTTGCATTTTAATTTACGCTGAATCTCTGCGTATTCAGGCGTTGCGCGGATAGCTCCTTTGCAGGTGGTGATAAAATGCGCTGCGGCATTGGAAAATCGAAGCATATCCTCTTGGTTCTCTTCAGACAGGTTGTCAATACCGTGTTCCATGGTAAAATTCAAGACGCATGCACAGAACGTATCGCTGGTACCGGTTGTTTCCGTTCTGCTAGCAACATATCCGCGCCAAGTTTCGGTAAAAGGCTCCCCTGCCGCCTGTCGGAGATGTCTGAACAAAAGCAAACGTCGTCGGTGTCGCCTCGTCCAGCATCAGCGCGTCTGTGCAGATCCTAGCGTCTGAAACGGTCTGCTTCAAGAGCTTTCCGAACAGATTGTCTCCGATTTTCCGATAAATGAGCAGGACTGCCCTACCGGGTAGGTCCGGAGGGCAGGAGCTTTTGGGAAGAGGAACGAAGAAACAAATCTGATTATTTAAGAATTTTGAAATTATTGTTGAAAATCAGCCTTTTGTGGTAGCCTATCTTTTAATATCTTTCAGAACGAACGACGTGGGTATTTCAATTTCTATGCGGTCCATTCATACAGCGCTTGCGCAAATGCAACAACTAACAGAGATGCAACGACAGCGCCAGGATCAAGCATGCCAATAGAGTCCTTGCCACGAATCGCCATTCTGCCGTGTTTTGCAACCATAGTTCTTGTGTTTTCCGCACCATGTTCGGCGGCTAACGCGGCCTCTTTCAACACGGCTGTATCGCCAACGCTCCAGTCAGCGGACGCGAGAACCTTAACAGCCGGGTCAATGCCGTCTAAGAATGTCTTTTCGCCGACCTTAGATCCGCCTCGACTCATGATGTTGTCCTCAATCGCCTGGAAAAGTATGTAGGCTTCGTTCAGTGGAAGCACATCTTTGCCTTTCAGCCGCTTACCTGCCTCAAGGAATCCACTGCCGAGCAACGTACCCAGGCTGGAAGGTGCGTTGCTCATGATTGCCTTACCACCCGTATAGAGCAGTTTGCCGACATCTGTGCCGTCAAAGGCGTTGACTGCATCTCGTGCTGCAGCAAAGCCATCGGTCATCGTCAGACCGAGGTCGCTGTCACCGGCAACACCGTCCAACTCAATCAGATGTTCTCGGTTTTTAAGCATAATGTCAGCCCATGCGGAGAAGATTGCCTCCCAGTGCTTTTTTTCAATGCTTAACATAGCTTAGTCTCCTTTCTTACAGATCCAACTGTCCCTGAGCCCAGAAAGGCGTGGATGCAGGCTTTGCCAGCAGCCTCTTAAGTTCGTCATCCAGCTTAAACAGCGAGATGGACATACCTGCCATTTCCATAGACGTTGCATACTCGCCTACATAGACCTTAACGATCTTGATTCCCTTTTCTGTCAGGTTCTGATGGATTCTTCTGTAAATAACAAACTGTTCTTCAAGCGGTGTTGCGCCAAGCCCATTGACCAGAATAGCGACTTCTCCACCTTCTTCAATAGGCATGTCGGAAAGTAGCTTTTCCAGGATTTCATCAACCACTTCATCAGCGGGGAGAAGTTCGCCGCGTCTCACACCAGGCTCGCCATGGATTCCCATGCCGAGTTCCATCTCATTTTCAGCGAGTTCAAAACTGGGTCGACCGACTCTGGGAACGACACAGGGAGAAAGGCCAACACCCATGGTGCGAACATTGTCCGCTGCGCGCTGTGCGATTTCCTTTACCTGATCAAGATTCATCATTTCGTCAGCAGCAGCACCAGCACACTTATAAACGAAGAAAATGCCAGCAACTCCTCTGCGGACAGCAGGATCATCTGCAGAAACGTCATCTCTGCCAATGACTCGCTCTACGCGAATATCATGCTCAAATTCGGCCATTTCAGCAGAAAGCTGGAAATTGAGTTTATCCCCATTGTAGTTGCCATAGATGTACAGCACGCCCGCACCAGCGTCAATGGCGCGAGTAACAGCAAGCATCTGATCTGCACCAGAGGATTGGAAGACGTCGCCAACACTGCAACCATCCAGCATACCATCGCCGACATAGCCGAGGAACAGGGGGAGATGCCCGCTACCGCCGCCAGTTGCAATACCGACTTTACCAGGCTTAATGTTCTTTTTTACAAGCGACCGTAAATCGCCATCAACATAGGTTACCTGGTCCGGAAAAGCCAGATAAAGACCTTCGAGCATTTCATCAATAAAGTTTTCAGGTTTATTAATCAGTTTTTTCATAATTATTTCCTTCCTTATGTCGGAATGCTATTTTACTTGTTATTTTTCGAAGAGTGTGCATGCGACATAATGATTATTACCCATATCAATCAGCTGCGGGTTGCGACCAGTACACTTTTCGCAAGTGTAATTGCAACGAGGGGCGAAACGGCAACGTGCAGGAGGATCAATGGGATCAGAAACTTCTCCGCGCAGACTGTTCATTAATCGGTGGGCAGGATCGAGGTCGGGTGCAGGAATCGAGCGAATCAATTCCTTGGTGTACGGATGCAACGGATTGTTAAAAAGTTCATGAGAAGGTGCTCTTTCGACAACCACTCCCAGATACATAACGATGATTTCATCAGAAATGTGACGGACAACCGAAAGATCGTGTGTTATAAACATGTAGGTGAGACCACGGTCGCGCTGCAAATCCATGAGTAGATTCAGAATCTGAGCCTGAATGGAAACGTCAAGCGCAGAAACGGGTTCGTCGCAGACGATAAACTCGGGATCAAGAGAGAGCGCGCGGGCGATGCCGATTCGCTGCCGGCGTCCTCCATCGAGTTCGTGCGGGTATGCGTGCGCAAAGCGCTGCGACAGACCTACAACGTCCATCAGTTCTTTAACCTTTTTTTCGCGTTCGGTCTTGGGCACCTTGTAAACTTCCAACGGATCTTCAATCAGCTCGGCAACTGTTTTGCGTGGATTCAAGCTGGCGTACGGGTCCTGGAAGATCATTTGCAACTTGCGCCGTGCAGCCTGCATTTGTTTGTTGTTATATGAGGTGATATCCTCGCCGTGGAAAAACACCTGACCAGAAGTGGGCTCAATCAGACGAAGAAGCGTTCTACCAAGTGTGGATTTGCCGCAACCAGACTCACCAACAACACCAAGAGTCTTTTTTTCCGGGATTGCTAAGTTGACGTGGTCAACGGCATGAAGCGCACCGCGACTCGTTTTGAAATACCTTACTAAATCCTTTGCTTCAAGGAGTAAGTTCTTGTCTCCACTCATTTACAGACCTCCCGCATTTGTCGGTGATTCCATTCCGGCGTTACGGAAACAGGAAATCATGTGTGTGCCATTATTATAATCTCCTGGCTTCTGGGTTCTGCACTGATCTGTTGCGTACGGACAACGTTCGGCGAAGCTGCAACCAGGAACCTGAACCATGGGATCTGGCATCAAGCCAGGAATCGGATTCAGACGATCGGCATTCTTGTTCATTTCGGGGATGGAATTGAACAAGCCTTCCGTATACGGATGATGTTGTTTTCCCTCGTAGATGTCCTTAACGGTACCCATTTCAACAATACGACCTGCGTACATAATTGCAACTTTATCGCACGTCTGTGCAACAACGCCAAGGTCATGGGTGATCAGAATCATACCAGTCTGGAATTTTCTTTTGAGTTCATTCATCATCTGCAGAACCTGCGCCTGAATCGTAACATCCAACGCAGTTGTCGGTTCGTCTGCGAGCAGCAAGTCTGGACTACAAGCAAGCGCAATTGCAATCACGATTCTCTGCTTCATACCGCCAGAGAACTGATGGGGGTATTCATTTTTACGCTGCGGCTGGAGTCCGACAGAAATCATCATTTCGTCGACTTTTTTGCTGCGCTCTTCTTTACTCATGCTTGTGTGCAGAAGAAGTGCCTCTTCGATCTGCTTACCGACTGGAATAATCGGGTTAAGGCTGGTCATCGGATCCTGGAAAATCATCGAGACTTTGTTGCCCTGAATGGCGCGCATATCAGCTTTTGTTGCCTTTAAGATATCGATATCTTCGAGCGTAATCGTTCCTTTCGGAACAATACCCGTACGCTCGGGCAGAAGTCTGAGGATGCTCAGTGCGGTGGTGGTTTTGCCCGCACCAGTCTCGCCGACCAGACCTAACGTTTCGCCTTTTGCAACAGAGAGGTTCACACCATTTACAGCATAAACAATTCCGTCCTCCGTTTTGTATTGAACATATAAATCTTTAACAGACAGTAATTCTTCCATGCTATACCCCCCTTAATTTTTCAGCTTGGGATCCAGCGCATCACGCAATCCGTCGCCGATCAGGTTGATAGAGAGAACCGTAAGAGCGATGGCAGCGCCCGGGATTATGACCAGGAACGGATAATCTCTCATATTAGCTTTTGCTTCTGCCAGCATGGTTCCCCATTCAGGTGTGGGAGACGGGACACCAAGACCAATAAAACCAAGAGCCGCAACAGAGAGAAGTACATTTGCGAGGTTCAGCGTTGTCTGAACGATGATAGGGCCAATTGCGTTGGGAAGGATGTGCTTTAGGATAATTCTGATACCTTTCGATCCATATGCACGTGCGGCTTCAATATAGTCAGACCCCTTGAGCTGCAGAACAGTAGAACGAACGATACGAATAAATGGCGGAATCATTGCTATAGATAGTGCAACTATCAGGTTGGTGACGCTTGCTCCGAGTGCAGCGACGACAGTAACTGCCATCAGCGTGGACGGGATTGCAAGGAAAACGTCAACAAGTCTCATTACGATAGTATCCAGAGCTCCACCGTAATAGGCAACAATCGAACCAATGAATGTGCCGAAAATGGCGGCAGACAAAACAGAAGCGACGGAAATCTTCAAAGAAAGGCGCGCGCCGTGAATAATACGAGCAAAAATATCACGACCATGTGCGTCTGCACCAAGAATGTGACCATCTGTTCCAGGCGCACAAAAGCGAGAATAAACATCCTGTTTAACAGCTAGCGCTTCATAGTCGGCAAATTCATCAGCAAAGATGGCGAAGAACAAGACAACCAGAAAAAGCAACAAACCAAGCATTGCGGTTTTGTTTTTACTGAACCGGTAACAGATTGAACCGAACTGGCTACGCTTAGTATTCTTTTTATCTTTTTTTGCCACCTTGCTCACCTCTTCACAGGACCTTTGACAAACTGGCTACGCAGACGTGGATCAATATACATATACAGTACGTCAACAATAAGGTTAATTACACCAATCACTGCTGCAATGAAAAGAACGCTGGCCATAACAACAGGAATATCGTATCGATTAATTCCCTGGAGCAGGTAGGTACCGACGCCGGGGAGAGAGAAGACAGTTTCAGTAACAATTGCGCCGCCGATTGTCTGACCAAGGATAATGCCAATGACGGTAATCATGGGGAGCAGAGCATTGCGCAGTTCATGAATCATAACGATGCGCATGGGCTTGGCACCCTTTGCACGTGCGGTCTGAACATAATCTGCGCGAATGACTTCCAGCATAGTTGATCGGGTCATTCGTATGAGCTGTGCGGCATTTGCTGCCGATAGCGTGATCCATGGCAGGATGAAACTCTTAAATGAACCATTGCCTGTTGCTGGAACCCAACCCAACTCAACTGAAAATTTTAACAACATAATCAACCCGAGCCAGAAAGCAGGGACGGAGGTAAGAAGCATTGCTGTGACTCTGGAAACTGTATCAAAGATGCTATACTGCTTGACAGCGGAGATGATGCCAACAGGTATGCCAATCGCCATAATGAGGATAAGTGTACCACCAGTTAAGGAAAGGGTGGTTGATATTCGTTGGCCTAGTTCTACTGAAACAGAAATATTGGTAGAATACGATTTTCCGAAATCTAACTGTAATAGGTGGAACATGTAATCAAAATATCTAGCAAAAAACGGTTTGTCCAGCCCATGATCGATGTTCCACTGTTCAATGCCTTCCGGGGTTGCAGCTATACCGAGCTGAATGGAAGCAACGTCAGCTGGCATCAATGCCATGATGCCAAATACAAGGAAAGAAACGCCGATTAGGACGGGAATCAGAATGAGTAATCGCTTAGAAATAAACTTTAGCATTTGTTCTATCCCTCCTTAGTGATTAGGTGGAAGCGGCGAACTGCTTCCACCTAATAAACAAGTCACCGAAGAATACCCATATTGGCTATCCAGGTTATCGGGGCTTAAGCCGTTTACCAATGCCAGTCATAGACATAGTGCTGATAGAGCTGGTTCTCCATATCAACACCCTTCAAATCCGCGTTGAAACAAACGACGTTTGCGGGACGGTAAAGGGTCAGAAGAATAGCCTCTTCGTCTACGATTTCCTGAACACGCTTGTAGCACGCACGAC
>OGXX01004156.1_pt1 | contig 11428 bp, 9 predicted proteins | sample 1576301 | NCBI WGS metagenome assembly OGXX01 (sample SAMEA3541469, study PRJEB24748) | human gut metagenome | biome: human gut; feature: human-associated habitat; material: faeces | place: China | collected 2012 | reverse complement strand
CCACAGCAGCGCCAGGCCCACCAGCAGCCACATCCGTTTTCTCAATGAGATCCCCCCATATCCACAGCGATGACCCCATCTTATTCACTCAGAACGTCTCTTTTGCCGCTTTCTTCTTGTCGATGAAATTCTCCACCCGGTCCATGACCTGGGGCACCATTTCGATGATGCGGTCCGCTGTTCCCATAGCAGGGATCGCCACCGGCATCACCCGTGTCACGCCATCCTTCACCACCAGAAACGCCACTGGATCCACCTTCACGGCAGAGGCGGTGCCGCCGGCAAAGTTCTTGCCGTCCACCTGCTTGCCGAAGTCGCTGCCGCCGCAGGTAAAGCCAAAGCTCAGCCGGGATACCGGTACCAATGTTACACCGTCCGGCGTGGTAATGGGCTGACCGATGACTGTGTCACTGCTGACCATCTCCCGTACCTTGCTCATGGAGGTCTCCATCATTTCGCTGAGGCTGGTCTTTTCCTTGTTTTCCATATTGTTCATCCTTTCCAGATTGCGTTTTAATATCGTTTTCCGCCTTAGGCGGCTGTTTGCGAAGTCGTAGGAGCCAGTGAATGAGCGGCACGCCGCAGGCAAAGCCGATGACCGTCAGGTCCCATATTAAAAAGGACACGCCCACTTCTCCCGAAATCCTCGTCTCCCCTCCCTGCAGCTCCGGCTCCAGGTGGATATGCGGGTCCGGCATATGCACCAGCTCCTGCAGCATCGGCATCGCCGCATACATGGCCGCACTGAGCCGGCCGTAGAGCAGCGCCGTGTCCGCCGGGTCGTCCCCTCCTATGACCGCCGAGATATCCATGGGCGCAACACGAACCCGGTGAAAGGTCATCCGCAATCCCTTTTTCAGAATCTGCCACAGCTCCGGCAGGCTATCCAGCACCGCCCGGGCCGTGATCTTCGGCATCTCCTTTTTTGGTTTTTCCTTTTTCTTCTTGGTTGCTTTATCTTTTTTCGGCTTTTTCTTTGCCGATTCCTTCTTTGGCACCACCTGCATGCGTATGGGCCCCAGCCGCAGCATTACTCTGAACTCCTCGCCGAAGGCAAGGCACACGCCCACACGGCTCAGCTGCACAACCAAAAAGATTGCCAGCAATATTCCCACTATCCACAGTGCCGTCAAGCCGTGTCCGCCTCCTCTCAGATGCTTCTGTCAGGTGTTCATGTCCTCGCTGATGGTCCCGTCGTTTTCCAGCCGCAGCTGCCCATCGTTCTCCAGCCCCGGCATTTCCGGCAGATCCTCCAGAGTGTTCAGATGGAATGCCCGGAGGAATTCCTTGGTAGTGCGGTACAGCCTGGGCCGTCCCGGCACCTGTAATGTACCGCACTCCTCGATCATATGCCGATCCAGCAGCAGCCCCACAGTATACGAGCTGTCCACGCCCCGAATCTGATCGATATAGGCCCGGGTAGTGGGCTGGTAGTAGGCAATGATGGTCAGCACCTCCAGCGCCGGCTGGGAGAGCTTGGCCGGCTTACGTATCTCAAAGGCTTTGCGGATATATTCCGCATATTCCGGTGCTGAGCACAGCTGCCAGGTGTCCGCCATACGCACCAGGCGTATGCCCCGCCGCTCAAAGCTGTAGTAGTCTCCCAGCTTCTGCAGCACCAGCTCCGCCGTGGGCCTGTCCAGATCCAGGGCCAGGCAGATACGGTCGATGTGCACCGGCTCGCCGGAGGCAAAAAGGATGCTCTCAAGGGCCGCCTCGATCTCTTTCATTTCCAGTATTTCCATATTCTCTCCGATTACACCTCGTTTTCCTTACCGCAGGACACCATGCAATCCTCCGGCCCGCCGGCCAGGCGAAGCACATGCTTTTTACACAGCTCCAGCACCGCCATAAAGGTAGCCACCAGCTCGCTGCGGCTGCGGCTGCCCTTGAACAGGAGCAGAAACCGAGTAATGCCCGCCAGCTTTACACGCTGCACGATCTCTTCCGCTTTCTCCTCCACAGAGTACGGCTCCCGCTTCACGATGTCCTCAAACACCGTCAGCTGCGGATTCAGCGCCATGTCCCGCCGGTCCAGCAGCTCCTGCATGGCAATGGCCAGCTCTCCCGGCTCGTGGTCGTATTCAAACACCTTGCCCCGCTTCACGGGCTCCGGATTTTTGGTGAAGATGTTGCGCCCGAATTCGCTCATAGGGCCCAGCTTTTCCGTCAGCCTGCGGATCTTTTGGTAGCATTCGCCCCGCTGCCGATCCTGCAGGGACTGAATGAGGGCGTCCATCTCGCTCTGGGCCTCCTCGTCCTCAATGGATAGGAGCATCCTCGTCTTAATGTACATAAGGTGGGAAGCCATGGTTACAAATTCGCTGGCCACCTCCAGATCCATCTGCTGCCGCTTTTCCAGATATTCCAAATATTGATCCAGAATCAGTGCAATAGGGATGTCCTGGATCTCAATTTTATTTTTACTCAGCAGGAACAGGATCAGATCCAGCGGCCCCTCGAAATCCTCCATTGACTCCGCCGCCCTGGTCTGCACCACCTTTTCCAATTTAAAAATGGGATTATCCAACATGCTATCTCCCTTATAGGCCGACCATGCGGCAGAATAAATCAAATACCCACTGGATAGTCTTAGAAAGGGCGTTGCTGCCCACATCGAAGAAAACCAGCGCAAAAAGCAGCAGCATGCCGTACCGTTCATTGCGCATAAGCCAATCATAGGCCCGGTCCGGCAGCACCGCAAACAGCACCTTGGACCCGTCCAGCGGCGGGATAGGCACCAGGTTAAAAAGGCCCAGGCCGATGGACAGCACCGCCACCATCAGCAGAAAATCCAAAATTCTTTGGTTCGTCTCCGAATAGGCCGCCACGTCGCATAATATCCTGGCAGCAAGCAGCGTGAGCAGCGCCAGCAAAAAATTGCTCACGGGCCCTGCCAGCGCCGTAAGGGCCATTCCCTGCTTGGGTTTTTTGAAGTAGTTTGGATTCACCGGCACAGGCTTAGCCCAGCCGAAGCCCGCCGCAAACATCATCAGCAATCCGAACCAATCAATATGCCGCAGGGGGTTCAGGCTCAGCCTATGGGCCCGCCGTGCCGTGGGGTCGCCCAAAGCATAGGCCGCCAGACCGTGGCAGGTCTCATGCACCGTCAGGCACAGCAGAACCGCTGCCAAACGCAGTACCATATCAAGCATTGACCCAAAGTCCAGCGCCGACCATAAGTTGCTCAAATAGTGCAAGTCGATACTCCCCCATCTTCACTCTTTTATAATATATGGATTATACCAAAAAAACAGGGTCAATTCAAGCGTAAAACAGGTTCTGAGGGGAAAGGTTACATTTTATACTTTTTAACCCATAAATGTTACTGTTTTGTAGTCGAATCATTATAGTATTGTAGCGGTGCTGTAATGAATGATCTCCTTGCGTATGCTATACTAAGTACATAAAATAAGAACAGGAGGAATGTAACATGAAACAGATGAAAACCATTCGCAGCCTGATCGTACTGCTGACAGCTATTTGCTTCGGTTTGGCAGTTATTGCCTTCTTCCTGCCTCATGGCATCGGAACGGTATGTGCCATTGGGACCGTGGCGCTGGCAGCACTGGTGCTGATTCTGTGCCTGGTGTACGGCGCACTGTATTTTGGCCAGCGCAGCACTGCCGCCTAACAGATTTTTTCACCTATCCGCCTTTCTATCCTTTCAAGTAAAAGCTCCACAGGTTTATCTGTGGGTCTCCGTAAAACTGTAAAAGCCAGGCTGTGAAATACAGCCCGGCTTTTATTTCTGTTCGATTAGCTTTGTAAATCAGTGCATAATGGATTCCGACTCTTAATAAGCTCTTTTTCAAAAATTAACTGCCTTATATTCCAGCAAAAGTCCTGGCAGAAACTGCTGCCCGGCGACAAATCACTGAGGTCATTTTCTCTTGCAACATATGCTTGAGAAAAATATGCAAATAAGCAGTAGTGGAAATTCGGCGCAAGGCGCTAACGATAAAATTGTGTGCGCAGCAGACTATAATCTCCTTGAAAAAAGCCCTGCACCGAAAGGGTGCAGGGCTTGGTGTTCTGACAAATTACTTGTCCAGGCCGAAGCGCTTGTTGAACTTGGCCACACGGCCGCCGGTGTCCACCAGCTTTTGTCTGCCCGTAAAGAACGGGTGACACTTAGAGCAGACTTCTACGCGAATATCCTTCTTCGTAGAACCTGTCTCAATTACATTACCGCAGGCGCATTTGATAGTAGTCTGCTGATAATTGGGATGGATTCCTTCCTTCATTGCTCTGGTTCACCCCTTTCCGGTACACAAGTCCTCTGAAATCCCAAAGGCAGATTACATGATAGCACATATAACCGCATAATGCAAGCATTTTTTTGTGGAAGTTTCTCTGTTTTCACTCACAGATCCAACTGAACTCCAGTGGAGAAGAAATACAGCACCCGGCGGCATATCGGCTCCTCCAGCACCCGGCTCAATGCCAGGCTGTAAGCCTCCAATTGCGGCCGATATCGCTCCGCTCGTTCTATTTCCTCACCGGGCTGCAAACGGTCCGTCTTGAAGTCTGCCACCACAAGGCCCTCTGCCGTGCGGAAGCATGCATCCGCCACGCCCTGCAGCATCATCTCCTCCCCCTGGACCCGAGGATCATATATAGATGCCGGCACCAGCAGCGCAAAGCGGAACTCTCGCCAGACCTGTACAGCCCCGCGCATCTGCCGGCAGAGGTCGGATGCCAGAAATTTTGCAATCTGTGAAGCATTTATGCTTTCTCCCTGCTCCATGGTCAGAAGTCGACGCTGCACCAGCGATTGCACATATTCCTTCACCGCATCGGCCCGGGCCGGTGTGTCAAAGGGCAGATACTGCATCACCAGGTGCATGGCGGTACCTCGCTCCGCCGGGGTGAGGCCCTGCTGCTCCTGCATAAATTTTGGCGCGGCAAATTCCGTCTGTACCGGCAGGCGCTGTGCAGCTCCCTCGGCGATCTGCTGATCCAGCTCCCGACCCTTGAGCTGGGTAGCTGTAATCTTAGTGGGGATACGGGCAGCCTCCAAATGGGTATATTCTCCCTGCAACAGCTGGGGATAAAAGGCCGGTTCCCGGGCGCCCTCCCCTTTCTGCACCCGAGCGGCTGCGGGCGTGGCAGGGTTTTCGTGGGGATAAACCCGCCAGCCCGCAGCGCTCTCCCGCACAGGAGGCGCAATACCGGCCCAAGCATGGATCGCCCCGGCCTCGGTGCTGCACAAAAGCACCTGTAGTACCCAATCGCCCATGGTCTTGGCACTGCGTACTACCTGGGGCGGCACCGGCAGCTCCGTGAGGGCTGAGAGCTTCTGCACATGGGAGCGGGCATTCTTCAGGCAATCCACTAAAATCAGTTTTTCCTTGGCGCGGGTCATAGCCACATAGAGCAGGCGCATCTCCTCGGAGAGCATTTCCTTTTCCATCTCCTGCGCCAGCGCGATCTTTGAAATGGTGGGGTAGCGCACCCGCCGGGCCGTGTCCACCCGTTCCGTGCCCAAGCCCAGCCGGGGATGCACCAGCACAGGGCTGGTCTGATCTGCGCCGTTAAACCTATGATTCAGGTCACATAGGATCACTACCGGAAACTCCAAGCCCTTGGACCGATGGATGCTCATGATCTGCACGCCCCCAGCGTTCTGCTCTGAGGCGATCTGCGGCTCCTTTTCCCGGGTCATGAGGCTGCGGAGATAGTCCGTCAGCTCAAAAACCGTGATTTTCCCCTGCCCGGCCAGATCCGATGCGTACCGGCACAGGTTCAGCAGGCGGCTGCGCCGCAGCTCGCCGTCCTCCATAGCGCCAAAGATACCCAAAAGATGCAGTCTGTCATAAATCTGCCAGAGCAGCTGGTCGGCTGGCAGCTCCGCTGCAAGGTCCCGCAGCTGCTGCAGCTGCGCCAGGAAATCCTGCACCGGCTCCTCCGGGCAGGCACAGCAGGCGTCATAGAAATCTCCTTTGCCACAGCTGCGAATAGCGGCCAGCAGATCCGGCGTAAAGCCCAGCAGCGGTGAGCGCAGCACGGCAATGAGGGGCACATCCTGCCGTGGATTGTCGATAATCTGCAAAAGTGAATAGACCGTGGAAATCTCCAAGGTCTCGAAAAAGCTCTCCCTTTCGCCGCCGGAATACGGAATGCCACAGCGGCTCATAGCCGCCCCGAAGTCCGCCATGCGGCTCCTGGGTGAGCGCATGAGAATCACAATATCCTCCGGCTCCACAGGCCGCAGCGCGCCGTCCTCCCCCTGCACGGGATAGCCATCGTCCAGCATCCTGCGCACCATGCCCGCCACAAAGTCAGCCTCCACCCGGGTGCGGTCAAAGTCCTCGTCCTCAGTGTTCTCCACGCTGACAAGATGCAGCTCTGTCTCCCGGTTCGGCGCGGCGGTAAATCGGGCGCCGGGATAGAGCTGCTCCTCCGGGCCGTAATCCATCTCCCCCATCTGCCGGGAGAGAATATGGCGAAAAATGAAGTTCGTAGCTTCCAGCACCTCCGGCCGGGACCGAAAATTGCGGGTGAGCAGTATCTTGCGGGCCTGGCCTGGGGCAGCAGTATCCGCGTGGCAATAGCTCTGGTATTTCTCCAGGAATATCTCTGGCTGTGCCAGGCGGAAGCGATAGATGCTCTGCTTGACGTCGCCCACAGTAAAAAGGTTCCCCCCTTTACGGGAAATAGCGGAAAAAATGCAGTTCTGCACCTCGTTGGTGTCCTGGTACTCGTCCACCATGATCTCCACATAGCTCTCTGCGATTTGCCGGGCCAACTCCGTGGGGCTGCCGTCGGCGGTCAGGAGCAGCTCCACGGCGTAGTGCTCCTGGTCGGAGAAATCCGCTACGTTGCGGCGCACCTTCTCCTGCTGCAGGGCACGGATAAACTCCGCCGTCAGATCCAGCAGCGCCAGCATGGCCGGAGCCATGACGTGCAGGTCCATTAAATGCTCTGCCTGGGAGGTAGAAAACGGCTCCATAACCTCCTTCAGTTCTTTGCCAAAGCGCTCCTTTAGGGCCTTCATGCGGCTTTTCACTTCCTCATTCTCCGCCCCCCGGACTGCCTTGAGGCTGGGGAAAGAAAGGTCCGTTTTCCCGGCAGCGTCCCAGCCTGTGGCCGCAGCCCGGCGCAGGCGCTCCGCCGCATCGGCCATGGCGGCAAAGGCAGGGCCGTAGGCCGCCTCCACCTTGGGGCACTCCCCCCGGGCCCGGCGCAGACGGCGGCCCCAGAACTCCGCCCACTGGCCCAGGTCGGCCAGGAGCAGCTCGCCAAAGGGAGTATCCGTCAGCGTATTGGGGACGGATTGCCAAAATTTTCGTGTCTCCTGCAGCCATTGCAGGGGATGCGCCTGACTTTGAAGCTTTTCGTACAGCTCAAGAACCAGCTCCGTAAGGCGGCTGTCATCCCGGCCCGCACCCAAGGTCTGGGCCAGGAGGGCAGCATTTTCGTCCCCCTGCTCCAGCGCCTCATAAAACCGGTCCATGACCCGATCCAGCACGCGGCTGCGCAGTGCAGCGCCCTCCTGCTCATCCAGCAGGCGGTAATCCGGGGTGAGGCTACGGCTATTCACCGGCGGCAGCAGATGGATGTGCTCCCGGAGCAGACTGCCGCAGAAAGCATCCACTGTCTTAATATCTGCCTGGTAAACCCGGAACAGCTGGCGGCGCAGATGGACGTTTTCCGGCTGCTGTGCCACACGCTGTGAAAGCTCCCGGGCGATCTTACCCCGCAGCTCTGCGGCTGCGGCCCGGGTATAGGTGATGATGAGGAAATCATCTACGCTGCAATGCTCCTCCTCCACCCGGCGAAATAGGCGCTCCACCAGCACCTTCGTCTTACCTGAACCGGCTGCCGCGGATACCAGCAGGCTGCCGCCGCCATCAGTAACAGCTTGGCGCTGCTCATCGGTCAGATTAGGATCGATCATGGCGCGCCTCCTTTCCCAGTTGTTCATCGATATTCTGCCACACCTCCGCCGGAGATGCCTTTTTCAGGATGCGGCGGCGGTCCGTTCCGCTGCCGGGACGGAAATAGCAGGCGGATGCATAGGCACACCACCGGCATGCGCCGTCCTGAGGTGTGCGGTAAGCCGGGTCGGCGTCCACGTTGCCCCGGGCCAGCTCCCCGGCAATCTGCTCCAGCAGATGCTCCGTGTACCGGCCCAAACGGCCCAGCTCGTGGGCCGTGGCCACGCCGTCGGTGATGGTACCGTCCCTTTTCAGGGTAATGGGCAGATACACCGGCTTTTCCAGGGCATCGTGCTCCATGGCCCGGAGCACCTGGGCATCCTCCAGCACCAGGCCGCTGCGGCGCAGCTCCTTCTGAATGTCGGATTCGATCTTAGCCGGAGACGCATCCCGCTTTTCCGAGACGATCACGTCCCGGGCGGGCAGATACAGCACCCCCGACGGCACCACCGGCATCCCGAAGTGCTTCTCCCCCTCCCGCTCCAGTGCAAACAGGTACAGGAGCATTTGGATACCCAGGCCGTACTGCACATCGGACAGGCTAAAGGACTTACGCCCGGTCTTATAGTCCACCACCCGCAAATAGAGCTTGCCGTCCTTGACCCAGCCGTCCACCCGGTCCACCTTACCCACCAGGCGCAGGGAGATGTCCTCCCGTTCCACGGACACGGCAGGCAGGTCCGCCTCCCGGCCGCCAAAGCTCAGCTCAAACTCCATAAGCTTGAAATCCGAGCGACGCATCTCGTCGGCCACGTTGTTCACAATGGCGCAGGCCGTCCTCTGCAATCGCTCAAACAGGTAGCGGAAGCGTGCGCTTTTCTCGCTGTAGCGGTCAATCCTTGTGTCGGCATATTCCCGGATGTACCGCTGCACCAGGGCGTCCAGCTCCGGCTGGGTGACGCTGTCGAATCCGCCCCGGTCCCGCACCGCCCGGAGGACATTCTCCAGCAGATAGTGGATGAATGTGCCGATCTCCGGAGCCTGGAACCCGGCAGCCTTGCGCTCCTTGGCCCGCAGGCCGTACTCCATGAAGTAGCCGAAGTGGCAGCTTTTCATGCGGTCCATACGAGAAGCGGACATCTGCACCTGGGTGCCGTATAGGGTGCGAACAGCCGCCGGAGAAAGGCGTCCCCGATCCAGCAGCTTGGCCCGGCCTATGGCCTCCAGCACAGGCTCCGTGCGGGGATCTGCCCGGAAATAAGCGGCCAGGGCGCTGTCCGGGGAGCGTCCTGCGGCCTCCAGAGCCGTGGCGGGCACGGTGAGCCGGTATTCCCCGTCCTCACGCTCCAGGGCCACGTCCGGCAGCAGGCGGCGGATACGCTCCACCACAAAAGCCGGGCGCAGAGCTGAGCCGTCCAGTGAGACGGTGGGATAGCTCACATGCAGCAGCTCCGTGGGCCGGGTGAGCGTGGAGTAAATATTCTGCAGCTCCTGATCCAGCTCGTCAAAGGTGGCGTCTGCCAGGGGCAGGTCATGCTCTCGGAGAAAGGCCCTGTCCCGGCGGTCCAGAATGCCCCCCGCCTGATCCACCCGGGGCAGCAGATGGTCGTTGCAGCCCAACAGGAACAGCGCCCGGACGGTGCGCCGGTCAGCCCGGGTCATCTCGCTGACCTTCACCTGATCCAGCGTGGCCGGAATGGTGCCCACGCTGTACTGGGTGAGTACCAGACGCAGCATCCGGCAGAACTCCTCCCCGGTCAGGGCGGTATCCTCCAAAATCTCGGCGAATTGATCCAGCACGGTGCAGAAGATCTCCCAAAGCTGACGGTATTCCTCCGCCGTCTGCACCCGGCCGGATTGCATCAGCGCCTGTGCCTGCTGCCCCAGCAGCTGCGGCACACCTGCCTGCCGGGCAAACCGGTAGAGAGCTGCGGCCTTGTCCGCGGCGGCAGAGGGCGACTTCATGTTCTCATACAGGGGCAGCAGCGGCAGGCGCACCTTCTCCCGGATAGCGTTGATCTCCTCCAGCCGCTCTCGGCGCTCCGGGGTTATTTCTGCGCCGTAGCCGTCGGGGTTGGCCGTCCAGGGGACATCACGCAGCCACATCTTGCCCCGAATCTCCCAGAGCACCACATAATTTTCCAGCTTATCGCACTCCGCCCGGTCGATGCCGGCCAGGCCGGTTTTCAGATAGCGGAACATGTCCTCATACTCAAAGCCGCCGGTAACGGCGTCCAGCGCTCCCAGTACCAGGAGCAGCGGCGGCTTCTGCAGAATATCACTGCGGCGGCTCATATACACCGGGATTCCGTCCCGGGCGAAAATATGCTCCAGCACAGGGGCGTACTCTGTCAGATCACGAGCTGTTACGGCAATATCCCGGCATCGGTACCCACCGCGCAGCATCTGCCGGATCTGGGCGGACACATATTCCACCTCGGCATAGGCGGTGGTAGCCTCATACAGCCGCACCTGATCGCCGCCGCCCTCTCGGGTGGGCGCCGCAGCACCGAAAAAGTATTTTTCCAAATGGGCCAGGGGCGTGTCCCCCGCCGGCTCCATAAACTCCATGGTGCAGCGGCATCCCGTCTGCTGCGCCATACGCACCAGGCGCTGCCGCTGCCGCAGTGCATTTTGGAAGATCTCCGTGGCAGACCGATCCCCCAACAAAGTGACAGTGACGCTCTCTGCCTGGGTGAGCGCCGTAAGGAGGATCCCCTCCTCCGTTTTGTTAAAATAGGAGAACCCGTCAAAATACACGTCCTTGCCCCGCAGATAAGACGCCTGCGGCAGTGCATCCCGGAGCTTCTGCACCCGGGAGCGGGCATCCCGCCCACCAGACCGGAGGCGAGCGTCATAGGCGGCGTACAGCAGCGCCACATCCCGCAGCTTGTCCCCCTCCTGCCCCGGGACATCCTGCACCTGGGCATAGAGCTCCTGGGGCGGTATCTCGTAGGCGTACAGCTCATCCACCAGGGCCACCAGCTGCTCCAAAAAGGCCGCCCGGCGGGAAGGATTGTTAAACACATGCAGGCTGCTGCCCACCTCCTGCAGCGCCATGCGCATGGTGAGAAGCTTGCCTCCGCCGTCCAAAGTGAAGTCCGACAGGCCGCCCACCTCTCCCAGCACTCGGCCGGATAGGTTGCGCAGGCTCAGCACCTCCGCATTGCGGCTGGCCGTGTCCCCCAAAGCATGGCAAAGCGCCACCTCCGCCTCGTGGGACACATGCTCCGGCACGATCAGGATCTGGCCGCGCCGGGTGCGATTTTTCTTTATAGTCTCCAGGACCCGGGCCGTCTTTCCGGCGCCGGCCCGGCCGATCCACAGATGTAGCATGGACTTGCTCCCCCCCTATTTGCTTGCGTTATACTGATTATATCATAGGACTTCCCGTGGTGCAAATAGCCTCCATCGCATTTTTCTGCCCCGGGATCCGGCAAAACACTTGACATCCGGCAGAAAAATCCATATAATAAGTAAGCTGTGAAAAACGGGGTGTAGCGCAGCTGGTAGCGCGCTTGGTTCGGGACCAAGAGGCCGGGGGT
>OGXX01004154.1_pt1 | contig 11429 bp, 10 predicted proteins | sample 1576301 | NCBI WGS metagenome assembly OGXX01 (sample SAMEA3541469, study PRJEB24748) | human gut metagenome | biome: human gut; feature: human-associated habitat; material: faeces | place: China | collected 2012 | reverse complement strand
AAAACAGCAATAAATTAGATTTTCAGCACGAGGCCAGGATATTAAACGGTATATGGCTCATTACCGCTTTAGGTTTGGTGGCAACCGCAGGACTGGCCTGGGGAGCTAAGTATCTCGAAATTACGGCAACCAAATATGATTCACTACCAATGTATGTCGCCATAGGGTTATTATTACTTTGTATGTATGGCTTAAGTAAGGATATCAACAAGATAAATGCCGCCATCGCAGGCGTAATATATCTGTTTTTACTCTCTTTGGTGGCGATTGTCGTTGCAAGTTTAGTTCCTGTATATGCCATTATCATCGTGTTTAGCACTGCGGGCGCGATGTTTTTAATCAGTATGCTGGCCGGTTTATTATTTAATGTTGATCCTGGTTCTCACCGTTTTATCATTATGATGACGTTGACAGGGTTGGCCCTGGTAATCATCGTGAATGCGGCATTAATGAGTGAACGGCCCATTTGGGTAATAAGTTGCTTAATGATTGTGTTATGGTCAGGCATTATCTCGCATGGACGAAATAAGCTCCTTGAATTGGCGGGGAAATGCCATAGTGAAGAGTTGTGGAGTCCGGTTCGTTGCGCTTTTACAGGTGCATTAACACTCTATTACTATTTTATCGGCTTCTTTGGGATACTTGCCGCGATAGCTATAACGCTTGTCTGGCAAAGGCATACGCGTTTTTTTCATTAGCCGTAAATGCACATACTAAAGAACTTAACTAAACTTCACATCGCCGCTTCATTTTTCGCCCGTAGCTTCTTCGCCTGGCTTTCCAGCAACAGGTAACAGATCAGCGCCAGCAGCAGTGGGATAAAGTAATACAGCACACGGTAAGCGAGTAGGGCGGCGATAATTGTACCTTTGGAGGTATGCTCCCCAGCCAGTAGTGCGATAAACACCGCTTCCAGCACACCGATCCCCGCCGGAATATGCACGATGACGCCAGCAATACTACTAACCAGTAACACGCCCAGTACAAAGAAATAGTTCACGCTTTGACCAAGTAACAGCCAGATAATCGCCCCCATTACCATCCAGTTAACGCTGGAAATCAGCATCTGAGCGAGGGCGAATTTCCATGAAGGCAGCACCAGCTTTTGCCCTTTGATGGTCATATGGCGGTGCTTCGCGAAAGCGCAAAACCACAAATAAACCGCGATAATCATCAGTAAGCCAATGCCGAGAATACGCAGCGTAGTTTGATCGACATACCAGTGATCCGGCAACTCCACCACGCCTGCGGTAAAGATAATCCCTGCCAGTAAAATGTAGCCCAGCCAGTTGGTGGTAATACTGAGCGAGAAAATCCGCGTAATAGTGCTACCGGGCAACCCCAGACGAGAGTACAAACGATAGCGCATACCAATGCCGCCGACCCAGGTACTGAGCGTCAGGTTGAAGGCGTAGCAGATAAACGACACCAGCATCACCTGGCGCTTCGCCAGTTTGTGACCGCAGTAAAAGCGGGCGAGCAGGTCATAGCAGCCGTAAATCAGATAGCTGACGACCACCAGCCCGACCGCACTAAGCAGCGCAACGCGATTGTAGTCGCGGATGACCTTCCAGACCTCTTCCCAGTCCACTTTTTTGGCGTAGACCACCAGCAACACAATCACCGCGATAAAAAACAGCCAGGTGAGGATCTTCTTTGCTAAGCGCCAGCGCGGGTGTGATTTACTCATCAGGGTTTTACCCCCGTGTTTTCAGTTTCTACCCGATCCTGCGTTTCCATTGTCGGTTGTGCGGGCGGATCAACCTGCGCCAGACGTGGCGTGTGTGCCGGAAGCCAGCCAACCAGCGCCGGGAAGTGGCGTAAAAAGTGGAACGCCAGCACGCTTTTGGTCAGGTTCCACCAGGTGCGTTTGGGCAGCATGGTTTCATCCACCTGCTGACAATCTGCGGCGATAATGCCGTTCAGATTATCGCGCAGCGTCTGGTTAAAATTACGATCGTGGATGATGACATTTGCTTCGAGATTCAGTGACAAACTGAGCGGATCGAGATTACTGGACCCTACTGTCGCCCAGTGATCGTCCATCAATGCTACTTTGCCGTGGAGCGGGCGGCGGCGGTACTCAAACACCTGAACGCCGCCTTTAACCAGATAGTTATACAGCAAGCGCGCGCCGACTCTGACAATCGGCATATCCGGTTCGCCCTGAATGATCAGTTTGATCCGCACCCCGCGGCGTGCCGCTTTACGCAAGGCGTGTAAAAATCGATAGCCGGGGAAGAAGTAGGCGTTGGCGATAATGACTTCCCGCCGCGCCTGAGTGAGCATTTTCAGATAGTGGCGTTCTATATCATCGCGGTGTTCTTCGTTATCGCGCCAGACCAGCAATACCTGCGCTTCTCCCGGCTGGCGATTTTCTTCCGCTTTGTGATGACGTCGCCACCAGCGTCGTGCCGCGCTCTGTCCAGGCAGGTTTTCCAGCTCAAACTGGAGAATATCTTCGACAATCGGCCCTTCAAGGCGTACCGCGTAATCCTGTTTAGCCTCTGGACCGTAGCTGGACATATGCTCGGCGGAGTAATTCAGCCCGCCAATAAAGGCGATACGCGCGTCGATCACCACAATTTTGCGATGCATCCGGCGAAACACATTGGTGCGCATACCAAAAAGGCGAGGGCGGGGATCGTAGTAGCGAAATACCACGCCAGCTGCCGTCAGTTCATTGACAAACTCATCGCTGAGATCCGGCGAACCGTAGCCATCCAGCAAGACTTCCGCTTTAACCCCGCGTTGCGCTGCTGCCAGTAGTGCCGCATGCAGCTGTTTGCCGACGTCATCCTCAAACCAGATAAACGTTTCAAGAATGATGCGTTCTTGTGCCTCGCCAATCGCCTTAAACACCGCGGGATAATATTGCTCGCCGTTTTCCAGCAACTCGATCTTATTGCCTTCACGCCAGCTACATTTCATAAATGAATCTCCGCACTTAAAGGGGCATGATCAGAAAGGTGTCGCCATGTCTGCAGCGGCAACGCGGTTGGCGCGCTGGCGCTGGCATTTTTGACGTAGATCCTGTCCAGACGTAGTAGAGGAAATTGCACCGGAAACGTGCGCGCCGGGCGTCCGTGGGCGCGGGTAAATATCTCATCCAGTCCGGCCTGCACTTTTAACGGATGATTAGCTTTTTGCCGCCAGTCATTGAAATCACCCGCCACCAATACCGGTTCGCCGTCCGGTAGCTCATTCACCCATTCGGCGAGCATCGCAAGCTGCGCCTGACGGTGCGCCTCACGCAGGCCCAGATGTACGCACATCACATGAATCGCTTTTCCGGTCATCGGCGGCACAATGCGGCAGTAGAGCACGCCGCGCTTTTCCGCACCATCGACCGAAACATCGCGATTCTCATAATGTTCAATGGGATAACGCGACAGTACGGCGTTGCCGTGATGCCCTTCCGGGTATACGGCATTGCGACCGTAGGCAAAATCGCTCCACATAGTGTCGGCGAGAAACTCGTAGTGCGAGGTATCGGGCCAGTTTTCCACATGCAGCGGATGAACTTCGTGCGCGCCCATCACTTCCTGCAGGCAAACAATATCGGCGCTGACGGTACGCACGGCGTCGCGAAGTTCCGGCAAAATGAAGCGTCGGTTAAACGCGGTAAAGCCTTTGTGAATATTGATGGTGAGCACCTTGAACGAAAATTGTTGTGTTTGATCGGGCATAATTTTCCTGTCTTTGCCTCTTATCTCATTGAAATAGTGTAGTCGGCGTCACAAAAAGGTGCGGTCTTACGGAATTTTCCGTAAAGTTCGGTACTCTGAGTAAGTAGAGATAAATTCTTCAGGAGAGAAGCCATGAAGTGGCAACAACGTGTTCGTGTCGCAACGGGTCTAAGTTGCTGGCAGATTATGTTGCATTTACTGGTAGTGGCGCTGCTGGTGGTGGGCTGGATGAGTAAGACTCTGGTTCACGTCGGCGTGGGATTATGCGCACTGTATTGTGTCACGGTAGTGATGATGCTGGTGTTTCAGCGCCACCCCGAGCAACGCTGGCGTGAGGTGGCAGACGTGCTGGAAGAGCTGACCACGACCTGGTATTTTGGCGCAGCGCTGATTGTGCTGTGGCTGTTGTCCCGCGTTCTGGAAAACAACTTTTTGCTGGCAATTGCAGGGCTGGCAATCCTTGCCGGCCCGGCGGTAGTGTCTTTGCTGGCGAAAGATAAGAAGTTACATCACCTTACGTCTAAACATCGCGTACGCCGCTGACCCTGTCGTGGCCGTTATCACCAGTAGCGGCCACAAACTATTCCACACAATATCCAGACTCGCATCCTTCAAATAAATCTGCTTGGTAATGTCCGTAAAGTGGCGAATAGGGTTAATCCACGTCAGGTTTTGCAGCCATACCGGCATGTTTTCCACCGGAGAAACGTAACCGGAAAGGAGAATGGCGGGCATCATAAAGACAAACACGCCGATAAACGCCTGCTGTTGTGTTGAACAGAGTGATGAAATCAACAGACCGAATCCCACCAGCGATAAACCATAAATCACCATCGTAAAGTAGAACAGCGCCAGCGATCCGGCGAAGGGGATTTGATACGCCCAGATACCAATCGCCAGCACAATGGTGGCCTGGAAGGTGGCGACAATTAACGCCGGTACGGCTTTGCCGATGAAGATCTGCCAGGTGGTGAGCGGCGAAACCAGTAGCTGATCGAGCGTACCTTGTTCACGTTCGCGGGCGACGGAAAGTGAAGTGACGATCATTACGCCGATAGTGGTGATCATGGCGATCAGTGACGGCACCACAAACCATTTGTAGTCGAGATTCGGGTTATACCAGTTGCGTACCACCAGCTCGCTGTTGTTAGGTTTCGGTTTTCCTTCCAGCAGCTCCTGCTGATAATTTTTGACGATCTGTTGCAGGTAGTTGGCGGCAATTTGCGCACTGTTGGAGTTACGCCCGTCGAGGATCAACTGCAAAGGCGCGGTCTGGAAGGTATCCAGTTTGCGCGAGAAGTCAGCCGGGAAACGCACCAGTAGTAACGCCTTTTGTGTGTCGATGGTTGGGCGGATCTCCTGTGGGCTTTTCAGCAGCAGCACATGAGTAAAGGCGCTGGCGCGGGCAAAACGTTGGGTCAGCTCCACCGAATGCTCGCCGTTATCTTCATCGTAGATGGCGATGGTGGCGTTAGTCACTTCCAGCGTGGCGGCGAACGGGAACAGGATCACCTGAATTAGCACGGGTAAAATCAGAATCGCGCGGGTTTGCGGTTCGCGCAGCAACGACTGCAACTCTTTGCGGATTAACGTCCATAAGCGATGAAACATGCTCTTCTCCCTAATCCAGCCGACGTTTGGTTTTCAGCCACGTCAGGCCGATAAACATCACCGCCGAAGCGATCAAAAACAGCACGTTTACCACCAGCACCACTGGAATATTCCCGGCGAGGAACAGGCTTTGCAGGGTGCTGACGAAATAACGAGCGGGAATAATGTACGTCACCGCGCGGATCACCGCGGGCATACTGTCGATCTGAAAAATAAAGCCGGAAAGCATAATCGACGGCAGAAAAGCGGCGTTCAGGGCGACCTGAGCGGCATTGAACTGGTTGCGGGTAATCGTGGAAATCAGCAGCCCCATCCCCAGGGTACTGAGTAAAAACAGGCTGGAGATAAAAAACAGAATCAGCAGCGACCCGCGATACGGCACGCCGAGAATAAACACTGACACCAGCATACACAGCAACATCGCCAGCATCCCGAGAAAGTAATAAGGGATCAGCTTACACAGCAGCAGTTCCGTGCGGGTAATCTCCGTAGAGAGCAGAGCCTCCATGGTGCCGCGTTCCCATTCTCGCGCCACCACCAGCGAGGTGAGAATCGCGCCGATGACCGTCATGATAATGGTCACCGCACCGGGGATAATGAAGTGCTGGCTAATCGCCGCCGGGTTAAACCAGTAGCGGGTTTGTACATCAATAAGCGGTTCAAAAGTCTGCCCGTTGTCCTCCGCTCGCTGCATTTGCCAGATCTGCCAGATCCCTTCGACATACCCCTGTACAAAGTTAGCGGTATTCGGCTCACTGCCGTCGGTGATCACCTGAATCGGTGCGGTGGCGTTGGCGCGCTCCATCTGTTCCGCAAAATCCACCGGAATAACCACCAGACCGCGAATTTTCCCCGCCTGCATTTTGGCGATCAGTTCCTGACGGTTATCGCTGATGGTGGCGTCGATGTAGGGCGAACCGGTCATGGTGTGGGTGAAATCCAGCGCCGCTTCGCTACGCTGTTCCAGTAAAATCCCGACCCGCAGCTTGCTGGAGTCGAGGTTAATGCCGTAACCAAAAATAAACAGCAGTAGCAGCGGGATCACTACCGCAATCAGCCAGCTACTCGGATCGCGAACGATCTGCCGCGTCTCTTTAACGCACAGCGCCCGTACGCGACGCCAGGACAGGATCGGGTTACTCATTGCTATGCTCCTTATCCCAGTCGTGGATCAACTGAATAAAGGCTTGCTCCATGGTGGGATCGGGTTGCTCATCGTTAGCCGACTGTGCTTTCAAATCGTCCGGCGTGCCGCTGGCGATTAATTTCCCGCGGTACACCAGGCCGATGCGGTCGCAATATTCCGCTTCATCCATAAAGTGGGTGGTGACCATCACCGTGACGCCTTTCTCTACCATGCTGTTGATGTGCAGCCAAAATTCACGGCGGGTGAGGGGGTCAACGCCGGAAGTCGGTTCGTCGAGAAACAGAATGTCCGGTTCATGCATCAGCGAACAGGCCAGCGCCAGCCGCTGTTTAAAACCTAATGGCAGTTCATCGGTGGCGTGGGAGGCGATACTTTTCAGGCCGAACGCCTCGCTCATGCGGGAGATTTTTTCGTTCTGCGCCCGACCGCGTAAGCCATACACACCAGAGAAAAAGCGTAAATTCTGTTCGACCGTCAGGTTACCGTAGAGCGAAAATTTTTGCGCCATATAGCCGAGATGCTGGCGCGCTTTACCGGAACTCTCTTTCAGATCCATCCCCAGCACCAGCGCCTGGCCGGAAGTCGGCACCAGCAAACCGCACATCATCTTAAAGGTGGTCGATTTACCCGCGCCGTTTGGCCCCAGCAAACCAAAAATCTCCCCACGTTTAACGGCAAAGTTGACGTGATCGGTGGCGGCAAAATCCCCAAATTTCTTGGTCAGTTCTTTCGCTTCGATCACCGTCTCGCCGGGTGTGCCTTCTACCGTATGTAATATTGCGCCCAGCGGCGATTCCGAGGTTCCGGCACCGCCCAGCAAATCAATAAACGCATCTTCAAAACGCGGCGTAGTTTCGTTGATGTTGATTTCCGGCATCCCGTCGGCATGGCGAATATCGTCTGGTGTGGCCTCTTTTTTGAGGATCAGACGTACCGATTTCCCCTGAATCATGCCGTCGCTGACCTGCGGCAGTTTCAAGGCGCGTTGCAACAGTTTGCGGTTGCCCTCGTGTGGACTGGTCATCAGAAAGCTGCGTCCGGCCATGGTTTGTGTCAGGGCTTTTGGTTCTCCCTGATACAGCAACTCGCCTTCGTTCATCAGTAACACGTCACGGCACTGCTCGGCTTCGTCGAGATACGAGGTACTCCAGAGGATTAACATCCCTTCGCCCGCCAGCTCATGCACCATCTGCCACAGTTCGCGCCGTGAGATAGGGTCAACGCCGACGCCGGGTTCATCGAGCAGCAACACTTTCGGTTCGCCCACCAGGGTACAGGCCAGGCCGAGTTTTTGTTTCATCCCACCGGAGAGCTTGCCCGCCAGGCGTCCGGTAAACGGCCCAAGAGACGTAAACTCCAGCAGGCGAGCAAAAGTTTGCTTACGTGCCTCGCCGGTGACGCTGCGCAAATCCGCGTACAGATTGAGGTTCTCCATCACCGTGAGATCTTCATACAGACCAAATTTCTGCGGCATATAACCGAGCACGGCGTGCAGCGCGCCGTCGTTTTTGATCGGACCAAAGCCAATCACCGTGGCACTGCCGCTGTCGGGTTTCAGTAATCCCGCCAACATCCGCATCAGCGTGGTTTTACCTGCACCGTCCGGCCCCACCAACCCCGTCACATAACCGGCGTGAATGGTACAATCGAGCGGCGCGACGGCGGGCTTGTCCATGCCCGGAAAGCGTTTTTCCAGGCCGTTCAGCGTGATAACGGCATCATTCATGTCCTGCCTCGTCACCGAATTGTACCGTCACTGGCATTCCCTGGCGTAACGCATCATCGGCGTCGGTCACCACAATACGCAGGCGATAGACGAGGTCGGTACGCAGATCCGGCGTTTCGACGGTTTTCGGGGTAAATTCAGCAGTCGGCGAAACGAAACCAATCTGCCCGTGATACGGCTTGTCCGGGCGACCATCGGTATAAAGCAGCACTTTGCGCCCCGGCTGGGCCTGGTCAAGATTACGTTCATCAACATAAGCGCGCACCCACACCGGACGCGTTAGTGAAACGGTAAACACCGTGCCACCTTCATTGAGGACCGTGCCTGGCTCCACCGCGCGCGTTAACAGCGTGCCATCAGACGGGGCTATCAACGTTGAGTCCTGTAAATTCAACTCCGCCTGCGCCAGTTGCGCCTGCGCCTGTTCGAGGCTGGCTTTCGCCTGAGCGATGTCCTGTTCACGGTTACCGGAACGGTACTGACGCAATTTATCCTGTGCTGATTTCAGCGTTGCCTGCGCCTGGTCGCGCGAGGAGCGGGCATTTTCCAGGTCATTTGCCGAAATAGTGCGGCTTTTCCACAACCCTTGCTGGCGGTTATAGAAGTTCTGCGCATAGTCATAGGCGGCTTGCGCCTGTTTCACCGCTGCGGCGGCCTGAGCGATTTCTTCATCGCGATACCCGGCAAGCATCAGGTCATACTGCGCCTGTGCCACCGAAACACCCGCTTTCGCCTGCATCAGGGCAATCTCATACGGCTTGTGATCCAGTTCGCCCAGCACCTGGCCCGCTTTGATAGCATCACCTTCGTCCACCGCCAGCGATTCAACGCGCCCCCCAACACGGAAACTAAGATTTACCGTACGAATATCCACGTTGCCATACAGCGTCAGGCCGTTATCCTGGCGGCTTTGATACCACCAGTAGCCTCCGGCAACCACGGCGGCAAGTACCACTACCGCCAATCCGATCACGACAGGTTTTTTCATCACTACAAACTCCTTTGCGATAATCCTTGCAAAATCAGGTCGATATGACAGGTCACCGTCTGGTTGATCAGTTCGGTCTTTTCTTCATCGAACGCGGTCCAGCCGGTACGTAACAGAATTGTTTCTTTGCCAAGACGGAACGCCAGAATCTCACCAATCAACGCATGGGTATGAAGGATCATGCGGGTGTCATTGGCGTCGCAGCCGGTCCAGGCGGCAATCAGGCGTGTCAGGTGGCTGTGTAGCGGACTAATCACCTGTTCGTGCACCAGGTGGTAGGCTGCCGTGGGAGAGAGCTGCTCACGGGAGATAAACTTGCTGAGGTTGACGGTGTCATCCTGGGTGAGCAGCTTAATCATGTTCCTGCAGGCGCGAAGGATCAGTTCACGGATGGCAGCCCGATCAGGCTGTGGTTGCGCGAACAAGCGTTCGGCTTCCTCGGCATGCGGACGGAACTGCTCGCCAATAAAATCGGCAATCCACTGGGCGCAGGCGAGGTACAAATCTTCTTTCGAACCGAAGTAGTAGGTGATGGCAGCGATATTCTGCCCGGCCTGGGCGGCTATCTCGCGAGTGGTGGCGTTCATTCCATATTCACCAAACTGCGCCAGTGCGGCAGCAATCAGCTGTTTTTTCGCCTGTTCACCCTTGATTGTCATGGCAGGATTATTCATCGCACAGTCCATTCTTAATCAAATGATTGATTAAGATTATGACTCCATAGGGGAGTTGTCCAGTATGGCTAAGAATTTTAGCAACGCCAGTCACAGGGATAATTTATGCGCTGCGTCACAAAAACTGCTACACTCCGCTCCCTCATGACATTGTGGTTTTTGTCATTTTCCTTTTCAGTATCTCCCTGAAAACTACACCGGTAACGGTCGGGGCGGTTCGGAGTAGTTATGTCTTTCGATTCTTTGGGTTTAAGCCCTGATATCCTGCGCGCCGTTGCCGAGCAGGGTTACCGTGAACCCACCCCTATTCAGCAGCAGGCGATCCCTGCGGTGCTGGAAGGCCGCGACCTGATGGCTAGCGCCCAGACCGGCACCGGCAAAACAGCGGGCTTTACGCTGCCGCTGTTGCAACACCTGATCACTCGCCAGCCGCACGCCAAAGGGCGTCGTCCGGTACGTGCGCTCATTCTTACCCCGACCCGTGAACTGGCGGCGCAGATTGGCGAAAACGTCCGTGATTACAGCAAATACCTGAACATTCGTTCGCTGGTGGTGTTTGGTGGTGTGAGTATTAACCCGCAGATGATGAAACTGCGTGGCGGCGTTGATGTGCTGGTGGCAACCCCGGGACGTTTGCTGGACCTGGAACATCAGAATGCAGTGAAGCTGGATCAGGTTGAAATCCTCGTCCTCGATGAAGCTGACCGCATGCTCGACATGGGCTTTATCCACGATATCCGTCGCGTGTTAACAAAACTACCTGCGAAGCGCCAGAACCTGTTATTCTCCGCGACCTTCTCTGACGATATTAAAGCCCTGGCGGAAAAACTGTTGCACAACCCGCTGGAAATCGAAGTGGCACGCCGCAATACCGCGTCTGATCAGGTGACCCAGCACGTTCACTTTGTCGATAAGAAACGCAAACGCGAATTGCTGTCGCACATGATTGGGAAAGGGAACTGGCAGCAGGTGCTGGTGTTTACCCGTACCAAACACGGCGCTAACCATCTGGCTGAACAGCTCAATAAAGATGGCATCCGTAGTGCGGCGATCCACGGCAATAAATCGCAAGGTGCGCGTACTCGTGCGCTGGCTGATTTTAAATCGGGCGATATTCGTGTACTGGTGGCAACTGACATCGCTGCGCGCGGCCTGGATATTGAAGAGCTGCCGCACGTCGTCAACTATGAACTGCCAAACGTACCTGAAGATTATGTCCACCGTATCGGGCGTACCGGTCGTGCGGCTGCTACCGGTGAAGCGTTGTCGCTGGTGTGTGTTGATGAACACAAACTGCTGCGTGATATCGAAAAACTGCTGAAAAAAGAGATCCCGCGCATTGCGATTCCGGGCTATGAGCCGGACCCGTCAATCAAAGCCGAACCGATCCAGAACGGTCGCCAGCAACGTGGCGGCGGCGGTCGTGGGCAAGGTGGTGGTCGCGGTCAACAGCAACCACGCCGTGGGGAAGGTGGCGCAAAATCTGCAAGCGCGAAACCTGCAGAAAAACCGTCTCGCCGCCTCGGCGATGCCAAACCGGCAGGCGAACAACAACGTCGCCGCCGTCCGCGTAAACCTGCCGCTGCGCAGTAAT
>OGXX01004149.1_pt1 | contig 11433 bp, 10 predicted proteins | sample 1576301 | NCBI WGS metagenome assembly OGXX01 (sample SAMEA3541469, study PRJEB24748) | human gut metagenome | biome: human gut; feature: human-associated habitat; material: faeces | place: China | collected 2012 | reverse complement strand
TGTTCACCGAGCTGCACACGATGTCGGTCTCGGCCAGTGCGCGGGGGATGGACTCAATCAGGCGGCGGTCACCGGCAGAAAAGCCCTTGTGCACCAGTGCGCTGTAGCCGCCCACAAAGTTGACGCCCACCTTTTTGCCGGCGGCGTCCAGCGTTTTTGCAAAGTCCACGGGGTCTGCCTCCGGGCAGGCACCCAGCAGCATGGCAATGGGGGTAACGCTGATGCGCTTGTTGATGATGGGGATACCGTACTCGGCGCTGATGTGCTCCACGGTGGAGACAAGATTCGCGGCCTTGGTGGTGATCTTGTTGTAGATGTTCTCGCAGGCCTTTTTGGGGTCCGGGTCGATGCAGTCCAGCAGGCTGATGCCCATGGTCACGGTGCGCACGTCCAGATTATCCTGCGTGAACATCTCGATGGTCTCCAGGATATCCCCGGTGTTAAACATACTCATAGCGGTTGCGGGCTCCTTTCCGGCTCAGATGGTGTGCATGGCGTCAAAAACTTCCTGACGGGTCACGTTGATCTGCATTCCCATCTCGGCGGCAAGCGCATCGGTGCGCTTGTGCAGCTGGTCGTGGTCAACATTGCAGTTGGAAAGGTCCACCAGCATGATCATGGCAAACATCCCCTGCAGGATGCTCTGGGTCACATCCTCGATATTGATGTTCAACTCGGTGCACAGACCGGCCACCTTTGCGACAACGCCCACGGTATCGTGTCCAATGACGGTAATGAAAGCTTTCATGGTTTCCACCCTCGTTTTCCTTATAGTGATTGGTGCCGCCAAAGACCCGGCACACGCTTACCCTTTCAGTATAGCAGATTTAGCAAATTTTGAACACACTTTTTGTAAAAAAGAGCAGAATACAGGGGCAAAAGACATTCTATATAAAAATCAAGTGCATTCTTTCCGCTTCCTTTTAATTTTACTACTCTAAATTCACATCCACTGTCTTTGATGTCCTGCAGATAATCGCACCTTATTTTCCCACAACAATTACTGTAGAAAATAATCAGGGTATCATCAGCACATAATGCATCCGCCCCTTTTAATCCGTTTGATCCATTCACGTTCTCATAATCAACCAGTATCGCTGCCATCTGACTTCCTCCATAATTATTACCAGTGTATTTCCCACATTTTTCTTGCCTTATTTATTATGTATTCGTATAATAACCATAGGTTACATTTTCTTCTACGATATCATAACCAATGGTTATTTTCAAGAGGTGAATCCAATGAAATTTTATCCTGAACGATTGACACAATTAAGAGAATCTTTAAATATCAGCAAGGCTGAAGCTGCCCGCAGACTCAATATTTCTGCAATGACTTATGGTCGTTATGAAAAAGGCGAGCGCGAACCATCTTATCAGTCTGTATGCTATATTGCGCAGGTTTTTCACTGCAATGTGGATTTTCTGTATGGAGTTTCGGATGATATGGATTGTGATTATATTATTATTTCACGTTCAGAATCTCCGGATCTATATGCTTTGGTAGAAATTATGAAGAAAGATGCTGAACTAAGCAACCGGCTGACTATCTACGCCAGAGAATTGCTCAAAAAAGAGAAAACACCTGAAAATTAGTCTGTTAATTATATTACAGCTAATTTTCGGGTGTTTCTCCGACGTTTTCTCCGACGTTTTCTCCGAACTTTCTCCGACGTTAATACAACGTTCCTACATACCCTTGCGTTTCCCGTTTCATATAGCATTCATTGACCTGATCAGATTCCATAATTTCCAGTACATATTCCATCCCTGTAGCCAATTCGCGTTTTTTCAGTTCTTCTAATGGAATCCAGTATACTTTTCCCTCTTCAGAACTTTTTAATTCACCGGAAAATTTCTCTGCTTTGTAGAGAAAAAGTACATTATGAATGCCATTTCTATGCCAATGATATACCCCTCGCAGCTTCGGGTTTTCTATTTTTAATCCGGTTTCTTCCCAGACTTCGCGGATTACGGAATCGTTAAATATTTCGTTCTTCTCCACATGTCCGCCGGGGAAGGTTGTTCCGGTGTAGCTGTCGTTTACTTTGTCCAGTGCCAGGACATTTCCTGCATTGTCGCAGATCATGCACATATTCATGAAGCAAGCCTGATCTATATAGTTTTCCCCTTTTTCATTAAATAATCTTTTAACCCGCTTGTTAACATTAGATCTTTTTGATTTGTAATGCTTCAAGACCTCTCCATAAGGAACCCATATTCCAGCTTCTTCAATTTTTTCATATACTTTATCTACTACTTCTGACAGTTGTTTGTCATTTGGAAATGTATATTTTTTAGTATAAAAATCTCTTGTTTCCTGAAACATCCATTCTGCAATTTTTTCTTTCTGTTTCAGTTTTAAATGGGAATATTTCTTATCCGTCTGTACTAATCGTCCATCTGTTATTTCATGATTCTTTTGTGACATTATTAAATTTTCCTCTTATTTTCTTTGCAATTAACAATATAAATTCCCGCGCAAACCAGGAGCAGAGCTATCAGGCTTCCAATATTGAATGCCTGCTTCACCTCACCAAGTATCAGAGCAGACAGAATCACACTGCACAACGGATTGACAAATCCAAAGATTGCAACTTTCGAAACATCATTCCATGCAAGCAGTACAGACCAAAGTGTATAGGCCACTGCAGAAACCATTGCCAGATAAAATATAATTGCCACACCTCCTACAGTAACATTTCCGAGATGTCCGCCCATTCCCACTCCGATCAGCGTCAGAACGATTCCTCCCATCGCAAACTGCGTTCCACTCAGCACTACTGGAGATACTGTTCTGGAAAATAGATTGATCAGGACCGTGGAAATTCCATAAGATAACTGCGCAATCAGAATAAATCCCTCACCAGTCAGCTTAAATCCCATATCCAGGGAATTTCCCATCAGATTGATCACAACAACTCCGGCAAATCCCAGAACGCATCCTGCTATTTTTCTGCCTGTCATTCGTTCATTACGAAAGATCAGACAGGACATCAGAATTGCGATAAAATTTCCAAGTCCAGTGATAATGCCGCCTTTTACTCCTGATGTATGTGCAACACCTATATAAAAGAAGAAATATTGTCCAACTGTCTGTGCCAGACATACTGGAACTGCATATTTCAGAATCTCTTTATCTGGGATCATCACTTTCTTTTCTCTGATTGATGCAAAGATCAGTACCAGGATTCCCGCCAGTGTAAAACGAACTCCCGCAAAGACAATCTGGCTTGCAGTATCTGCGGAATCTACCTGCATCAGGCGATAGCCTGTTTTAATTACCGGAATTGCGCTACCCCATAGGATACAGCAAATACATGCAAGGAGTGCTACGATTCCGGTTTTTGTTAATGTGTTTTGTTTTTGTGTCATTTTTTATTGTAATTTGTTGAATTTTATACTTTATAATTAGTTATATATTTTTAGCTTTTACTATTGTTTATATATTTTATCTTTGTAATATCTAATTTTTTTGTTTGTTTAAATAATTCAATTTCCTTACCAGTTGTTTCATTAAAATTACATTTATTATATACAGAATCATGACAATCTTTAGAAATCTTTTTAAACAATTCAGGATTATTATATAGATTTTCTATAATATCTGCATATTCAACATAATTTTCTGTATTTGCATATATTTTATCTTTAGGCAAAAATTCTTTTACTGCATCATTATCTGATGTAACAACTGCAAGCCCTGACATTGCTGCTTCGCACATCGAAACACCTTGTGCATCATATCTTGTTGGAAAAAAAGCAATTCCATTTTCTTTGTGTTTTTTAGCAATTTCCTCATGTGTTAAAAATTCCCTGTAGAAATGAACGTTGTTAAATTTTAATAAAGGTTCTATTAATTTATCATAAGTATCTCCAGTACCATAAATATTAAAATTCATATTTTCAAAACACTTTCTTTTACTTAATTCAAGAATTGCTCTAACATTTAAATCAATTGCATATTTATTACAATCATCAAACCTTCTGATAAAAAACACATTTTTTCTTTGTTCAGGATTTTTTTCTACATATTTAAAAGTTTCGGAATCAATAATATTTGGAATTACATCATAGTTTTTAAATTTTATATTTATTAATTCTTCACTACGTTGTTTTATCCAATTTGAAACAAAAATCCAATGAACATTACTTTTTTCATTATAATTTCTTATAATTTCATCATTATTCTTAAATTTATTTATTAAGTCATATGACAATGGTTGTTCATTTTTAAAATATTCAGTAGTAAATTTGCTCCAGTCCCAATACAATGTTTCTGGACCATGAACCCATAAATATAATTCTGTTTCATCAAGATAACATGCATCAAATACTTTGGCATATAGATCATCAAAAAAATGCACTAAAATTTTATCATATTTTTTATGTTGTAAAATATGTCTTAAATTGCTAAAATTAACTCTTAAAACATCAATCCCCTCATAATTATATTTACAAATTCCATTATAATTATGGCAACATACCACATCAAAATTTATACCATGATCTTTATATGATTTTAACCTTGAATGAACAAAACCGCATAAATATTTATTTTCTAATGAAGGATATGATGGTGTAATTACAAGAATTTTATTATCATTATCAATATTCTCGAACATAAAATCATCCTCTGTTTTTAAGCTTTCTTCAAGTACTATTTTTTTTATTTTCACAGATGAATGAGGAAATACTTTTATAGCAAAAATATAATTATCCTCTTTATTAACATTAATAGCATTTTTTGAATTTAATGATAATTCACCAATCAATTGTTTTTTTAAATTAAATACACACAAATTAGCAGATAACCCCTCTATAGACTGTCCTTCATAATAAATTTCAAAAAAATCGTTTTTTGCTTTTATTATTTTAGGAATAATATAAAATCCATATGTATTACCATTATTATAAATTTCAAAAAAAGATTTTTTCTTTTTATAAAATATTTTTTCCCCCTTATATTTGTACATTTTCTTATTTAACAAATTCATTATTACACCTACTTACTTTCCATATATTTTTTATATTCATCACAAATTTCTTTTCCACCTATTTTTATCATTTTTCCATGTTCTAGCCATACTACTCTGTCACACATTTTTTTGATTTGTTCAATTGAATGGGAAACAAATAATACAGTTGTACCTCCATTAATCATTGAAAGCATTTTTCTTTCACTTTTTGCTTGGAAAGCTATGTCTCCAACTGAAAGTATTTCATCTACTATTAGAATTTCAGGTTCTACAATTGTTGCAATTGAGAAGGCTAAGCGGGCTACCATACCTGATGAGAAGTTTTGTACTGGTACATCTAAAAAGTCTTTTAATTCTGAAAATTCAACTATTTCATTAAATTTAGAATCTATTAATTCTTTAGTGTAACCCATTACTGCACCATTTAGATAAATATTTTCTCTTGCTGTTAGTTGAGGGTCAAAACCTGCTCCTAGTTCTATCATTGGACAGATGTTACCATAACTATCTACTCTACCTTTTGTGGGTTTCATAACTCCGGCAACTATCTTAAGTAGAGTTGACTTTCCAGCACCATTTGAACCAATGAAACCGATTACTTCACCTTTTTTAACTTGAAAGTCAATGTCACTAAGTGCCCAAAATTCTTCTTTCTTTTTATGCCTTTTTTCTTTATTAAACATATCAACGAATCCTTGCTTTATTGAGAAACCTTTTTCAATACCTAAGTTAAATCTCATTGATACGTTTTTAACATTAATCATTATATCTTCCATGTTAACCTCCTTTATACATAATATATAAATTTATCTTGTTTTTTCTTAAATAGAATCATGCCAATTAAAAGGGTTACTACACCTGATACTGAACAACCTAGGAATTGTCCAATTGTAGGAATATTACCATAAAGTATTATTGTTCTTGCAAAATTTATTATTTGATACATTGGGTTTAGTTTCATTAAGAATTGTAATGTTGGATTTGATATCAACTTTATATCATACATTATTGGTGTTAAGTAAGTCCATATAGTTGTTATTATTCCGTAAATGTAGAACATATCTCTTAGGAAAACTGCTATTGTTGATAGTATAAAACCCATACCTAGTGTAAACATAAATAAACAAATATAAGAGTATGGAAGTAATAAGTGTCCCCAGTTAAGTCCTGTACCAGTTAGTATTATTACTGCATATAAAGGAATTAGTGTTAATAAGAAGTTTATTCCTACAAATATGCATTTTGAAAGTGGGAATATATATTTCGGCATGTATACTTTGTTAATAAGAGAGAAGTTTGCTACTACACTACTCATTGCAAGGTTTGATGCTTCAGTAAAATAGTTAAAGTAAGTAAGTCCTATCATTAGATATGCTAAATAACTTACACCTGGAGTTGAAAACTTAAATACGTTTGAAAATACTACTGCCATTACTGCCATCATAAGTACTGGGTATAATAAACTCCATACTACTCCTAGAGCACTTCTTTTATATTTTACTTTAAAATCTCTACTTACTAATTGTTCTAGTAGAAATTTATATTTTTTTATACTATATAATAAATTATTAATTATTCTTTTCATCTTAAACTCCTTTAACATTTTTTATTATATCAAATAATGGAAAATAATACTAGAAAAAGACTTATTTTAGTTAATTTTTTTATTTATTTGTATTTAAAAAGATACCACTTATAATATTTTAGTGATATCTTTCTTTCATTTGAATATGTATTTTCCAATATAATAGTTTACAAGTGTTGTAGATATGCAAGAAATAGTTTTTGATATTATATTTGGACAGTTTAATTCTAATAATAAGTATAGTATTGATGAATCAATAAATAAGCCCATAGTTCTTGTTCCTAAGAATAAATAAAATCTTTTTATTTTTGATTTTTTACTTATAAATATTGTTTTAAATACGTATTTTGAATTTGCATAGTAAGACATTAATACAGATAATATGAAGGCTATACTATTTGCGATTAATGGTTCTAAATTAATAAATTTACTAAGTATACAATATAATAGTATTTCTATTATACTTATTAAAACTCCAAATATACAGTATTTAATAAATTTTTCTTGTTTATTTAATATTTTTTTCATAATTTTTTCCTTTGCTTTTTAATTATAGCATAATTTTATATATATTAAAAGAAAGACTAGAATTTAGCCTTTCTATTATAATATGTATTTAAGAATAATATGTTTAACATATATTTAAAAAGTGTACCAAGTTGTTTAAATCTTTTTGGTTCTTTAATCATTCTATATAACCATTCTAATTTAAGATTTCTATATATAAGAGGAGCCCTTAGAGTATTTTTACTAACTACATCAAATGTTCCACCAACTGGCATGATTATTTTAATATTCTTGAATTTGTTTTTGTTTTTCATTATAAATTTTTCTTGTTTAGGACTACCTAAGGCTACAAATAATATGTCTGGTTTTGTTTTTATTATATCATTTACTGCTTCTTTTTCACTAATGTATCCATTTTTAAAACCTACTATTTTGATACCTTTATATTTAGTTTCTAAACCTACTTTAGTATTATAAACAGAGCTTTGTTTAGCACCATATAAATATATTTTATATTTTTTCTTTACTGAAAAATGACAAATTTTTTCAAATAATTCTACTCCTGGAATTGATTTATTTATGTTACCACTTGTTAGTTTACTAGATAAAACTATTCCATTACCATCTGGTATGTTATAATTTTCTTTATTAAATTCATCTACACTTTTTATATCTTTATAGAAATTCATTAATATTAATGGGTTTATATTATATATAATATTTTGTTTTTCACTAGACATTATTTCATCAGTTATTTCTTCAATATTTTTTGTACTAGTTTTAAAACCTATAAAGTATTCAAAATCTTCTTTTTCTTTTTTATTCATTATTGATAAATGATAGCCCATTACAAATGATAAAGGTAATATTGTACTTATTGCATTTAGAATGTTTCCAGTATAGAATGAACATATTAAGTAGTAAGTTGTGATAAATAAAAGCATTCCGTTTTCATAAGTAAAGTATTTTTCTAAGTTAAATAATGTTTTTAAGTATAAATATACTAATATTACTACATATACTCCTAAAAGCAATATTACTCCAATATAACCTACTGAATAGTACTGCATAATAAAATCATTTTCTATGTTAAATATGTTCATTATTCTGTTATAACCAATTCCATATATGTTGTCATTGTTATTATTGTTAAGTGATTTTACTCTTTTTATTATAGATGTTTCTAAGTATCTTGTATCATTTATTTTAGTTGTATTTCTACTTATATATTCTTCATAGAAATCTCTATCTTTTTCAAGTGGATAGTATTTATTATAAAACTCAGGTACTATGTTATAGTTTAATAATAATTTTTTAAATTCTTTATCACTTAGGTTAAGGGCTTCTTCAATAGTAATTGAACTTCTGTTAACTTCTCTTTCTTTAAATAATTCTTTATAGTAGGCATTTCTACTTTGAAGTGGAGAGTACTTATATAGTAATATACTCATTAATAAAAGTATTATGTGTGTTAAGATTATACTTAGTTTTATTTTACTATCTTTTATAGTTGTTAAAATGTATCCAATTAGTGAAATACCTAATATTATAAATACTGAATAAGAAGATACTCTTGTACCTAGTATAAACATACTTATTACTGAAAGTGTTAGCGCTATTGTGTTAAATATTTTTTGTTTATTTTTAATACTTAGTAATAGTACTCCAATATATAGTAAAAGTATTCCAGATATTTGATTTGTTAAATGAAAGAATCCTTTTGTTGATGCTTCTAAAAAGTTTATATCTTTATAAAACCATTCAAATATGTTATATTTTGCTATGTGAAAATTATATGATGTGTAACCTATTTTAAATATGTTTGTAATTATTATAGAAGAAGATATTATAAATGCAGATATTTCTATTAATTTATAAAATTTATTTTTAGATATACTTAGTTTATATATTGAATAAATTATTAGTATGTTCATAGACATTTTTATGAAGTATAATAGTTCTTCATATAAGTTATAGTTTGTTTCTACTTTAAAATTAGATGTGCTAACTAAGTGAAGTATTATATATATTAGTAATAGTATAAAATAGGTTATTAGTAATTTTTTTTCTTTTTTAGTAGAGTATTTTATAAATATTATTAGGAATATTAGTGATATAAAAATTATTCTTATTAGAGTTGATACTGGGTTATAAAATATATGTAAATCTAATAATATAGATAATACATATAGTATCATGGTTATGTTAATTAATTTTTGTTTGTTTAGGTTTTTCATGACTCCCCACCTACCATATTTTTATTATTGTTATTGTTATGGCAAGTATTCCTATAATTGATAACATTGCTTTTTCTCTTGTTGTTAGTTTTTTTAATTTTATTGGTGTTATGAAAAGGATACCTGTTATTAAAAGAGTTATTGGAAATATTATATTTCTATAATTTTTACCTACTAGGAATGTTATAAAGTAAACAAGTGGAATTATTATAGCACTACAAGTGATAGGCATTCCAATAAATTCTTTTCCATTACTTTTTTTAGTTGTTGATAACATGTTGAAGTAAGCTAGGCGAATTACTCCTGCGATACAGAAGAATATGCTTATTATAGTTGTGTAAATGTTATTATAAGACATGTTTTTTACTATCATCATTGGTAATACTCCAAAAGCAATAGCATCGTTTAATGAGTCTAATTCTATACCATATACTTCATAATCTTTAAGACTTTTAAATTTTCTTGCTACTACACCATCAAAAGCATCACATATTGCTGAAAATATAAGTGCAAATATTGCGTACATTGTTTTTCCATCACTAGCTAATATTATTCCAAATATTGCTGAAGCGGTTCCAGTCATTGTTACCCAGTCACATTTTCTATATACTCCAATTGGTTTTATTTTTTTAAACATAATTATTCCTACTTTCTTTATTCATTTTTTATTGTTAATACTTTTTTGTCTATTTTGGTTTTGAATCAGTACCAATGTTTATAATTTTTCTTTTTGTGGTAACTATTATACCATGTTATTTTAAATATGTAAATTAATCATAGAATGAGTTTCTTTTTAATAATTCTTTATCTACGTATGAACTACCTAACTTTTCACTAAGAGTTTTTTCTCCACTATATAAATTAGTTCCAAAACCAAGTTTATTTCCTTCTATTTCAAAACCTAAACTTGCTAATATTGTTGGGTATAAGTCAAAATTATTAAATTTTCTATTTTTGTTATTTTGTTCTTTTTGTTTAGAATTTATAAATGCATTATACATAGTTCTATTAAAGTTTTTGTATCCATTATAGTAACTATTTTGCATTGTTAAATGGTCTCCTAGTACTACTATAGTTGTGTTTTTATAAAAGTCATTACTTTTAATCCAGTTAATAAAATCACTTACTCGTTTACTTGAACAAGCATATACATTAGATAAACTTGTTTCATATTTGTTCATACAGTCTTCATCTAAATAGCCATCTTTAAAATGAGTATCCATAGTAAATAAAGTAACTGCAAATGGTTTATTTGATTCACTAGATTTTAGTATTTCTTTTTTTGCTATTTCAAATAATTTTTTATCTTCTACTCCCCACCATTTTTGATAATCTTTATCTATATATTTTTTTTCTTTCATTTTATTATAGTCTATTATTTCATAATTACCATGTTCTTTGTAATACAAGTCTGTTCCTGCAAATGATGCTGGGCTTCCTTGTATTAATTTTAAGTTATAATTATTTTCTTTTAGTATATCACCTAATGTTTTAATATTTTTTAGTGGTATATTTTTTTTAGAATAGCCTCTAAATAGATTTATGTCTACTGGAGTAGCAGAACTTGATGAAACTAACGAACCCATTGTAAAACTTGCAACTGTTATGTTTTCTGGTCCTCCAAATTTGTCTGTATTTGAGAAGTTTGTGTTTTCTTTTAGAATAGTCTCTAACTCGGGAATTCTTGAAGTATTAAATGTTCCACCATTTTCTTTTGAAATTAAACTAGTTTCCATACTTTCTAAATATATTAATATTAAATTATTTTTTTCACTAGGTGCAGTTACTTTAACTTTGTTTGTATCTACATAATATTTTTCATATATATTAGTTTTCTTTAATTTGTAATAAATGTATTTATCAAGTTGGTAATTTTTTAATGTTAAAAGTGTACTAAATACTAATAATATTATTGTGTATTTTTTTATGAATTTTTTTAATGGTAATAGTTTAAAATATTTAATTATTAATATTGGTAATATAGTTATTACACTTGATGTTAAAAAGAAATATAAGCATGTTCTTATAATTTCTATTACAGATGTTATGTTTCCTACACCTTCTTTTCCATTTGCAAAATAATATATTAATTGAAAAAAGTTTGTTTTTAATAGTACTGTTTTTA
>OGXX01004145.1_pt1 | contig 11438 bp, 10 predicted proteins | sample 1576301 | NCBI WGS metagenome assembly OGXX01 (sample SAMEA3541469, study PRJEB24748) | human gut metagenome | biome: human gut; feature: human-associated habitat; material: faeces | place: China | collected 2012 | reverse complement strand
TAGTGATTCACGACTTCAAGGCGCTTTTCAAAAGGGTATTTTGGCTTTGACATATTAGGGGCTATTCCATTTCATCGTCCAACAAAATGGGTGCAGTACAGTTTGATAGAAATATCGGTCGGGGCCTTCGTCTTTCTGATTCCCGGTTAGCCTGAAAACAGAAAGTCTCAGGCACCCGCAGGCATCCTATGAGGTTTCCTTAGGGACGAAAATAATCACTTCACGAAATTGCGTGCTGTTTTCCAGAATTTTTCGTCATTCGGGTTAGCCAGTTTAGCCATTCGTTACTCTCTTCATTCCAATAGCATTAATTTTCTATGCAATAATTGTTGTAAAAATGTGACGCAAAGAGGTTTTTGGTCATAAGTAATTACCGTCAAGTGCCGATGACTTTCTATCAGGAGTAAACCTGGACGAGAGACAACGGTAATGAATACAACTCCCTCACAGCGATTAGGTTTTTTGCATCACATCAGGTTGGTTCCGTTATTTGCCTGCATTCTAGGCGGTATCTTAGTTCTATTCGCATTAAGTTCAGCCCTGGCTGGCTATTTCCTCTGGCAGGCCGATCGCGATCAGCGTGATGTTACTGCGGAGATTGAGATTCGGACCGGGTTAGCGAACAGTTCAGATTTTTTGCGTTCAGCCCGGATCAATATGATTCAGGCCGGGGCTGCGAGTCGTATTGCGGAAATGGAAGCAATGAAGCGAAATATTGCGCAAGCCGAATCGGAGATTAAACAGTCGCAGCAAGGTTATCGTGCTTATCAGAATCGACCGGTGAAAACACCTGCTGATGAAGCCCTCGACACTGAATTAAATCAACGCTTTCAGGCTTATATCACGGGTATGCAACCTATGTTGAAATATGCCAAAAATGGCATGTTTGAAGCGATTATCAATCATGAAAGTGAGCAGATCCGATCGCTGGATAATGCTTATACCGATATTTTGAACAAAGCCGTTAAGATACGTAGCACCAGAGCCAACCAACTGGCGGAACTGGCCCATCAGCGCACCCGCCTGGGTGGGATGTTCATGATTGGCGCGTTTGTGCTTGCCCTGGTCATGACGCTGATAACATTTATGGTGCTACGTCGGATCGTCATTCGTCCACTGCAACATGCCGCACAACGGATTGAAAAAATCGCCAGTGGCGATCTGACGATGAATGATGAACCGGCGGGTCGTAATGAAATCGGTCGCTTAAGTCGTCATTTACAGCAAATGCAGCATTCACTGGGGATGACAGTAGGGACTGTTCGACAGGGCGCGGAAGAGATTTATCGTGGCACCAGCGAAATTTCAGCTGGCAATGCGGACCTGTCATCTCGCACCGAAGAACAAGCGGCGGCTATCGAACAAACTGCCGCCAGCATGGAGCAACTCACTGCGACGGTGAAACAGAATGCGGATAACGCGCATCATGCCAGCAAACTGGCGCAAGAGGCTTCTATTAAAGCCAGCGATGGCGGGCAGACGGTTTCCGGTGTAGTAAAAACGATGGGCGCTATCTCCACGAGTTCGAAGAAAATTTCTGAGATCACCGCCGTCATCAACAGTATTGCTTTCCAGACGAATATTCTGGCACTGAATGCTGCCGTTGAAGCCGCGCGAGCGGGTGAGCAAGGGCGTGGATTTGCCGTTGTCGCCAGCGAAGTACGGACACTCGCAAGTCGCAGCGCTCAGGCGGCGAAAGAGATTGAAGGCTTGATCAGTGAATCAGTCAGGTTAATTGACCTGGGGTCGGATGAGGTGGCAACGGCAGGGAAAACCATGAGCACTATTGTTGATGCCGTCGCGAGTGTCACACATATCATGCAGGAAATCGCCGCCGCCTCGGATGAACAAAGTAGAGGCATAACGCAGGTTAGCCAGGCGATTTCTGAAATAGATAAGGTGACGCAACAGAATGCTTCTCTGGTAGAAGAGGCCTCAGCGGCGGCGTTGTCCCTTGAAGAACAGGCGGCACGATTAACTGAGGCGGTGGATGTATTTCGTCTGCACAAACATTCTGTGTCGGCAAAACCTCGCGGAGCGGGTGAACCAGTTAGTTTCGCTACGGTGTGAAAATGTTCAAGGAGGGATCGACAGATCCCTTCACCTTTCAGAACGGCATTGATTTTCGAATAGCGTTAATCATCAACTGGCAACCAGAAGAGAACGTCGCATCTACGCGGGTCAGTATTCCAATCGGTTCGCCTGCACCATGTCCCGGAACAGGCAGGGCCACCAGCGTGGCATGACGCAGGTCGTCTTTTACCGCGCCAGAAGGGACAAACCACACGTAGTCGTATTCAACCGTAAGTTGACGAGATAGCGAAGCAGACAGCGTTTCGATACAACCCGAAGGAATTTTACATCCCTGGCTCTGCACTAATGCATCTGAATGCTGGCGTGGCGCAGTGCCTTCTGGTGATACAACGACCGGCCATTCCAGCACCCGGCTTAGCGTTACGTTCTCCTGAAGTAGCGGGTGATTAGGGCGGACAACCAGCTTCAACGATTCAAGAAACAGCAGTTCGTAATTAAGCCCGGTCATCAGTTCAGGATCTGACATCCGACCAATGCCGATATCGATTTCCCCGGTTTTTAAACCCGCCAGAATCATAGGGTTACTCATTGTCGCAACTTGCAAGGTCGTCTCTTTTTGTTGCTGATGAAACTGACCTATAACCGAAGGTAATATCCCCAGTGCCGCAGTAGGTAGTGCACCAACCCTGACGACATCATTATTAAGACCTTCTTTACGATGAAGCGACCGTCCGGCAGTGTTGATGGCGTCAAGAACTCTGACTGCATGCGTTAAAAATTGTTCGCCGGGTAAGGTAAGTTGCGCCCCCTGACGACCACGCTCAAACAAGCGAGCGCCAGTCAGCTGCTCCAGTTCATTCAATGTCTTAGAGAGCGCAGGTTGACTCAAATTAAGGGTTTCAGCCGCGCGCCCCAAAGTTCCTTGTTGTGCGACAGCTACGAATGTATGAAGGTGGCGCAAACGGATGCGCTGACTAAACAGACTATTTTTTTCCATAAGCGATGTTAAAAACGAAGCGGTGTCGCTGACAAGTGAAGTTGTTTGATTATGATAACTTGATTGCAAAATATTATTAACAATTAAAGCAATTATGTTACAGCAAAATGGATAATATTGATGTTTTCGCGGCGAGATCACAGTTTGTAAATTCTTCCCGCAAGAGTGAATGCGGTTACCTACACTCCAGATTACTGACCACTGGAGGCAGACACTATGGCGAACAGCATCACGGCGGATGAGATTCGGGAACAGTTTTCGCAGGCAATGTCAGCCATGTACCAGCAAGAAGTTCCGCAATATGGCACGCTGCTGGAACTGGTAGCTGATGTGAATCTGGCTGTGCTGGAAAACAATCCTCAACTGCACGAAAAAATGGTAAATGCAGACGAGCTGGCGCGACTGAATGTTGAACGTCATGGGGCGATTCGCGTTGGGACTGCACAAGAGCTTGCTACTCTTCGGCGGATGTTTGCCATTATGGGGATGTACCCGGTGAGCTATTACGATCTCTCGCAGGCAGGGGTGCCGGTACATTCGACAGCATTTCGGCCCATTGATGATGCTTCTCTGGCGCGTAATCCCTTCCGCGTTTTTACCTCCTTACTCCGCCTTGAGCTTATCGAGAACGAAATTTTGCGCCAGAAAGCGGCGGAGATTCTGCGTCAGCGCGATATCTTCACCCCACGTTGTCGACAACTGTTAGAGGAATATGAGCAGCAGGGCGGTTTTAACGAAACACAGGCACAGGAGTTTGTGCAGGAAGCCCTGGAAACGTTTCGCTGGCACCAGTCAGCAACGGTAGATGAAGAAACCTATCGCGCATTGCACAACGAACATCGGTTGATTGCTGATGTGGTCTGTTTTCCTGGATGCCATATCAACCACCTGACGCCACGTACGCTGGATATTGACCGGGTGCAGTCGATGATGCCTGAATGCGGAATTGAACCCAAAATTCTCATCGAGGGGCCGCCGCGCCGCGAGGTACCGATTTTACTACGCCAGACCAGCTTTAAAGCACTGGAAGAGACGGTGTTGTTTGCGGGGCAGAAACAGGGCACGCATACCGCGCGCTTTGGTGAAATTGAGCAGCGTGGCGTGGCATTAACGCCGAAAGGGCGACAACTGTATGATGATCTTCTGCGTAACGCTGGAACCGGGCAGGATAATCTCACTCACCAAATGCATTTACAGGAAACCTTCCGCACTTTTCCTGACAGTGAGTTTTTAATGCGTCAGCAAGGGTTGGCATGGTTCCGGTACCGTCTGACGCCTTCGGGTGAGGCGCATCGTCAGGCGATTCATCCTGGAGACGATCCACAGCCCTTAATTGAACGTGGTTGGGTAGTGGCGCAACCCATCACCTATGAAGATTTCTTGCCCGTTAGCGCGGCGGGGATCTTCCAGTCAAATCTGGGTAATGAAACGCAGACACGCAGTCACGGTAATGCCAGTCGCGAAGCATTTGAGCAGGCGTTGGGTTGTCCGGTTTTGGATGAGTTCCAGCTTTACCAGGAAGCGGAAGAACGCAGTAAACGTCGCTGTGGTTTGCTTTAAAATCTGACCATCCGCCTTTGCAAAAATTTGCCTGATTTTACAAACGAATCAGGCTCATCCCATCGACATAAAAAAAATGCCGATTTATGCATATTCTCTCAGTTCAACAATTGGATTATTAATAAATATTGTCTAGAGTGAGCGGTCATAAATAAGCACTTTCTTGCCGCTGAAAACGACCAGCGCGGGACCATTCACAACACCAGAAGGACTCACTTTCAGGTATGGATCGTAGACGATTTATTAAAGGTTCAATGGCTATGGCCGCCGTGTGCGGTACCAGCGGCATTGCTTCTCTTTTTTCTCAGGCGGCATTCGCGGCAGATTCTGATATTGCCGACGGGCAAACCCAGCGTTTTGACTTCTCCATTCTACAGTCAATGGCGCACGACTTAGCGCAAACAGCGTGGCGTGGTGCGCCTCGTCCGTTACCTGACACGCTGGCGACAATGACGCCGCAGGCTTATAACAGTATTCAATACGACGCCGAAAAATCGCTCTGGCATAACGTTGAGAACCGTCAACTGGACGCTCAGTTCTTCCATATGGGAATGGGATTCCGTCGCCGCGTTCGTATGTTTTCTGTAGATCCAGCAACACATCTGGCGCGTGAAATTCACTTTCGCCCGGAGTTGTTCAAATACAACGATGCAGGTGTTGATACAAAACAATTAGAAGGGCAAAGCGATCTCGGCTTTGCCGGTTTTCGCGTGTTTAAAGCCCCCGAACTGGCGCGCCGTGATGTAGTATCATTTCTCGGCGCGAGTTATTTCCGCGCCGTTGATGATACATATCAATACGGTTTGTCGGCCCGCGGCCTGGCGATCGACACTTACACCGACAGTAAAGAAGAGTTCCCCGACTTTACCGCCTTCTGGTTTGATACGGTAAAACCGGGGGCAACTACCTTTACCGTTTATGCGTTGCTCGATAGCGCCAGCATTACTGGTGCCTATAAGTTCACTATCCATTGTGAGAAAAGTCAGGTGATTATGGATGTGGAAAATCACCTGTATGCGCGCAAAGACATTAAACAGCTGGGCATTGCGCCGATGACCAGTATGTTCAGCTGCGGTACTAATGAACGTCGGATGTGCGATACAATTCATCCGCAAATTCATGACTCTGATCGTCTGTCCATGTGGCGGGGCAACGGCGAGTGGATTTGCCGTCCGCTGAATAATCCGCAAAAATTGCAGTTCAATGCTTACACCGACAACAACCCGAAAGGGTTTGGTTTATTGCAACTGGATCGTGACTTCTCCCATTATCAGGACATTATGGGCTGGTATAACAAACGCCCAAGTCTGTGGGTGGAACCGCGTAACAAGTGGGGTAAGGGCACCATCGGCCTGATGGAAATCCCAACAACGGGCGAAACGCTGGATAACATTGTCTGCTTCTGGCAGCCAGAAAAAGCTGTAAAAGCAGGTGATGAGTTTGCATTCCAGTATCGTCTGTACTGGAGTGCGCAACCGCCTGTTCATTGCCCATTAGCGCGCGTTATGGCGACGCGTACCGGCATGGGCGGTTTCCCGGAAGGTTGGGCGCCAGGTGAACACTATCCCGAAAAATGGGCGCGTCGTTTTGCCGTCGATTTCGTTGGTGGTGATCTGAAAGCTGCCGCGCCAAAAGGCATTGAGCCGGTGATTACGCTTTCCAGTGGGGAAGCGAAGCAAATCGAAATTCTCTATATTGAACCCATCGATGGTTATCGTATTCAGTTTGACTGGTATCCGACTTCGGACTCCACTGATCCGGTCGATATGCGGATGTATCTACGTTGTCAGGGGGACGCTATCAGTGAAACATGGCTGTATCAGTATTTCCCGCCAGCGCCGGATAAACGTCAGTATGTTGACGACCGCGTGATGAGTTAATCGTTTTTTCTTCGGCACCTTCTTCGGGAGGTGCCGTCTGGTTAAACACGATCCCGCTCGCATTTTTCCCTAAGTTAAATGAGTAATCTGATGGTGTGTATTTCAGATACACCTTGTCAGCCACTAACAGGGAGTGCGTATGTTTCCAGAATACCGAGATTTAATATCCCGTCTGAAAAACGAAAATCCTCGCTTTATGTCCTTGTTCGATAAACACAATAAACTTGATCATGAAATTGCCAGAAAGGAAGGCTCCGACGGTCGAGGGTACAATGCGGAAGTGGTCCGCATGAAAAAACAAAAGCTACAGTTAAAAGATGAGATGCTCAAAATCCTGCAGCAGGAGAGCGTCAAAGAGGTGTAAACTTTCCTAAGCCGCCAGCCAGGCGGCTTTTTTAACAACTGCATGGATTGACTGGAGATAAGATGACTGAAACGATAAAAGTAAGCGAATCACTTGAATTACATGCTGTTGCAGAAAATCACGTCAAACCTCTTTATCAGTTAATCTGTAAAAATAAAACCTGGTTACAGCAGTCGCTAAACTGGCCGCAGTTTGTTCAAAGTGAAGAGGACACGCGAAAAACGGTGCAGGGTAATGTGATGTTGCATCAACGCGGCTATGCCAAAATGTTCATGATTTTCAAAGAAGATGAACTTATCGGCGTTATCTCGTTTAATCGTATTGAACCACTGAATAAAACCGCTGAAATAGGCTACTGGCTGGACGAATCTCATCAGGGGCAGGGGATCATTTCTCAGGCGCTGCAGGCATTGATTCATCATTACGCCCAGTCTGGTGAACTTAGACGCTTCGTGATCAAATGTCGGGTGGACAATCCGCAAAGCAACCAGGTCGCTTTGCGCAATGGTTTTATCCTTGAAGGTTGCCTGAAACAGGCTGAGTTCCTGAATGATGCCTATGATGATGTGAACTTATACGCGCGTATTATCGATTCACAATAACCCTGCCAGCGGCGTTCGCGTAATGCGCTCCTCGCCGTTAATGACTTTTGGACCACGGACATGAACCGTGTCGCCATCAAAGGCTTCAACGACGGCGTGGTCGGTTAACTCCACATGGTTTTCAATTATCACCGCACCTGTAATACGGCTCTCACCTTGTATGACAACGTGCTCGTCGAGCAGAATCGGTCCGCCACGTACCACGGCATTTCCGCCAACCAAGACATGATGTTTTAACACACAATTACCTTCCACAATGGCATATTCCGCCACCTGCGAACTGTAATGAATCGTCGGAATGGCATCTTCTTCTATGCCAGCTTTCACCTGCGCGTGACCGTAGACTTTAGCGCAATCGCATAGCCAGACATTGTTCTCTTCATTACCTTCAATACTGGCAAAATCAAAAACTTCGGCGCGATGTTCAATAAAAGCATACCGGATGACGGCATCGCCATAAATTTGTGCCTGGTGGACAATACGCGAGGCGCTAACCCTTGCGCGATCATAAATTTGTAGCAGGAGTTGATGGTCAGGCGTTAAGCCTTGTGCTGCGACGATCATAGAATGTTGATTAATTAAGGCGTGACCAAATATTCTACATTGCCCGCAAACCAGTGAGTCATGAATGGTGACGCTGTCACTTATATATGCACCCTGGCTGATTTCACTATTATCGATCCAGACATTATCCGTTGCGTAAACCTCTCCCCACAGTACGCTGGTGCCGGTGATGCGCGTATTACCGGAAATCACCGTTCCGCCGAACGCAATAGCATTCTGGTCGTAAATCCAGCAATTTCCTTCCTGTGCTAACACCGTTTCGCGATCGATCCAGCCGCCAGCGGTTCCTGCTATCACATCGTTAAAATCGCTAATGGCGATAATCTGCCGTAATAACACACTTTTTTTAGTGTCATCTTCCTGATAACTAAAGGCTCGCTGTTCTTCACTTAGACGATATTTGCGCATAGCATTTTCCCACAGGTGACTTACTATAACCGTAGCAAATTCTGCGGCTCTGGCTATGCTCGAGAAAATTCCATAAAATGCATTTCAAATATACTTTATAAATTAAACAAAATGAGTAAGAAGATGCAGAGCGATAAAGTGCTCAATTTGCCGGCAGGCTACTTTGGTATTGTGTTGGGGACGATAGGGATGGGATTTGCCTGGCGCTATGCCAGCCAGGTTTGGCAGGTCAGCCACTGGTTAGGGGATGGGCTGGTGATTCTGGCGATGATCATCTGGGGATTGTTAACTAGCGCATTTATTGCCCGACTCATACGCTTTCCGCATAGCGTGCTGGCGGAAGTTCGCCATCCAGTGCTGAGCAGTTTTGTGAGTTTGTTTCCGGCAACGACGATGCTGGTGGCGATTGGTTTTGTTCCGTGGTTTCGCCCACTGGCGGTGTGCCTGTTCAGTTTTGGTGTCGTGGTTCAGTTGGCTTATGCCGCCTGGCAAACTGCGGGATTATGGCGCGGATCTCACCCTGAAGAAGCTACCACGCCTGGACTGTATCTGCCGACAGTTGCCAACAACTTTATCAGCGCAATGGCCTGTGGTGCGTTGGGCTACACCGACGCCGGTCTGGTGTTTTTAGGCGCAGGCGTTTTCTCATGGCTAAGCCTTGAACCTGTGATCTTGCAGCGTCTGCGCAGTTCGGGAGAATTACCCACGGCACTGCGGACATCACTCGGCATTCAGCTCGCTCCTGCGCTGGTGGCCTGTAGTGCCTGGCTTAGCGTCAACGGCGGCGAGGGTGACACGCTGGCGAAAATGCTTTTCGGTTATGGACTGCTGCAACTGCTGTTTATGCTACGTCTGATGCCATGGTATCTCTCCCAGCCATTTAATGCTTCATTCTGGAGTTTCTCGTTCGGCGTATCTGCACTGGCAACCACCGGTTTGCATCTGGGGAGTGGCAGCGATAATGGATTTTTCCATACGCTGGCGGTGCCGCTGTTTATCTTTACCAATTTTATTATTGCAATACTGCTCATCCGTACTTTGGCGCTTCTGATGCAGGGAAAATTGTTAGTCAGAACCGAGCGCGCCGTTTTAATGAAAGCAGAGGACAAAGAATGATCATTAGTGACGAAAATTATTTTACTGATAAATATGAATTAACCCGCACACACTCTGAAGTACTGGAAGCGGTGAAAGTGGTTAAACCGGGTAAAACGCTGGATCTGGGCTGTGGCAATGGTCGTAACAGTCTTTACCTGGCAGCCAATGGTTATGATGTTGACGCATGGGATAAAAATGCCATGAGTATCGCCAACGTCGAGCGCATTAAATCCATTGAAAATCTGGATAATTTACACACCCGGGTCGTTGATCTGAATAACCTCACATTTGATGGAGAGTACGATTTTATTCTTTCGACTGTGGTGCTGATGTTCCTTGAGGCTAAAACCATCCCCGGGTTGATTGCCAATATGCAACGTTGCACGAAACCTGGCGGTTACAACCTGATTGTGGCGGCGATGGATACCGCTGATTATCCATGTACCGTCGGCTTCCCGTTTGCCTTCAAAGAGGGAGAATTACGTCGATATTACGAAGGCTGGGAGAAGGTGAAATACAATGAAGACGTCGGCGAGCTGCACCGCACCGACGCCAACGGTAATCGTATTAAACTACGTTTCGCCACGATGCTGGCACGTAAAAAATGACCCGGTAAGAACAAAGCGCGTGAAAATTCCCCACGCTGAGATAGTTTACTGTTCTTCTTTTCGGTAAGCATATTTTTTATCGAAGGGATGTGAAATTAATCACAGTAGTCGAAGTTTTTTAGCAGCTTAACTTACTGAAATTTAACTACTGATGATTGACTTAGCCCCTTTTTCGGCATTGACTATGTCGTCTGAAAAGGGGCTGAAAAATTTATTTTCACCAACACTTTTTTTGCCACAACACGAAGCGGCGCTTTTTGCTATAACTTAGAAAGTAATATAATCATCTCAGGAAACTATTCATGCGTACCACATCATTTGCGAAAGTTGCAGCTTTATGCGGCTTATTGGCTCTGTCTGGTTGTGCCTCTAAAATCACCCAGCCAGATAAATATTCTGGTTTTTTAAACAATTACTCTGATTTAAAAGAAACAACCTCGGCTACAGGTAAACCTGTTTTACGTTGGGTAGACCCGAGTTTTGATCAAAGCAAATATGACAGCATCGTCTGGAACCCAATCACTTATTATCCGGTACCGAAACCGTCGACCCAGGTAGGGCAGAAAGTTCTGGATAAAATTTTGAACTATACCAACACCGAAATGAAAGAAGCGATAGCGCAGCGTAAACCACTGGTTACCACCGCTGGGCCGCGTAGTCTGATTTTCCGTGGGGCCATTACCGGTGTAGATACCAGCAAAGAAGGGCTGCAATTCTATGAAGTGGTTCCTGTTGCATTAGTGGTTGCGGGGACGCAAATGGCTACAGGCCACCGTACCATGGATACTCGCCTCTATTTTGAAGGTGAGCTGATTGATGCAGCGACTAATAAACCGGTTATCAAAGTCGTTCGTCAGGGCGAAGGTAAAGACCTGAATAACGAAAGTACGCCAATGGCTTTCGAAAATATTAAACAAGTTATTGATGACATGGCGACCGATGCCACCATGTTTGACGTTAACAAAAAGTAGTTCCAGACGCGCCATCGTTAGATGGCGCTTTTTATCCGGTGCGCCGTAAAACCCCATCCTTCAGGGCGGGGATATAAGGCGCGGTTTTCCACCTGACCAGGTGTTTGCTGTTGTTCAATGTATTGGCGGATGACGGATATTGGCGCACCTCCGCAGCTACTGGCAAAATAGCCAGGACTCCACAAAACGCCTTTGTAGTAATACCTGACTGCAATATCTGGTCGATCTCGTCGCAGTAACCTACCCGATACGCCTTTGAGGCTGTTTACCAGACTGGATATCGCCAGTTTGGGAGGATAGTTAATTAACAAATGGACGTGATCTGGTTCGCCATCCATTTCAACCAGTTCAG
>OGXX01004140.1_pt1 | contig 11444 bp, 3 predicted proteins | sample 1576301 | NCBI WGS metagenome assembly OGXX01 (sample SAMEA3541469, study PRJEB24748) | human gut metagenome | biome: human gut; feature: human-associated habitat; material: faeces | place: China | collected 2012 | reverse complement strand
GCCGCACCTCGCTCGCCGTATCGGCACTTAGAATTATGCGGTATTGCCTTTACAACTTCACAAGTATCTCCCCCGCACCGGAATCCGATTGCCCTTCTCCCCTATCCCCCAACCGCGCGTACCGTTCATCTTCATCCGCTCCCCCACCCCAAAACAAAAGGCATGTGCCCCCTTATCTCTATCATAAGGTGGGCACATGCCGTTACATTATCATGATTTTATCACGCCAAAGTCATCAGGCAATGCAGCCATCGGCAAAGCTGTTGCGCTTGGCTTTCTCTTTCTGCTGGTTGCGCTTGGCGATGATTTCTTTGCTCAGGCCAATACGGTTGGTCTTGAAGTGGAAGAACGGGCGTTCCGGTACGGTGAAAATCTCCACCGGACGCATGTAACGTTCCGGCAGGCAGGCATTGATCTTATCGCGCACATCGTCCAAGGTGTAGCCATCTTTGAGCTGGACGTACAGGTACGGCAGGAAGCAGCCTTCGTGCTCATCATCCGGCACGATAACAAAGAACTCGTCCTTGATGCCCTTGATGTCGGCATCGGCCACGATGTTCTCCAGCGGTTGCACCATCAGGTCGCCGCCGCCAAAGCGCGGGGATGCGCCGCGGGTCATCGTGTAGAGCACACCGTCCTCGGACATATAGCCAATATCGCCGGTGTGCAGCCAAGTCTTGCCGTCTGCGTGGACCTGCAGTGCCTTGGCGGTTGCTTCGGGGCGGTCATAGCCCAGCATCACGCCGGGGCCCGTCATGCAGATCTCACCGGGGGTATTGTAGGTCAGCTCTTCCTGGGTGCCGGGCTTGAAGATGCTGATGACGCTGTGGATCATCGGCACACCAACGTTGCCGTCACGCACCGGGAACGGAGCCATGGGCAGAGTGGCGTTGGAGCCGGCCTCGCTGCTGCCGTAGCCGGCAGTAAAGCGCAGGTTGCAGTTATGCTGCTTGAGGAACTCCTCAACATTGCGCAGCTGCTTGTTGTTGAATGCCTCGCAGCCGGCGCCGATGGCCAGCATGTGGGACATATCATAGTCAGCCGGAAGACGCTTGCTGCGGCGGATAACCTCCACAAACATGGGGATCAGGGGCCAGTTGTTGGGGCGGTAGCGCATCATTTCCAGGTCAACATCGTACACATCCACAAACGGATCCAGAATGAGCAGCATACCGCCGGCCAGGGGCAGCAGCATCATGGAAACCACAACAGCGATCAGAGCCGGGGGCAGGATGGTCAGCAGCCAGGTGGGGCGGAATTTATCCGAAGAGCCATAAAAGTTCATCTGGGCCAGCACGCCGATGATGCTGTGTGCAGAATGGATGACCTGCTTGGAAGGGCCAGTGGAACCGCTGGTGTAGGCGCGCAGCAGCGGGCGGTCAATGTTGACAGGAGCGGGCACAAAGCCGCGAAAACGCTGACCCATGTTACAGAAATCAGCCCACATCATGGTATCAGAGCCACGGGCGGGAACATCCGGATACAGGGCATCCAGAGAATGCTGCAGGTAAACCGGCATAGCGGCGCGGTCGCCGCTTTCCAGAGCGGGAACGATAACATAGGTATTCACGTTGGTCTGCTCACGGTAGGCTTCGATTTCGGCCTTGGAGAAGAAGTCGTGAACAAAAATCACCTTGGCATTGGCTTTCTGAACAGCTTCAATGTTTTCTTCCAGGGTGTTGTCACGGCACAGCAGCGAAGCGCCGATGCGCTCGGCTGCCAGCAGCAGATAAATGAATTCCGGCACAGAACGCAGGAACACGGGGATCTGGTCCCCCTGCTTGACGCCAAGCACCTGCAGAGCGCGGGCGGTGGTGTCTACCTTACGGAACACGGTACCCCAGGTGATATCCACGCCATAGTAGTGCATGGCAATCACGTTAGGGTCTGCAGCGCGCACGGAGAGGTACTGCTCCACGGTGCAGGCCGGAACCTGGATACCACGCAGAACATCTGGATAGAACTTCATCCAGGGGCGGTCAATGCTGGGCTTGCCAGTCAACATCGCGTTTTCATTCATTGCAATTTCCTCCAAATGTCTTTCCCTTATAGTTGCAGGGAATTAAATTATCCAAATCAAATCACGCCAAACCTTTATGGCGCTTTCCCCTGCTGTGCACATCGTTGCACAGCGTCGCCGAACCATAATGCTACAATTATCTTCGGTGCTGAACATAGTATACCATTCCTGTTTACGGAAAGCACGAGAATCCCATGGCACAAATTTCCAGAAATTGATTCCGCATGATTCACTTTTTTCACATGGATTTTCACGCTTTGGCATGGAGTTTTCTTGCAATTTCATTTTCCTCAGTGCAACAAAAGCCCCAGCTACCGCAGCAGCCAGGGCTTTATGTTTATGCGTATGTATGTTGTATTTTTAGATTTTGTTCATCCAGCTCTCTTGCAGTTCTTCCATTTCATCACTTTTGGCGCGGGTAATCAGATGGATTCCCTGCAGGACATGATGGATGTGCTCCGCAATGGCGTTGCGCTCTTTTGTCACGTTCTGGTCATCCAAATTCCAGACCTGATCAAAATATTCACTCAGGCGGTCTTCCATCACACTGTTGTTGACCATTGCAATCCGGTTGATGGGGCAGTTGTTATCCAGCCGAAGATACGATGCAGCGCCAGAAAGGAACATATTGGGGTCCGCCACATACTGGAAATCGTTCACAATGCGGCCGCTGATCAAGCGGAATTCAAGTTTTTCACGCTGCTTGCAAAGCTGCAGCACATGGCTGATGCACCGGCTGCGCTGATCCGGGGTAAGGCTGACCTTGTAACTGAAAAAGTCCAGCTCGCCGGAAACCGCCATGGAGGAAAATGCAGCTTCATAAATCAGGATGCGGATGTTTGTTTCCTCCACCACACCTTTGGCAAGGTTGTGTACGCCACGCAGCTCCGCAGGGATAGCACCCAAAAAATCTTTCAGCTCGGCCTCGTGGGCGGTCAGGATCTCTTCAAACAAGTCATCCGGCAGCAGAAGCTCATTCAGGTGGCCGAACATCCACCGCAGATTGGAGGCCAGCAGCGTGTGCATATAGTCGTACTGGCTGATCAGCTGGCGCATGCTGGTATCGCGGAAAAGCTGGTCATCCCGCACACAGAGCTTGGAGAAGTTATCATACAGGCTTTCGCAATTCTGCGGATCCTCGGTGGCGGTAACGGCAGCGCAGCGGCTGTGGCTGACCAGCAGGCCGGTAATGGCAAAATCGCCCTTGACCACAAACACCGCGCGCCCGGCAGCCGCGGTGCTGCCAAACAGCTTGAAATGAATATGGCTGAAGTTGGTCAGCACGTTAATAATGAGCGCGGCATCATAGATGGGGTCCCATTTTTCGCGGCTGATATCGATCATCAGCTTGAAATAGACGTTATCATAGCTACGCTGGTCCACCAGCTGGCCGTTTTGCAGGTTGGCAACTTTCAGGCGGTATTCGCGCGCCATTTCCATCAGGTCCATCACAGCCACAATGTCCAGCTGGCTGACGCGGCGCAGCACAGGGTGGACCATTTTGGTCAGATATTGCAGCATGTTCAGCTCGGCCCAAAAGTCCGTATAGGGGCCAATGCGCGCCTCGCCGCTGTCCAGTTCCTCTTGCAAATAATCATATTCAGCAATCAGGTTATCATAAATGGCGGCTTTCAGGTCACTGGGGATGCTAACGCTGTATTCCCGCAGCAGCAGGTCACGGCCATCATCGGTGGCTTCATCCACCACGCAGGCACTGATGCCCTCCATCACGCGCTTTTCAGTCTTTTTGGCAGGCAGCATGCGGCCGCTGACCCATTTGCTGATATAGGAAACATCGTATTGCAGGCGCTTGGCCAGGGTATAGTTCTTGACCTCCGCAACTTCCAGCAAATGCTCCAGCAGAATGCTGAATCTATTTTTATCATCCATTGCACCAAATCCTCTTCACCCATTTAGTTTGCACTTTTCTTTTATTCTATTATACAAGTTCCATATTTTGATTGCAAATTCAAATGATAACAGGTAAGGAAAAAATGAAGAAAATATATTAAAATCTTTCACAATTCGCGGCCGCATTCTTTGGCATTCATGCCAGTTTGTTGCTTTTTTGTTGTTTGAACTGACAAAGTTTGTTTGTTCTGCTTGTGATATCCTCCAAAAATTATACTTCGCGCGCCATATTTGCCAAATTTAGCCGCAGCTTTTTAGTAGGTTTTGCCCTTGCACCGGCCTGATGTGTTCGCCATGTTTTTGTGTGTTGCCTTTATTATGCGGGTAAGGTAAATTGCGATTTTTTAATCGTGTACTATTTCTAGCTTTCGGCGGGGTGGGGTCCCCCGCCCTACTGGCCTGGCAAATATTTCACCGAACCTATGCCCACAAATACAAAAATGCCGCAGCAGACTGTTACATCTGCTGCGGCATTTTTATTTAGGGGTTAATGGGCTGGTTACAGCTCATTGTTCGGCTGTGGGATTACTGCCGAATGCCGGTGTTCTTATCGAAATGATAAGTGCGGCCATCGATGACTGCATCGCCCTTAGCCATGGTGCCATAGATCGGGTCGAAATAGTAACGCTTGTCCGCGCTCCAGCCCTTGATCATGTGGCCCTGTGCATCGTAACGGACCCACTTGCCGGTGCCATCGGCGCGGTCAGCCCACTGGCCAGCTTTGGATTCCTGATAGACATCCTTGCTGGTGGCTTTCTTGCCCTGGTCAACGGCGTCCAGCCAGTACCAAGCGTCGGAAGCCGGGTCATAGATTTCCTTGCCGCGGCCATCCAGGCCCTGGCGGACACCCTTTTCGTACCAGTAGTCAGCACCATTGATGGTCAGCCACTGGTTGTCCAGAGCAACACCGGTGTACTTGTCAAATGCGCAAGGTACGCCGTCAATGTTGCCTGCGCCCTTAGCCATAGCGCCGGTGATCAGATCGAAGTAATACAGGCCATTTTCGGTCTGCTGCCAGCCCTTGACCATGTGGCCGTTCTCATCGTAACGGACCCACTTGCCGGTGCCATCGGGCTTATCAGCCCACTGGCCGGCGGCGGATTCCTGGTAAACGTCCTTGTTGACGGTCATTGCGCCGCCCTGGACAGCATCCAGCCAGTACCAGGCGTCGGAATCGGGATCATAGATCTCTTTGCCGCGGCCGGTGGTACCCTGCTTCACGCCCTTTTCGTACCAGTACTTCTTGCCGTTTTCTTCAACCCAGCCGTTCTTCTCGCCGTACTTGGCGGTGTAGTCCTTGCCGTTGAAGTTGACAGCAGCGGTGGTAACGCCGCTGGTCTGCTTTACAGTTGCATCTACAAACTGTGCGCTTGCGCAGTTCTTATCGGTGCAGGTAAAGACAGCCATTGCGGTAACGGTGGTCTTTTCAGCAGCGCCGTGAGCGGTGCGCTCCTCGGCTTCGAGGGACTGGGGTTCCTCGCCGCCGTTGTTGGTGTTGTCTTCAGTGTTGCCGCCCTGGTCAGTTTCAATCTTGGTAAAGGTTGCTTTGATTGTCACACTGTTGGCATGCATATAGAATTCATACACGTTATTTTCAAGCTGTGCATCCGCAATAGGACCGCCAGTAGCCCCCTCCCAATACTCAGCTCCACTTAGCTCATAGCCATCCGCCGGAGTAAAGGTGGCATAAAGTTTTGCAGTTTTATCTTCCGGTGCGCGCGTCTTAACGTTGCCGTCTGCATCCTTAACGGTAATCGTACCATTGCCTTCCACAACTTCAGTGGTAATGCCATACTCAACGATCGTAAACTGTGGGGTGACAGTTACATTGTCAGCAGGCATTGTGAAAGTATAGGTGTTGGCTTTCTCGCCGGCCTTATACGAAACAACAGTATCCTTGCTGTCTTTAATCGCCAGACCGTTTTCAGCCAGCTTGGTCAGCATAGAATCGTTATCCACCGGCTCAACAGTCAGAGTAACAGGTTCGCCAGCTTTCACGCCAGTGGTCTTGTCAGCCGTCACCTTGCCGTATTCGGTGCTGTTGATCGTAACGCTGTAGGTTTCAACCTTAACAGGCTCAAACGCAGCGCTAACGGTAACATCAGCGGCAGGCATCTTGAAGGTTGCCTTGCCATCGGTCAGGGTCAGCTTTTCGGTCTTTTTATCTTCGCCGATCTGATAGCTGTAGGTCAGGCTGTCAGCCTTGAGCTGGTAGTTATCAGCTGCCGTAACGGTAACGGTAACGTCGGTGCCCTCAACAGCTGTGGCCGGGTCTACGGTAACAGTGCCGTTCTCAGCAGGAGCTGCGGTAACCTTGTATTCCTTAACAAACTCTGCGCTGACGTTGACAGGGTAAGCAGGCATTGCAAAGGTGTAGGTGTTGGCTTTTTCGGTATCAGGCTTCACTTCAACGGTCTTATCGGTGTTGTCAGCGTCTTTGTAGGTAACCTTCACGCTGCCAGCCTTCAGGGCATAGCCGGTCGCGGGCTTAGCAGTCAGGGTTACGGTTTCCTTCTCAGCTGCTTCTTTAGCGGAAGCAGTGATCTCACCATTGGTCAGGGGAGCAACATTGACCGCATAGGTCTTGGCGTTTTTGGTAACGCTGATGGTCACATCGCCGTCCGGCATGGTGAAGGTGTAAACCGTCTTAGCCTTTTCGGTGGTAGCCTGGGCTGCGGCTTCGTCCTGCGCTGCTTCCTGAACTTCAGTCAGAGCAACATCGGTATCGCCGTTCTTTGCGGTAACGGTAACGATATCGGTGCCTTCCTTTTCTACGGTCAGGGTAACGGTATCGTCCTTGATGTAGGTGTTGTTGATGGTGCCCAGGGTCAGCTTAACACCTTCAACTTCATTCCAGGTAACGGTGTGGGGGGTGCTTTCGGTTGCGGTATGGCAATCAGAGCACAGGTACACATTGTTGCCAACGGACTTGGTTTCCAGCTCGTCCAGAGCCCAGGTATGGCCCTTGGGCAGTGCGTCGTCAGCGTACACCTTTTCACCCTTGGTCAGGCCGTACTTGGTGGTGCGGGCCTGGGTATAAGCAGGGGTATTGCACCATGCTTCAACGGTAACATCGGTGGTTGCGCCGCTCTTCAGGTCGCTGACCATGTCGGACATCGGCATGGTTTCAACCAGGTTAGCGCACCACATGAACTCTTCGTTCTTGTTCTTCTCGTCAGAGCTGCCCATGTTCTGGTTGTAACTCGGGTTGTAGTTCCAGGACTCGGTCTTGTAGCTCTTACGGTTTGCATAAGAAGTGCCGGCGGCATCGGTCTTAACAACCGGCTTGCCATCGGAATCCAGCTCGTCCAGGCTCTTATAGGTGTTGGACAGGTTGGTGCCGACAGAAACGACCAGCTGATCCTTGGTGGTGTTGATGCCGGTGATCACAGTCTGGCCCTGCTGGGTGGTGGTAGCAAAGCTGTAGCTGTCACGCAGGGTCAGGCCAGCCAGAGGATGGTTCTTGAAAGTGCCCAGATACTTCACACTGCTGGTATCATTGGCGCTATCCATGATAACCATGCTCATGCCGGGAAAGTGGGTATCGGGAACCATGTTGCCGTCCTTATCCTTGGTCAGCTTAATGCCGCCATAGACGGTGTTGTATTCCTTCACTTCTTCCACTGCGCCGGTGGTCGGGTCCATACGGTAGATGGCGTTGTTGACGTTGAAGTACAGCTTGCCATCATACAGTGCGGTAGAGTGTACCAGTGCGGGGTAGATCCGCTTTGCAGCAGCGTCTGCCAGGCACTCGGTGTTCAGGTTGTTTTCAACCTTGGTATGCTTATCTGTTGCACTGGTATCGATCTTATAGATGGTGCCAGCTTCGGCCAGAACCTTGGCATTGCTGTCGTCATCATTGAAGTTGCTGCTGGTTTCCTTCAGATCGTTGTAGTACATCAGGATGATATCAAACGGGTCATCCGTCTTGGTAAAGCTGCTCATGCTGAAGCCGCCGGAGCTGCTGGAATCCGCTTTGCGGATATAGTAGTTCGCATTACGCGGACGTGCTTCCAGAGTATCGGGGCCCTGGCTCTGCATCTTCTTCATGAACTGCTGCATCTGGGAGTTGTTACCAGAGCTGCCGGAACCAGAGCTGCCGCTGTCGCCGTTCTCGGCCTGCTTGCGGCGCATGTTGTTGTACAGGTTCTGGTTGGTCGTGGTATCAACGTAATAGAAGTAATTATCGTCGAAGTAGATGGGACTGCAGATAGAGGTGAACCAGGTATCCTCGTAGCAGGTATCGGTGTAACGGGTCTCGTTCTTGTTATCTTCCTTGGTGTAAGAGTAATGCGGCTTGCCGTTGTTCATCACAACATTGCCGGCATCATCCACATCGGGTTCCTTGTTTTTGATGTAGGTGTAGCCATCGTACAGCGAGTCAATGTAATCATAGTACTTGCTGTAACGGCCTTCCAGACCGGAGGGAGAAACCAGGAAGTTGACATGGCGCAGGTCGCCTGCGTTCTCAACGCGGGTCTGGGCCATGCACTCGGTGTTCACGTCGTCATAGCAGACGTCAACATAGTACCAGTTCTTGTTGGCTTCGCCGGTGGTCATCGTAGCAGAGTTGCTGTCGCCCTGCAGCTTGTTGACCTTGACTGCGTTGAAGTAGTGGACGTTGTTGAACATGCCGCCGCCGAACGCATTACCGGCAACACTGGTATCAGAAGTATCGCAGTAATACAGGATCTGGGCAAAGTCAACAACAGCGTTATCGCCTACTTCATCGGGGGTCTTCCAAACTTCTTTGCCGTCAACGGTCTTTTTATAGATTTCCTTGTTGTCAGGCAAATTCTGGACCATGTAGTTAAATGCAGATGCATAGCCCAGGCAGATGCAGCCATACTCAACGCCCTTAGCGCCGATCCCGCCGCCCAGCAGGGCGCCGAAAGCAGTCATCTGGATGGGGTCGTTGTTGCCGCCGCCGGTGATATCGCCCATGGAGCCCATATCGAATTCTGCAACCTGGGAGATCCAGTCGTGCAGGATCAGCAGCTTGGTGACATAGTCAGCGCTGTCCCCCAGCTTAGCAACCTGTGCCAGGCCTGCATCACGGATGGCTTTCAGAGCTTCGCCATAGTTCATGACGTAAGACATGAACGCCTGCGGCAGCATGTTCAGCATGAATGCCATGGTGGTCGGCGGGACATCATCGTTCGGATCAATGCTGCACAATACCTTGATTGCGCCCATGGTGCCGGTGATGCTGCCATCCTCGCCCTGCTTCTGAACGCCCTTGGAGGTCCAGAACGGGGCAACCACGCCGAAGTACTCTGCTTCGTCCTGGTTGAACTGCGACAGCTGGAAGTAGTAGTAGTTCATCTGCGCAGTCGAGACATCGTAAGTATTGGTGACCTGGTTGCCCTGGTCGTCCACATACACGGCAGTCTTCTGGCTGTCGTACAGCAGCAGGCTGTTCTTGCCCTTGTTGTCGCCGCTCTGATAGGTGAAGTTCACCTTGCTTGCGTCAACCGGGTTGTTCTGCATATCGTACCAGTTGCCGCCATCCATTGCGGACACCAGGGTAACGCCGGTGCCGCCGGAGGTGGTATCCAGGGTCGGGGTGCCACCCACATTGATGTAGACGGAATTGTTATTCTGGTCTACCACAACGCTGACCGGCATGGTCATTACCGGCTGGGTTTTGATTTCTTCGCCGCAGACAGCGCACTTGAAGGTGACGCTGGTGCATTCCCAGTCAATGGTAACGGGAGCGCCGGCAGAAATTTTGCCGGTTTCGCTGTCATAGAACAGCTGGGCGTTGGTGTAGTCATCGGCCAGCTTGCCCTCGACCTTCTTCATTTCCCAGTTGAAGGTAGCAACAAACTTGCCATCTGCATCCTTGGGCACGGCATGGCTCTGGCAGGGCAGGGCGGCAATGTCGTCGGTGCGGGTGGTGGGTTCCTTGTATTCCTTCTTAAGCGGGCTCTTGTCAGCGGGCACGCTGGCAGAGTAAACGGTCTTGCCGGCAACGCCGGGCTTTGCATCGGTGGTATCCTTGGTTACGGTGCCTTCTACCTTCTGGTAGGCATCGTCCTTTTCACAGGTATACACAGCGGTGTAAGCCCAGCCGTCATCGGTCTTGGTCCAGTAACCATCGGGGGTTTCCTTCCAGGTATGGGTGTGGCCATCTTCCGGGTTGGTGTCATTCCAGTACCATTTCGGCTCGCCATAGGTATGGCCATCCGCAGCGGCGCTGGCAGCAAAGGTATCGGAGTTTTCAGCAACGTAAGCCTGTGCGTAGCTGTCAGCCTGCTGCGCAATCACTTCATCATCGCTGTTGGTCATGGACTCCATCGCAGAGGTCATGCCGGAGCTGCCGGTAAAGGTAACGGCGGTCACAACGCCTGCGGCGTTCGTCTCATAGCCCAGGTCGGTAACGGCGCTGGACAGATGATACGTTTTGATGGTGGCAGCCATCACCGATGCCATCTCGTCCTTGTTCAGGCCATAGGCTTCGGTGTTGATCTTGCCGGCTGCGGCGTTGGCGTACATGGCATCGGCCAATGCATTTTCCAACGCTGCAAGGCTCATGCCTGCCTTGCTCTGTGCAGTCGCTTCCAGCTTGGCATCGTCCTGCTCCAGTTCATGCACTTCGCCCTGGGCAGCCAGCGTTTGGGCTGTCTGCTTGATCAGGTCTGCGGTGCTGGTGAACTTGGGCAGGGACTGCACAGCGCTGGCCGCGCTTGCTGCGCTAGCTGCAACAGACTGCGCTACCGAAGAATCAATCTTGGTAGTTTCGGCAGCTGCGGGAAGCGCCACGCTTTGGGCAACCATGGCTGCTGCCAGCACGGATGCACCAAAACGCTGAAGGTTTTTCTTCATAGTTTTATCCTCCCTTAAGTGTTACTACTTTCCCCTTTTGTGTGAAAAGTGGTACGGCAGATGTGCGGCACTTTGCAGGTGTTGATTGCAAAACGCCTGGTTGTGCCCCCTCGGTCTGGCGATCCCCTGCCGGGCTGCGGCCTGCTTTCGTGGCTTTTGGCCCCGGCACAGCGGCTGACAAAACGTTGTACCGGCTGCATGTCTTGATCCTGCAAATGATAACCTTTCCGACACATCTAGGTATATACATTATATCACAGTTGCCAGAATTTGCATAGTTAATTAGCGCGGTTTCTATGTGAATTTTTGTCCTTGAATCAACTGAAACCTGTTTTTCGCACATTATTTGCGTTGCGATGCGGTGACTCTTTGGCGGTATTTATTAACATTTTTGAATGGTTTATTCCTGCTTTTATCAAATGATTGAACATTTACCCCGATAATGTTCTTTGCAATCTCTTAATCCAATCACCCGGTATTGTGATCGCGCATTTTTTGTCATTTCGGTTTGGCTTGTTGTTGAGAGATTTGGCAGAGATTGGAGGAAACTTGAAGGGAAAATTGGAGGTTGAGAATTGCCCATTATAAATTGTACTGTAGAAAGCGTTCCTGACCGTTCCGAAAACTTAGGGCAACACCGCATAATTCTAAGTGCCGATACGGCGAGCGAGGTGCGGCAGATGCC
>OGXX01004134.1_pt1 | contig 11460 bp, 6 predicted proteins | sample 1576301 | NCBI WGS metagenome assembly OGXX01 (sample SAMEA3541469, study PRJEB24748) | human gut metagenome | biome: human gut; feature: human-associated habitat; material: faeces | place: China | collected 2012 | reverse complement strand
CAACTTCGAAGGTGGCTGCTATGCAAAGGTTATCAACCTTGACAAGGACAGCGAACCCGACATCTATAACGCCATCAAGCGCAACGCCCTTCTCGAGAACGTTACCGTTGACAAGGACGGCAAGATCGACTTCACCGACAAGTCGGTTACCGAGAACACCCGCGTGTCATATCCTATCGACCACATCAAGAACATCGCACGTCCCAGCAACGGCCCCGCTGCCAAGAATGTGATTTTCCTGTCGGCTGACGCATTCGGAGTGCTTCCTCCCGTATCTATCCTCACTCCCGAGCAGACCAAGTACTACTTCCTCTCCGGCTTCACCTCCAAGCTCGCCGGTACAGAGCGCGGCATCACCGAGCCCACTCCTACATTCTCCGCATGCTTTGGTGCAGCCTTCCTTTCGCTTCACCCCACAAAGTATGCCGAGGAACTTGTTAAGAAGATGGAAGCCAACGGTGCAAAGGCTTATCTCGTGAACACAGGCTGGAACGGTACCGGCAAGCGTATCTCCATCAAGGATACCCGCGGTATCATCGACGCTATCCTTGACGGCGCTATCCTCAAGGCTCCCACCAAGCAGATCCCCGTGTTTGATTTCACCGTGCCAACCGAACTTCCCGGTGTTGATCCCAAGATCCTTGATCCGCGCGACACCTACACCGATCCCGAAGAGTGGAACAAGAAAGCCCACAAGCTCGCTGAAATGTTTATCGCCAACTTTAAGAAGTTCGAGAACAACGAAGCCGGCAAAGCTCTCGTGGCAGCCGGTCCCAAACTCTGAGATAAGTAATTGAAGCCTTTGCTGAAAAGCATTGGTTGGCAATCATACAGATCGGCCCCGCACAGGACTCCATAACCCGTGCGGGGCCTTTTGTTCCCACTGAATAAATCCCTTATATGAGATATTTCCTTTCCGCCGGCGAAGCCTCAGGCGATCTTCACGCCGCAGCGCTCATGCAGCAGCTCGCCCGGCTTGACACCTCTGCTGAGTTTCATTTTCTCGGAGGCGACGGCATGGCCTCAGCAGCATCATGTGAGCCGCTAATCCATATACGCGACATGGCCTTTATGGGATTCAGCGAAGTGCTCCGTAATCTCTCAAAGATCAGGCGTAACATGTCCGTGGCCCGCGCCTCCTTGGGTGCTTTGCGTCCCGACGCCGTTATCCTTGTCGATTATCCGGGATTCAATCTCAAGCTCGCACGTTATGCCCATAGTCTCGGCCTTCCTGTGTTCTATTACATAGCACCTAAAGTGTGGGCCTGGAAAGAATGGCGCGTGAAATCCTTGCGGCGCTATTGTACGGAAATACTGTCTATTCTCCCTTTCGAGACGGAATTTTTCGCCCGCCATGGCATGGATGTGACTTACGTGGGAAATCCATCTGTGGAGGAAATCGACGCACGCCTATGCTCCATGCCACCCAAACATGATATGTTTGAATCATTCGGACTTGACGCTGACCGTCCGTTGTTGGCGCTTGTGCCCGGCAGCCGGGTAGGGGAGATACGTAACAACTTACCGGTAATGGACGCTGTGGCTCGCCTCCATCCACAAGTGCAACCTGTAATATGCGGCACACCGGGCATTCCCCCCGATCTATACTCCTCCATTTCGTCATTGCGTGTCATAACAGGTGCCACAATGCAACTTATGGCTCTGGCCCGGGCGGCACTTGTCACCTCCGGCACCGCAACCCTCGAGTGTGCCCTCGCCGCAACCCCGCAGGTAGCATGTTACCGCGCCAACGGCTCCCGGTTCTCGCATGCCCTGTTCAGTCATATTCTCAAAGTGCCCTATGTCACCCTCCCCAATCTCATAGCCGGAGGGCCGGTAATTCCGGAAATGCTTCTGCACCATTGCAACCCCTCCGAAGTCGGCAGCCGTCTCACCCCGCTCCTTGATCCGGAAAGCGAAGTCCGCCGGATTCAGCTGCAAGGTTACGCGACCATGCGCAGCCGCCTCGGCCACACACATGCCGCAGCCACAGCCGCCGCCCGCATCCTCCACCACCTCAACCCATGACAATATATGTCAGAGGTCTTTGAGGGTGGCGAGGTCGGTGAGCAGGTCGAATAGGTTTTCGGTGCGGTCGGCCAAAAGGGCGAAAAGATGGTCGGCCTCCTGCGGATCAACTAATTTCAGATCGGCATAGCGGTCCTCCGTGGTCAGAAAATCGGTAAGCGGAAGTGTCGGCTTGGGATAGTCGATTGTGAGCGGAGCAAGCCCCTTGGCCACATTATCGGGATTGTAGCGGTAAAGCTGCCAGTAACCCGATTCAACGGCTTTCCGCTGCGCTATGCATGCATGACTCATGCCGGCACGCAGTCCGTGGTTGATACACGGACAGTATGCTATCACTATCGACGGTCCCTTGTGGGTCTCGGCCTCTGTCAGCGCATCGATGGTTTGCCGGTAGTTTGCCCCGAGACACACTGACGCCACATACGTGTTGGGATAACACATCATCATGCGCCCTAAATCCTTTTTATAAGTGCGTTTGCCATCGGCCGCGTATTTTGCCACGCAACTCAGCGGAGTAGCCTTCGACATCTGCCCCCCTGTGTTGGAATAGCATTCCGTATCCAGCACGAGGATATTTATATCCGTGTTACGGGCCATCACATGGTCGAGCCCGGCGAATCCTATGTCGTAGGCCCATCCGTCACCCCCTATCGCCCATACCGTCTTTTTGCCGAGAATATCAGCCTGGGCGGTGATGAACGAATAAGCCGACGGATCCTGGCATCCGTTTATGGCCTCCGTAAGTTTCCGTCCTGCGGTCTCCGATCCGGTAGCGTCATCCTTGACGGCGAGCCATCCGGCGGCAGCGTCGCGTATATTCTGCGGAACGGAAGTGTCGCCGGTGAGTTCATTCAACCGAGCTGCCAATTCCTCGCGGCGTGAGGCTATGGCCACTGCCATGCCGTAGCCGTATTCGGCATTGTCCTCGAAAAGTGAGTTGCCCCATGCCGGGCCGCGTCCGTCATTGTCGGTGCAATAGGCATTGCTGGGATAGTTGGCGCCCCACACGGAGCTGCACCCCGTGGCATTGGCTATCAGCATCCGGCGTCCGAAGAGCTGTGTGAGCAGTTTCACATAGGGGGTCTCGCCGCATCCTGCACAGGCTCCTGAGAACTCCATCAGCGGCCTAACGAACTGCGATCCGTTTATGGTGTTGTGGGGCAGCAGATTGTCCTTTATGGTTACATGCCGCTCTATGTAGTCGAGCATCGGTATCTGCCGGTCCATCTCAGGCCGCAGGGGCACCATTGTAAGTGCATGGCCGGGACATATCACAGCGCACGATCCGCAACCGGTACAATCCTCGGGATATACCTGTATGCGGAATTTCAGTCCGGCAAGCTTGCGGCTGTGCGCCTCGGCGAGAGTCAGTCCATCGGGTACTCCGGCAGCTTCCTCAGTGTCAAGAAGATACGGGCGTATGGTGGCGTGGGGGCATACCAAAGAACATTCCGTGCACTGCACACATTTCTCATAGTCCCATTGCGGTATCTGGAGGGCTATGCGGCGTTTCTCGTAAGCAGTGGTGCCCATCGGCATTGATCCGTCGGGAGTGAAAGCCGACACCGGAAGCTTGCCTCCTTCCAATTTCAGGCATGGACGTGCCACATTGCGGATAAATTCCGGCACGCCCGCTTCCTCGGGAACAGGGCTGTCCGTAGCATCGGCCCATGAGGAGGGATAATGGACCTCGACAGCAGCATCCACCGCCATATCAATGGCCTTGAGATTGTCGTCCACCACCTTGCCGCCTTCGTGCATATAGATTTTTTCCACATTCTGTTTCAGAAGTTCCACAGCCTGCTCTATGGGAAGAACTGCCGAGAGCTTGAAGAACACCGTTTCCATTATCATGTTTATGCGGACTCCGAGATCGGTGGCTACCGCTATTTTCGCAGCATCCACGTTGTAGAGCCGTATGTTTTTCGATGCTATGCCGCGTTTGAGCGATGCGGGAAATTCCCGTTCCATGTCATCGATATTCCATGAGGAGTTGATTACGAACGTGCCGCCCGGACGCAACATTTCGGTCAAATTAAATCGCTTTACATACACATCCTTGTTGCAGCCCACATAACCCGCGCTGCTGATGTTGTAGGCCGCGCTTATGGGCGCATCGCTTATCCTGAGCTGGGATATGGTATAACCGCCCGACTTCTTGGCCGAATATTCGAAATATGCCTGTACATAGGTGTCATGTTGCGAGGCGAGGACTTTGGCAGCCTGTTTGGTGGCTCCTACTGTGCCGTCGGAGCCCATGCCATAGAACACAGCTTCCATGACATTTCCCCCCATGGGGGCTTCTGCACGGTCATAATCAATCGAAAGATGGGTCACATCATCGTCAATGCCTACCGTGAACCGTGGGCGTGGCGCTGATTTTGCCATCTCGTCGAACACTCCTATAGCCATTGCCGGACTGAAATCCTTGCTGCTCAGGCCATAGCGGCCACCTATTACCTTTACATCGCGTCCTGACGACTGTATTGCCGCGGCAACGTCGAGAAACAGCGGTTCGCCCTGCGATCCCGGCTCTTTTGTGCGGTCGAGTGTGGCTACAATGTGGGCTGTGGGCGGAATGGCTGCAAGCAAAGCTTCGGTGGGGAAGGGGCGGAACAGCCGCAACGCCACCATTCCGGTTCTCTCTCCTGAGGCATTGAGCATATCAACCGCCTGCCTTACTGTCGCGGTGGATGAGGCCATGGTAACTATCACGCGGTCGGCCTGCGGATCACCGTAATAGTCGGCGAGTCCGTAACGGCGTCCGGTCAGTTCGCCTACTTTATCCATCACTTTCTGCACCACGCCGGGAAATGCGTCATAGAGCCGGTTGGCAGCCTCACGGTTCTGGAAATACACATCGGAGTTCTGGCATGATCCCCGCAATGTGGGATGCTCGGGATTGAGCGCACGGCTGCGGAACTGACGGATATTGTCGAAGTCCACAAGCGATTTCATTTCGTCGAAGCTTATCGCATCGATAGTGGCAAGCTCATTGCTCGTACGCCATCCGTCGAAAAAGTGGCACACCGGCACTGATCCCTCTATGGCGGCGAGATGTGCCACAAGTGCCAGATCCATTGTTTCCTGCACTGAGGCCGAGGCAAGGAAGGCAAACCCTGTGGCACGGCACGCCATCACGTCCTGATGGTCGCCATGGATCGACAGCGCCTGTGTGGCAAGTGACCGTGAGCCCACATGGAAGACAGCCGGAAGCAGGTTGCCGGCTATCTTGTACATGTTGGGGATCATGAGCAGAAGACCCTGCGAGTTGGTGAACGTAGTGGCCAGTGAACCTGCCGCCAATGCGCCGTGGGTGGCTCCTGCCGCCCCGAGCTCGCTCTCCATCTCCTTTACCTGCAGCGGTGAACCGAAGATGTTCCTTAAGCCCGCGAGGCCCCATTTCTGTGCCACTTCACCCATTTCGGCAATAGGGGTTATGGGATAGATCGTGGCTACTTCGCTGAGTGCGTAAGCTACCCATGTGGCGGCGGCGCAGCCGTCCATCAGTTGTTTATTATTCATGTGTGTCAGTGTGTTGGAATATAGGGAATGTGAAAAAGCGGGCCGCGTGAACCGACGTTTTACTCTCGGCGTCCACGCGGCCCGTATATCAGGAGAATTCAACTAAAGCCCGTTAGGCGAAAGCATGCATGGCCATATCGGTGAGCCATATCCACAGCGGGCAGAATCCGATGAACAGGATCACACTCAGAGTCAGCGATGATGTGCCGGTGGCCACATACGTGTTGTATTCGTCGGCGATGATGATACCGGAGAATGCAGGAGGAAGGGCAGCTGCCACAACGAGCATCTTGAGGTTAAGCGGATCCATGTGGAAAAGCAAGCCGAGGATAAGCACCACAGCGGGCATAAGCACCATCTTCATTATGGAGCCGAGTACAGCCTGCCAGTTGACGGTGAACTTTATGGCGGCGAGTGTGATACCTGCCGAGAATACGGCCATGGACGCATTGGCTTTGGCTATGAGGTCGAACGACGGACTCAGATAAGCGGGCCAGGGAATTCCTACCACTACCCATATCACGGCTAAGATCGGCGCCCATGCCACAGGCTGCTCCAATGCGTGGAGTACCGGCGCCCATGCGCTCTGCTTTTTGACTGTGCCAGGCTGTTTCTCAAGCGAGGCATTCATCAATGAAAGGCCCACGGGAATACCGATGGCATTAACCACTATGCCTACTATAGCTACCACAAGCGCAACGGCAGGGGAGGTGCCGAATATGGGTTCAAGCACCGCGAAACCGAGAAATCCGATTGTGGGAGATCCACTGATCAGCGCACTTACAGCCGCATCGGCTCCGGTGTTCTTTTTAAACATGCGGAACACGAAGTACACCAGCATAAAGCATGCCATGATGCCTACCGTGGCCACTATGGTGAGTTTTATGTCACGTACCAGATCCTCACGTGAGGCCTGCACGATAGATACAAACAATGCTGCGGGCAACGCGTAGTCAAGCACTACTTTGTTGAACTTCTTGGAGTCCGCACCGCTGAATATCCCTTTCTTTCCCGAGATATAACCTGCAAGCATCACCACTATGATGGGGACGATTGCGTAAAGGATTACATGAGATAGATTCATAACTCTAAATTAAATAGTTGATAAAAAGCTTGTAGCTGCTGACGTTTACACGGTGTAATCGATCAGCGGGGCAGGGTTGAGATAGCCTATGTGGCCGCTTTCCTTGCCTGAGTCGGCGGCAAGCTGCACATCGATAAGGCAGGGCTGCTTCGAGGCTATGGCTTCAGTCAGCGCCGTAGCAAGCTGATCAGGTTCGGTGACATAATAGGTCTTGGCTCCGAAAGCTTCGCCGAATTTGTCATACCGGGCATTTATGTCGAGGGTTGTGGGAGCCGGATCAGCACCACCGCCGGGATTGACACCTACACCGTTGTAGATACCGCCATTGTTGAATATCACCACTGTGACGGGGAGTTTGAAGCGGCATATCGTCGAGAAATCCATGCCGGAGAATCCGAAAGCCGAATCGCCTTCAACCGCAACCACGCTTTTGCCAGTGGCCACTGCGGCTCCTATGGCCGATCCCATGCCCATTCCCATTATGGCCCATGTGGCGCAGTCCACGCGGTGGCGCGGCAGGCTCATGTTCACGGCGTCGCGGGTATCGTCGAGAGTGTTGGCCCCTTCATTGACGAGTATCACATCAGGGTTGGCCTCAATTACAGGTTTTATGGCACTAAGTGCCGTCCAGTGGTTCATTGGGCGTGCGGGTGCTGCTGTGGCGAGCCGTTCGGCAAATTTGGCGTTCTTGGCTTTGGCCTCGGCCTGCAGAGATGTGAGCCATGCCGGGTCGGCTGACATTGTGCGCGTTGACAGGGCTTCCATGAGGGCGTCAAGCGACAGGGACATATCGCCTACCACAGGCGCTGCGATGGGCACATTGACATCAATCTCCTGCGGTTCGACATCAAGCTGAATGAACTTCATGGCGGGATTCCAACGTCCGCGTCCGAACGAGAGCATCCAGTTGAGGCGGGCGCCGATCACCAGTACAACATCGGCCTTTTCCATGATGGTGGAGCGGCATGACAGGGCGCTCAGAGGGCCGTCGTCGGGCATTAGGCCCTTGGCCATTGACATGGGCAGATAGGGAATGTTGTATTTTTCTATGAGTGTTTTGATCTTGTCATCGACCTGACAGTAGGCGGCTCCCTTGCCGAGCAACACTGCCGGATGCTTGGCTGCGGCGAGAATGTCGGCGGCACGGTTCACAGCTTCCTGATTAGGAGCTACGGGCGAGTAGAGGTCAACCGGGTCATAGAAAAGTTTTTCGGCGTCCTCACTGTTCATTATCTCGGCGAGGGCGGGAGTGGTCATGTCTATATATACACCTCCGGGGCGTCCGCTTACAGCAGCACGGTAGGCGCGGGCCACAGCCGATGGTATGTCCTTGGCATGTGAGCAGCGGAAAGCCGCTTTTACCAAAGGTTTGGCGGTGTTGAACTGATCAAGCTGCTCGTATGTGCCCATGTTCATATCCACCATGGTGGGATCGGAGGCGCCGGATATCTGTATCATAGGATAACAGTTGACCGTGGCATTGGCCGTTGCCGTGAGGCCGTTGAGAAATCCGAGGGAGGATACGGTGAGGAGAACGCCGGGAGTCTTGGTGAGATATCCGTGGGTGGCGGCAGCCATACCGGCCTGTTGCTCGAAGCGGAACCCTACATATTTCATTCCGACTTTCTGCATCGCATAGGCTGCTTCGGTAACAGGTATACCGACAAGCCCATATACGGTGTCGAGATTTAGCCGTTTCAATGCCTGGGCTAATATATACATACCGGTCACCTGCTGGGGAAACTGAGGTGTTGCGGGGTTTGTAGTTGTCATAATAAATAAGCTGTTTAGATGTTTGGATTCATTTTATGCTTTGGGCATAGGTTCGGTGGTGCCGTTCTTGGCCATTTCGGCCTGCTGTTCGGCAGTATATCCGAGCGAAGTGAGCACTTCGGCGGTGTTTGCGCCCAAGGCCGGAGCCGGGCCGTAAACGGGCTGATAGTTTGACATGGTGAACGGACAGCCTACGGTGACAAATTCGCCGATTTCGCCACCTTGGTTGATCTTTACAAGGGTGTTGCCGTCATAAAGGCTCTCGTCGGTAAGGATCTCCTTTGTGGAGAGTACGGGACCCACAGGCATTCCGGCTTTTGCGAGTAATTCGGTGACTTCATATTTGGTCTTGTCGGCACACCATGCGCCTATGCGGGCATAGATCTCGTCCTTGTGGCGGTCGCGTGCGTCGGCTGTGTTGAAGTCGGGGTTGGTAAGCCAATCCTGGAAGCCCAAGGCATTGCATGCGAGTTCGAATGACTTGGCATCGCGCTGAAGGATGATATATACGTAATTATTGGCGTCGACTTCCGAGTCATATCCGCCCGAGGGTTTGCATTTGTAGGTCCATCCGAGCACACCTCCGCCCTCTATATTGCCGCAGCGGGGCACACAATCGCCGAATTTCCCGTTGGGGTATTGAGGGAACTGCGACAGATAGCCTATCTTGTCAAGTGTGAGCTGGTCACGTGTCTTGATACGGCAGAGGTTAAGGCAAGCATTGTGCATGGACTGATATACAAAGCATCCTTCGCCGGTTTTCTCACGCTGCACTACAGCTGCAAGAAGTCCGATAAGCAGGTGCATGCCTGTGTTGGAGTCGCCGAGCGCGGCGCCCGACTGGGTAGGCACGTTGTAATCACCGTCATACCATCCGGTGGTGGCTGCGGCTGCGGCCGTTACCTGGGCTATAGGCTCGTAGGCTTTGAGGTCCTTGTACTTTGACGATTCGGGAAAGCCTTTTATCGTGCCGTAGATACAGCGGGGGTTGAGCTGATGCACAACCTCCCAGCTGAAGCCTAATTTATCCATGGCTCCCGGGTGGAGGTTTTCTACAAATATATCGGCTTCCTTGATAAGCTTGGTCAGCACTTCCTTGCCGTCGGGAGTCTTGGCGTCAAGAGTCAGTGACTTTTTATCGGAATTAAGCTGGAGATAATAGTAGCTCGGGAGGTTCGGATCAAACTGAAGTTCCTTGCGTGTGGCGTCACCTACACCGGGACGTTCGATTTTTATTACATCGGCACCGAGCCATGCAAGCATCTGGGTACATGAGGGACCTGACTGCACTTCGGTGAAGTCGATTACCTTGATTCCTTGAAGAGGGGCTGTGTTCATAGTTTTGCGTTATTGACGGCTCACTGTAAAGTGAGCGGGTTAATAGATTATGTTTTTGTTAGTTTTTACTGTTCGTTGCATATACAACAAACCACAAGGCGGATGTTAAAGACAACAATAGTTAAAAAATGCAAAAGCACTTGTGCATTGCATTATAATAGAGGCGGGATGGCCCGTTTTGTGGGCCATCCCGCCAAATGTCACCGATATGGATTGGTTATCGGATTATGATTTTTTCTGTAGTGGAGCCTGTGCGGCGTATATATATGCCGGGAGCGGTGGGTGTGTCGACTCTGAGGCCGCTTATGGTGTAGTATTCGGCTTTGCCTGATTCGGCGTCGGCTTCTATGCCTGATATTCCTGCATTGTCGGATACGGTGAACGACAGGGTGAACGGTGCGCTATACCAGTTGTCGGGATATTTGGCTATCTCGAAGCACTGGGCGGGGAATGAAAGGGTATAGTCGCCGTTCGCGGTGATGGGATCGTTAAATTCGAGCCAGATTACGTGTGCCTCGTTGAAGGTGTCGGGATCGGGGGTAAGGGTATATGATGCCTCTATTTTTCCTTCAGCATTGCTTACCTCGATGTCGAAAGCTTTGGGACCGAGGTAGGCTGAAGTTAGCTTGGGCGACTGCACCGCTATTTTTTCAAGTGCGGTTACGGAGGAGCCAGGCAGCGGGTCAGATGTTATTTCGCCGCTGAAATATTCAGGTTCGGGGATATCTCCTCCTGTCACTACTAGTGTCACGATGAAGTGCTCGTTGTCCGTTTCATTATAGCCGTAGAATGCACCTTCGGGAATGTAGATTGTATAATGGCCCGGCGTGTTGATGGGCTCGGCGAGAGTCCATGTGAGGATGTTGTGCAGGTCGCCTGATGTAGAGGTGATGGCGTTGACTAAAGAGCCGTTGATGGTTATTTTGGATTCGCGGGAGGCAGAGAATAGGAACATATCTTCCTCTGCTACGACAGAGAAAGATGTGAGCACAGGAATTTCCGTGCCGGCTGCAGGGACAAACTGATAGCCTTCGGGCACAATGTTCTGTACAACATCGCCGGGACCTTGGCCTCCTCCGCCTGAACCGTTCTCAACGGTATAGGTGAATTCGATCAGCGGGCTGGGGTCACCGTCCCAGCCTATGAGGAATGAATTTTCGGGAATTATTATGGAGTATGTGCCATCATCGTTGACCGGAGTGTCGAGAGTGAATTTCAAATCCTCGTATGACACTTGAGTCAATGCGGCAGTATATGTGCGTCCGTTGATGAGTACATCGGCTGTGTTGACGTTTAGTTTTTTCTCCAGCCATCCGCTGCTTACGGTAAATTCGCTGATAGACTCCATTTTGGATCCGTCGGCGGGCGAGAGTCCGGTTATGCTTGGTGGTAAAGCAGCATAAGCGCACATGGCGTTTGCAAACAGGGTTGCCGTAAGGGCGATCCGTGTAAAAGTTTTTGTCATAAAGATCAGTTGTAAGGGTTAGTAATATTTGGATGCTACAAAATTAAATTAAAAATCCGGATTGTCAAATTTCTGTGAAACAAACAATCCGGATTTTTAACTCATGACAGCATTGGGGTCAGTCCACTTTTACCTTTATGCTGTGGCGTTGGGCGCTGACTATGTATATTCCTTGCGGGAGCGAGAATGTGCGGGAACCGCTTATGGTGGCAGAGGCCACGGTGCGGCCCTGGACGTCAGTGATGCG
>OGXX01004131.1_pt1 | contig 11466 bp, 12 predicted proteins | sample 1576301 | NCBI WGS metagenome assembly OGXX01 (sample SAMEA3541469, study PRJEB24748) | human gut metagenome | biome: human gut; feature: human-associated habitat; material: faeces | place: China | collected 2012 | reverse complement strand
CCACCCGCAGGCTCATGGCGGAGGCAAGGTCGGCCACGGACTTTTTGTGGGTCCACTCCTCCAGAATTTCGCCCAGATGCAGCATGAACATGACAGAGCCTGCGGTGGCAAAATCGCCCCGTGCCATGGACACCGTAACAGCGGTGGCATCCAGCACGGCGACGGACAGTTTGCCGTGCCACAGTGCCGAAAGCCCCTCCCGGATGTACTTTACGGAGCGGAGCAGTGCCAGCGCCGTGGTGATGGGCGCAGGCAGAAACAGCTTGGAGATGCACCGCCGCATGACGGCGATAGCCAGCTTGTCCTCAAACTCCCGGTTCAGTGCCCGGGAGGTATGCTCCGGCACCAGCTCCATAGCTTCCGCCTTGGCGAAGGAGAATTGTGCCAGCGCAGAGATAACATCCTCCCGTTTCCCGCCGTACACCACCACCGCGTCCTGCGTCCGGTCGTAGACCCTGACCTCCTGTACGCCGTCCTGAGCGCGCAGATAAAATTCCAGCACATCCGCTTGGGATAAGCTCATCCGCCCGCAGCACAGGTGTACCCGCAGCCGTCCGGTCGTTTCATGTAGGATTTTGCATTTCATGGCTTACTCCGCCTTGCTTTCCTCCGCAGAAGCGTCCTCCACCACAGCAGCAGCCTCCGCCTCTGCGCGGCATTCGTTGATTGCCTTCGCATCGGCATAAACATCCTCCGCACCCTCACGCACCGCCGTGACCGTTTTCATCACGCCCTCCTTAGCACGCAGTGCGGCGGCAGTGGTGTGGGCGTAGACCTTCTTGGCATCCTTGCTGCCGAGAACCTTCAGACCCGCCGTGCCGAACAGCACGCCGGCGGCAAACATACCGATTTTTTTCATTGTCATAGCAGTTGTCCTCCTAAACAGATATTTAGATGCAGCCAACGACCGGATATATAGGTCGTTGGATTGATCTTTTCATAAATGGGCCACGGCCGCAGCCGGTCGGTAAATGGCCCGGGTATAAACCGGTTGCAGCACGGCCTCCGACACCCTGATAAAATAAATGGCTCCACAAATAGCCTTGGTATGCCCCTCGACGGTTAGAACTGACTAACTGTGCTGCATAAAAAAACAACCATTAGGCGTGCCTATATTAGCAGATTTCGGCCGATCTGTCAAGATGGACCCGGGTCGGAAAAACTGCTTTTTCAGGAGTACAATACATCCTGGACAAATGAATAAAGGGATATGGGAAATAGCCGCTCATGAGTGAAGCTGAGCTGCCGACCACAAACACGAGGAAATGCTTTGCCTGTATTAAAGGATGGCCTCAAAATGCGGCGATTTGTATTGACGCTATAGAGCTTTTTTGCAGCAGGTCTGCTAAAGATGTGATGAGGGACAGTAAGCTGCCTTTTCAAAATGCTTTTTCCGACAATGACAATCCCTGCCAATATTTCTGCAGCGGACAGCCCCATCAGAAGACCGGATACGAACTCCTGCACCTCTGAGCCGCTGGCCGTGGCCGACATGGCGCTGCAGGCAAGGCCGAGAACCATGAGAATGATACCATACAGAATATTTTTTTACCGTTCCAACTTCTGCATGCGGCGCAGCAGGTCAAGGATCTGTTCATCGTCATAAACCCGCATGCTGTCCTCCGTTGCATCCTCGCCGTCCATCAGCTCGGGGAGCGTAACGGAAAGCTCCCTGCAGACCTGTTCAATAATGCTGTAATCGGGCATACACTTGCCGTTTTCCCATTTGGAGATCGTCTTATTGGACACGCCGAGTTTTTCCGCCAGCTGTTCCTGTGTCAGATTTTTCTCCCTACGTTTCTTGGAAATGTAACTGCCGATGGATGTTTGATTCATTGAATTTTCCTCCTGTGTTTAAGATGCTTTGAGTATACGGCGAAAGGCTATGCGGATACATCCCTCGGCGGTAGAATATCGGCGGAATACAGAGAAATCATGCTCGTTTTCAACCCTATCAGTCCCAAAGGGTAAAGCAGCGGGCTGCCACTTTACCCTCCGGGGCTAAGATTTTTACTCTTGCGATTTTTTCTCGTGATGGATGCAATAGTTCATTTTTTTGATTCTCGCCTTCCAGCATAAATACTGAGAAAGCCAAACGGCCATGAAGATACCGATAAAAATTCCGATATAAGACAGGAGCCCCGCTACAGAATGCCGCATCCAATTTGTCACATAAGCGATGGGAAGCAGGATGGCCCCTATAACGATAAAGTACACGCCGCTTTGCTTGGCAAGGCTCCACGAATCTATCTCCCAGATTACGGATGCCGCCGCAAAGCCGCTCCCCAGAACGCCGCACAGAGCTGTCTGCAAAATAACGGCGCTCAGTTCAGTGCCCATCCTTTGGACAAACTCCGGCGTGGCCGAGTAAAGGGTTCCATCCCCAATGCAGGCGGAGATAACCAGGGTAATGATATACCCCATGGCAATGCCTACAGGAAACCCGATCCAAATGCGTTTTACAATTTTTTTCTTCATTTTAGCCACCTCATAGCCCTAACAGCTGCTTGATTTTGGAGACATACCGCCTGGAAACATAAGAAACAGCTCCGTTTGAGAGCGAAACACAGATTGTTCCGACAAGGCTCAAATCAAAACTTCTGACCTTTTTCAGGTTGATGAGTTCACTGTTCGATATGCGTGCGAAGGAGCGGCTTGTGAGCCGCTGCTCCACTTCATACAGCCGCAGCCGGAGAGAATAGGTGCCATTTCCCGTTTCGGCATACACCTTGCCATCCGAGGCATAGATTCGGTAGAGCTGCTCCGGCTCCAGCACGGCTGCCTGTCCATCCTTGAATCCGGCAAGTATTTGAGACGGCTTATCCGAAAGCCTTGTTACGATTTCATTGATTTCATCGGTTACCTTGTCCGTTACGACGATGACCTTCGGTTCGTCACAATTCTTGTCGATTCTGATCTCAATCTTCATCCGGTCTCCTCCTTCCCACGGCTTTATCATAGACGATGGGGAAAATAGATACTACTGTTTTTCGATAGGTGGTCGTTTCCTGATAACAGGTGGCTAATTCCTGCATAGTATTCGAGATGGATATAAGGATTACGCTGGCAGAAGCCTGAACAGTGCCGGGAGGATATTTCCGCTTAGCTCCGTTAATGCAGTGCCTTGGTGGGGCAGACCTTTGTGCATTCGTAGCAGAGGATACATTCCGTCCCGTTTTTCCGCTTGCGGGATTCTTTGTTGACCTCCACGTTCATGGGGCAGATGCGCAGGCATTTGCCGCAGTGGACACATTTACTCTCGTCGCAGTGAACGCGCAGCAGGGAAAAATAGCTCATGGGCTTGAGAAGCACCGTGATGGGACACAGATATTTGCAGAATGCCCGGTTATCCTTGAAGGCAAAGGCCAGTGCGATGCCGGCGATGTAATAGAGCACATTTCCGGCGAGGAACAGCCAGAACATTATTTTTTCGAGATTTGCGACCTTGAACAAAAACAGGCCGGACACAAGCACCAACGACAACACAAACATCACATAGCGCAGAGCGCCCAGCTTTTCCTTTCGGGGCTTCTGCGGCTGCTTATAGGGCAGAAAATCCAGCACCATGGCCGTCCAGCAGGCATAGCCGCACCAGCCGCGCCCGAACAGCAGCGGGCCAAAAATCTTTGCCACTGCATAGTGAATGGTCGCCGCTTCAAAAACGCCGAGAAACAGATAGTACCAGAAGCCCTCAAGCTGCATATTCTCATGAGAAATCACGCCAAGGTACAGCAGCATATAGCTTCCCACCGCCAGCTGCACAAAATGCCGGGCATAGCGTTTCCCGGCAGTGAACAGCGCCGTTCCCAGTGCGAGGCAGCCGCCTATGTAGCTGAAATTCAGAAGATAGAACAGGTTGTCCTTTGTGAGCCACAGCGTGACCGCTACTGCTTCAAACAACAGAAACAGCAGGATCGACATAAGAAATTTTGAAAATCCCCTGCTATTTTTCACCGTTTTCCTTTTCTTCATCGCTTGTCTCCTCCTCCTCCTCCTCCTTCTTCTTTCCCTTCAGCGCACCGACAGCCGAACCGCCGCACAGACCCACGGCAACGCCGATCATCATGCCGAGAGCGAGATTGTCTGTTACGATCCCGAATAGCGTACCGAGGCTCAAGCCGATGGCAAGGCCAAGGGAGCTGTCGGCGGGGGTGCTTGTGCCGTTTGACTTGATTTTATCATTTTTAGCCTTCATAATCTACTCTTCCTTTTTTGAATCATCAATTTCTGTACCGCTCCGTGTGCTGTGCTTCCCGGCACACGGAACACAGGGATGCCTTGCGGGAATTGATCACGGAGAGGGGGACAGGTTTTTTTATTGCCGGATACTTATTTCGCGAATTTCTTCTTGGCAATCACCGCTGCGATAGGCCGGGATACCGCCGTCAGCAAGAGGAGCAGTGATGTAATAAGCTCCAATAATCGTTTCATTCCTCTCCATCCCTTCCGTTTCCTTACACTTCGGTTTGGCTTTTATTATAAGGATACAATGAAAAATCCGATACCGTACTTGTGTAAAGGCCGCGTGAAATAAACAGACGGTATATGAAGCCTATAGCCTCTTTAATATAATAAGGGAACAATTTGTGCATTCCATTGGCTGCTTCCTAAGGATTTGCAGGAAGTCCGTGACAAGCCCCGATCCGATTTCCATCAGGCAGTGCCGTGGCTTTGATATGGGGGGGCCTTCGACACCTTCAGACGGGAGTATAAAATTATGCTGATGCACCAGCCGCGGCATACGGTCACGCTGCGATACACAAGCAGGGAAATGTACCGGGTGTGTGATATAATAAGATTAAGAAATCGGTATTTGCGGAGGGGAACAGAATGGATACAACGATACAGGACACTTTGTTTTTCTTTGACCGGCATCAAGCTGTCTATCCGCTGTATGAGTGCTTTCAGGAAAAGCTGCTTGCCAGATTCCCTGAAAGCCGAATCAAAGTGCAAAAATCCCAAATTTCATACTGCAATCGCCACCTTTATGCCTGTGTGTCCTTCTTGAAGGTAAAAAAGAAATCAGAACTGCCCGAAGACTATTTTGTGCTGACGCTGGGGCTGTCTGCACCGCTGGAATCCGACCGGGTGGCGGCAAAAACCGAGCCGTATCCGGGGCGGTGGACAACGCATTTTGTCATCAGCAATCCGTCCGATTTGGACGAGGAGCTGTTTGATTGGATCGAGCAGGCTTATCAATTTGCGCAGGCAAAATAATGGAGGAAACCGATGCAAGTCAACGAATATCAGAAAGCGGCAATGGCAACGCTGGATCCGGCGCTTGACAAAAAGGATGTTCTCATCAACGGCGTCATGGGCTTGTGCGGGGAATCCGGGGAGGCCATTGACATCGTGAAAAAGTGGCTGATGCAGGGACATGAGCCGGACAAGGAGCATTTGGTCAGGGAGCTTGGGGATGTGGCGTGGTATCTCGCCGAGGCTGCCACGGCATAGGCTGTTCCGCTGGAGGCTGTTTTTCAGGGGAATCTGGACAAGCTGCGCCGGCGTTTTCCCAATGGCTTTGACACCGGAGCTTCGGTGAATCGCAAGGAGGGGGATCTGTAAATGCAGGATTTAGGTGTATTTCGCAGCCTCGGCGCCCTTCTATTTGCGCGACAGAGAAAAGGTGCTGGCGATTATAGAGAAAGAGCGCTGAGTGCAACGGCCGTATAACGAAAGCACGGCTTCCGGTTTGACGGACTCAACACATTGAAGCTGCAGGAGGTTTTTTGAACTGCGAGTGCAGAATAAGGGGATTGGAGGCAAAGACCAAAAGGCGATCCATGTGATGCAGACCTGCCAAAATTGTGTATAGAATCGTCTTTTTGCCGCAGGCATTGTGTCTGCGGCAAAAAATTTTCTTGACATCGCAAAAAAATACTGCTTTATTATATAGGTATATGAAACCCTGTGTATGCCCGAAAGGAGGCCGGCGCTTATGGAGCGCATCACGTCCCGCACAAATCCGCTGCTCACGCATATTCGCCGCCTGGCCGCCTCCGGCAGCTACCGCCGTCAGTGCGGAGAGTACCTGGGCGACAGCCCCAAGCTGCTGCAGGAGGCGCTGCTGTGGAAGGCGGAGCTTGTGTGCGTGGTGCACACCGGAGCTGCTGAGCTGCCGCCGCTGCCTGCCGATGTTCGGGTGGTGGAGGTCCCGGCAGACATAATGACCTCCGTTTCGCCTATGAAAACACCCCAGGGCGTTTTATTTACCTGCCGCATTCCGGCCCGCGCCCTGCCGGAAAAGCTCACCGGCCGGCGCTATGCGGTGCTGGAGGGAGTGCAGGATCCAGGCAACGTGGGCACTGTCCTGCGTACTTTGGATGCCTTTGATGCTGACGGATTGTTCCTGCTGCCCGGCTGCGCCGATGTATACAGCCCCAAGACCATGCGCGCGTCCATGGGGGCGGTGTTCCGCCGCCCGTTGTGGACCTGCACGGGGCAGGAGCTGCACACGCTGCTGCGCCGCAGCGGCATCCCCCTCTACGGTGCTGCCCTCCGGGCGGACACCATGGATGCCCGGGCGGTGGAGCTTTCCCGGGCCGCCGTGGCCATCGGCAGCGAGGGGCGGGGCCTTACGGAGGAGCTTTTAGCCCTGTGCGACGGCACAGTTCGCATTCCTATGTCGCCCCGGTGTGAGTCGCTCAACGCTGCTGTGGCTGCCTCTGTGCTGCTGTGGGAGGCATACCGCGGAGAGGAGATGGACGCATGTCAGCACTGAAATTCTGGGTGTGGCTGACGGAGCAGAACCGGCTAGGCGGCCCGGCCCGTCAGGCGCTGCTGGAGCATTTCGGCTCACCTGAGGAGGTCTACTATGCCGAGCCCGGGGATCTGCTGCAGGTGGAGGGGATCACCGCCGACCAGGCGCAGGCTCTGGAAAACAAGTCCTTGGACCGGGCGCAGAGCATCCTGGAGGAGTGCGCCCGGAAGGACATTTTCCTTCTGACAGCGCAGGATGCCCTCTATCCCCAGCGGCTGAAGAATATCTATGACCCACCTCTGCTGCTCTACGGCAGAGGCTCCATGCCCCTGTTTGACGAGGAGGCCGCCGTGGCGGTGGTGGGCACCCGGAGCTGTTCGCCCTACGGCATCCGCACGGCGGAGCGCTTTGGCTTTGAAATGAGCAAGCAGGGCGGCTTGGTGGTCTCGGGTCTGGCCCGGGGCATTGATGCGGCGTCGCAGCTGGGGGCACTGCGCGCCGGCGGATTGACGGCCGCCGTGCTGGGCTGCGGCGTGGACGTGGTATATCCGCCGGAGAATGACAGACTCTATGAGGACGTGGCCGCCTCCGGCGTGCTTTTGTCGGAGTATCCGCCGGGGGCGGAGCCCTTTGGCTGGCATTTTCCCGCCCGGAACCGGATTCTCAGCGGCTTGTGCCTGGCCACCCTGGTGGTGGAAGCGCCGGAAAAGAGCGGCGCGCTCATCACCGCCGCCACGGCCCTGGAGCAGGGACGGGATGTATTTGCTATCCCCGGCCCGCTGGACGCCGAGGGCAGCGTGGGCTGTAACCGCCTCATCCGGGACGGCGCGGGCCTGGCTACGGAGAGCTGGGATATCCTCCGGGAATATCAGAGCCGCTATCCCCATAAACTGCATCCGGACGGGGAGAAGCTGCCGCCGCTGCCCAAAAAGAGCGAAATTTTCTATCCCGAGCGCAGCAAAAAGCCCAAGGTGGCTCCCTCGGGCCTGCCGGTCATCAATGTCCGGCGCAACGCCGAGGGCCTGACGGACGACCAGATCAAGGTGCTGCGGATCCTGGACGATAAGGAACCCATGCTGACGGATGACATCGCCCTGCGGGCCAATGTGCCGGTGCGGCGGATCCTGTCGGCGGTGACAATGTTGGAAATTGACGGCTACACCCGCCAGGAGGGACTGCGCAAGTTCGTCCGCACGGTGGAAGTCGAAGACACAAAGGAGTAACAGAGCATTATGGCAAAAAAGGCTGCAAAAAACCTGGTGATCGTGGAGTCCCCGGCCAAGGCCAAGACCATTGGCAAATACCTGGGCCCGGATTACGAGGTCATGGCAAGCATGGGCCATCTGCGGGATCTGCCCAAGAGCAAGATCGGTGTGGATGTGGACAAGGATTTTGAACTGGATTATAAGCCCATTAAGGGCAAGGAGGAGATCATCCGGGAGCTGAAGAAGGCGGCGGACAAGGCTGACATGGTCTATCTTGCCACCGACCCGGACCGGGAGGGAGAGGCCATCAGCTGGCATCTGAAGCAGCTGCTGGACCTGCCGGAGGACAGGACCTTCCGGGTCACCTTCAACGAGATCACCCGCAAGGTGGTCACCGAGAGCATCCACCACCCCCGTGAGATCGATCAGGATCTGGTGGACGCCCAGCAGGCCCGGCGTGTGCTGGACCGCATCGTGGGCTATGAGCTGTCCCCCCTGCTGTGGAAAAAGATCCGGCGGGGCCTGTCGGCAGGCCGGGTGCAGTCGGTGGCCATGCGTCTGGTGGCAGACCGGGAGAAGGAGATCAAGGACTTCGTCCCCCAGGAGTACTGGACGCTGGATGCCCTGCTGAAAAACGACGGCGGCGTCCCCTTCCGGGCCAGATATTACGGCAAGGACGGCAAGAAATACGAGCCCACCTCTCAGGAGGAGGTCAGCGCCATTCAGGCGGAGGTGCAGGATCTGCCCTTTGCCGTCAAGAGCGTGAAGCGCACGGATAAGCAGCGCTCCCCCGCCCCGCCCTTCACCACCTCCACCATGCAGCAGGATGCCTCCCGGAAGCTGAACATGACTCCCCGGCGCACCATGGCCATCGCCCAGCAGCTGTATGAGGGCGTGGACATCACCGGTGAGGGTACCGTGGGCCTCATCACCTATATGCGTACCGACTCCCTGCGGATCTCCGACGAGGCGCAGGCGGCGGCCCGCAGCTTCGTCACCGGGCGCTACGGCGCAGGCTACTGTCCCGCCGCCCCCCGGCAGTATAAGACCAAGGCCGGGGCGCAGGACGCCCACGAGGCCATCCGCCCCAGCGACGTGGATCTGACCCCGGAGCGGGTCAAAAGCGATCTTACCAGCGAGCAGTATCGGCTGTACCGCCTGATCTGGAGCCGTTTTCTGGCCAGCCAGATGTCCAACGCCATCTATGACAGCGTCAGCGTAGAGCTGGGCGCCGGAGCCCACAGTTTCCGGGCCAGCGCCAGCAGCCTGAAGTTCGCCGGCTATACCGCCGTATACGAGGAGAGCCGGGACGACGAGAAGGAGGAAAAGGCCCCCGCCCTGCCCCCGCTGGCACAGGGCGAGGTGGTGACGCTGACGGGCTTTGACCCGGCCCAGCACTTCACCCAGCCCCCCGCCCGGTTCACCGATGCCTCCCTCATCCGGGCCATGGAGGAAAACGGCATCGGCCGCCCCTCCACCTACGCCCCCACGGTGTCCACCATTCTGGACCGGGAGTACGTCATCAAGGACGGCAAGTACCTGAAAATGACGCCGCTGGGCGACGTGGTCAACGGCCTTATGTGCGACCGCTTCAAGGACATCGTGGACGTGAAGTTCACCGCCCACATGGAGGAGGAGCTGGATGAGGTGGAGTCCGGCAAGCTGCCGTGGAAGCAGCTGCTGCGCCAGTTCTACGGTGGCTTCGAGTCCAATCTCCATCAGGTGGAGAAGGACATGGAGGGTGTTTATCTGAAGGTCCCCGACGAGGTCACCGAGGAGAAGTGTGACCTCTGCGGCAGGAACATGGTCATCAAGTCCGGCCGGTTCGGCCGGTTCCTGGCCTGCCCCGGCTACCCGGAGTGCAAGTTCACCAAGCCTCTGGTGGTGGAGATGCCGGGCCGCTGCCCTGTGTGCGGCGGTCGGCTCATGAAGCGCACCGGCATCAGCAAGAAATCCGGCAAGCAGTATAACTATTACTGCTGCGAAAAGTTCCCCACCTGCTCCTTCGTTACCTTCGACGTACCGGTGAAGGACGACTGCCCCGTGTGTGGCCACACCATGTTCAAGAAATCCGGCCGGGGGTTCAAGCGTCCCTTCTGCATCAACCCGGCGTGCGAAAATTTCCTGCCGGAGGATCAGCGAGGCTATCCCAAGCGGACTGCTGCGTCCGATGGGACGGAAAGCGGGACAAATGGTACCGCAGCGGACGGTCAGCCGACGTCCGAAACTGTCCAAACGGAGGCATCTGACAAGCCCGCAGCCAAGAAAACCACCACAGCTAAGAAAACTGCGGCAAAGAAAAGCACCTCTAAGAAAACCGGCACGGCCAAAACCGCCGCCAAAAAATCCACGGCCAAGACGGCGACCAAAAAGCCTGCCTCCGCCGTGGCGAAGTCCGCTGCGGAACAGCCCTCTACGGAGGAGGCTGCCGAAGCATCCACGGCAGTGGAGAAGGCCGCAGCCAAAAAAGCGACGGCTTCCAGAAAGGCGGCGGCCGAGAGAACTACCACCAAGAAAGCCGCAACTACCAAGAAAACCACTACGGCCAAAAAGGCCGCTACTAAGAAAGCTACCACGTCTGCCGCCAAGAAGGCTGACGCTGAAACGGAGGAATAAATGGAGCCTGTAACTGTGATCGGTGCCGGTCTGGCCGGCTCCGAATGTGCTTGGCAGCTGGCCCGGCGGGGCATCCCCGTGACCCTGCGGGAGATGAAGCCAGAGAAGATGACCCCCGCCCATGTGACCCCATGGTTTGCCGAGCTTTGCTGCTCCAACTCCCTACGGGGAGCGGGGCTGGAAAATGCCGTGGGCCTGCTGAAGGAGGAGCTGCGGCGACTGGACAGCCTGATCCTCCGCTGCGCCGACGCCACCGCCGTCCCCGCCGGAGGTGCTCTGGCGGTGGACCGGGAGGGCTTTGCCCGGATGGTAACGGAGGAGATCCGGAACCACCCGCTTATCACCGTGGTCCCCGGCGAGGTAACGGAGCTGCCGGAGGGCGAGGTGGTGGTGGCCTCCGGGCCGCTGACCTCCGACGCTCTGGCGGATCGTCTGTCGGCTCTGCTGGGAGACGGACAGCAAACCACTCTGAACTTCTTCGACGCTGCCGCTCCGTTGGTGAGCTTTGACAGCGTGGATATGGACAGCGCCTATTTCGCCTCCCGCTATGATAAGGGTACTCCGGACTACATCAACTGCCCCCTGTCCAAGGAGGAGTATCTGTCCTTCTGGCAGGAACTGACCACCGCCCAGGAGGCGGAGGTCCACGGCTTCGAGGATGGGCAGGTCTTTGAGGGCTGTATGCCGGTGGAGGTCATGGCCCGCCGGGGTGAGGACACCCTGCGCTTCGGGCCGCTGAAGCCCCGTGGCCTGCCGGACCCCAAGACGGGTAAGGAGCCTTACGCCGTGGTACAGCTGCGGCGGGACAACGCCGACGGCTCCATTTACAATCTGGTGGGCTTCCAGACCCACCTGCGGTGGCCGGAGCAGAAGCGGGTATTCACCATGATCCCCGCTCTGAAGGACGCTCAGTTCCTGCGCTACGGCGTCATGCACCGCAACACC
>OGXX01004127.1_pt1 | contig 11473 bp, 10 predicted proteins | sample 1576301 | NCBI WGS metagenome assembly OGXX01 (sample SAMEA3541469, study PRJEB24748) | human gut metagenome | biome: human gut; feature: human-associated habitat; material: faeces | place: China | collected 2012 | reverse complement strand
AGAAACATAACGGTGTAAAATTCCAGCGTATCGATGCGGATCTGACCGAAGACTTTAAAGAAGACGGTGAAGATCTGAAAGAAATGACTGAAGAGCTGACTGCAACCTTCAAGAAAGCGCTGAACAATGAGCAGTTGGATGTGAAAGTAGAAAAACTGAAAAATGAAAATATTTCTTCTATGATGACCCTGTCCGAGGAAAGCCGCCGGATGCAGGATATGATGAAAATGTACGGCATGGATGCCAATATGTTTGGTGGAGCAAACGGAGCCACACTGGTTCTGAATGCAAACCATCCGCTGGTAAAATATGTGGCTGAACACAAAGAAGACGAGACCAATGTTCCGCTGATCTGCCAGCAGCTGTACGATCTGGCTATGATGGCTCACAAACAGCTGAGTCCGGAAGAAATGACACAGTTTATCGCCAGAAGTAACCAGATTCTGCTGGCACTGGCAAAATAAAAGGAAGCCGGAGGTAGTGGTATGACGATTGAAGAATTAAGCAGTGTATTACAGATGCAGGAAGAAATCCTTCAGTTTTCCAGTTTTACGAATGCAGATGCATGGGAACTGGGGAATCTGATCGTGGCAGAGGCAGCAAAAAGAGGTGCGGCAGTGCTGATACGGATCCGCTTAAACAACGGCTATACCGTATTCCAGTATGGTATGGACGGCACAAATCTGTACCATGAACAGTGGCTGACCAGAAAAGAAAATACCGTGCGCCTCACCGAAAAGAGCAGTCTGCGGATGTATATGGATCTGAGAGAGCGGGGAGAAACCCTGGCAGACAGACTTCTGGATGAGAAAGAGTATGCAGCCTGTGGCGGCGGATTCCCGATCCGTGTGGAAGAAGTGGGTGTGATCGGAACAGTCGCAATCACCGGTCTGGATCACGTATCCGAGCATGATCTGCTGGTAAAATGCATCAGCAAGTATCTGCATGTGGCAGAAGTGCCGCGGATTCGCGCGATGTAGAAAAACAGGTATTACATGAAAAATAAAAAAGATCTGAGAAATGTGGAAAACGTTGGTTCTTTCTGAATTTTGGGTATAACCAAATGAAACATTAGCGGGTATCAAATTGATACCCGCTTGTTTTATAATAGATCCGAAAGAGAGAAAGAAGCTTTGGCAAACGGAAGATCTTCCATAAAGACTTTGCATTCACAATCCCGGTTTTCACAATCATATTTATAAACATTTGCATGTAAAAAAGTCTGCTTGCAATGAATTGGGGGATCCTGAAATTTTTTTCTGTAAGTGGCATGAAGTTTTGTGCTCATGTTTTCACACAGGGGACATTTACAGCCATGTTCTTTAGATTTAATGTAAATATGTAAGCTATCTTCCTCTTCAACATGATCATAAACATAATGGTTTTCATCAAGCAGAAAAGAATAATCTTGTGTTGGAATATACTTCATATGAATCATCTTCTTCCCTTTTAGGTACATATATTATATCATAAATACCCAAAGATAAGAAATAAATATTTATAGAAAAAGCAGATATTTTTCATACCTGCTTTTTGCTTGATATACCTAAAGTTCAGAAAGAACCAAAACGTTTCTCAGATCTTTTTTACACGAGCAACGAGCCAAAGTCCATGCTTGTTGCACGAAACCCTGGCGACTGCCGCGATAATCAAAATTAGTTTTTGCAACAACGGTATCAAGTATTACAGTCCGGAAAAAATTCTACCATATCTTCTGGCAGTGGAGACGTAAACTCCAGCGAAACTCCAGTGACAGGATGCGTAAATGCCAGTCGGTAAGAGTGCAGTGCCTGGCGGTTCATTAGAGCTGTTTCCGGATTGTACAGCGTATCTCCGATCAGCGGGTGGCCGATGGAAGTCATATGCACACGGATCTGATGGGTGCGTCCGGTCTCAAGCTGCAACTGTACCAGAGAAAGTCCATCCTGTGGAACAGGTAAAGTTTCCGGATAGAAAGTCTTCGGATGCCAGCATTTTTGCAGATAGTGGGTGCAGGCAGAATCGCCATTTTCGTGATCCACCTGCCGCAGAATCAGAGACTGATCTGTACGTCCGATCGGACTGTCGATCGTGCCAGCGGGATCTGTCTTTCCCTCTGTGATAGCAAGATAGGTGCGGTGGATCGCTCTTTTTTTCATCTGGTCGGAAAGAATGGCACCGCTTAGCATATGTTTGGCGAGGATCAGAAGCCCGGTGGTGTCGCGGTCCAGCCGGTTGATGCAGCGGAATACAAAAGGGATATCCTGCCGGTGAAAGTACCAGGCAGCTGCATTTGCCAGAGTGTTTTCATAATTGCCGATGGAAGGGTGTACTGGCATATCCGCCGGTTTATCAATGACCATCAGATCTTCGTCTTCGTAGATAATATGAATCGGTAGATCTACCGGAACGATATTTTCCGAGGGGTGTTCCTCTTCCAGTGAGATTTCCAGCAGATCGCCGTTTTTTAGTGGAAAATAAAAGAGTGCTTCCTCACCGTTCAGACGGACGGAACCGGGATGCTGTTTTAACCAGGTGCGGATGTGTCGGGAATATCCGTGGTGGCACAGAAAATCATAGATTCGCTGGTCGCTGTCGGATTCCGTTATTAGATAAGTTAAGATTCGTTTCATATGATAAATTCTCCTGAAAATTTATGTTCGTATTCAAAATTATCATAGTGAGTGTAGCATAGAAGAAAGACAATTCGCAAGTTTTTTAAGAAAGAATTGTGAAATAGTCAGAAATATGATAAAATAATCAATAGATATTAAAAAATACGCAAATTTTGCAAAGAAAGGAAAAAACATCATGGAAAAAGAAAAATACATTGCATATGTTGGAACTTATACACATGGAAGCAGTATTGGAATTCATTTGTATGACGTGAATGTGGAAGAAGGTACCCTGAGTGAACGAAAAGTAGTGCCGGTAAACAATTCGTCTTATGTGGTAAAATCGAAAAACGGCAAGTATCTGTATTCGATCGCAGATGAAGGCGTGGCAGTGTTTGAGATCAAACCGGATGGAGATCTGGAGCTGATCAACAAAGTGGGTATTGATGGAATGAGAGGTTGTTACCTGTGCGTGGATGATAGCGGAAAATATCTGTTTGTTGCAGGTTATCATGATGGCAAGATCACAGCAGTACATACCCACCAGGATGGCCGTCTGGGTCAGGTGTTTGACGGTGTATTCCACAAAGGTGTTGGAAGTGTGGCAGAACGTAACTTCCGTCCGCATGTAAGCTGTGTGAAGACAACGCCGGAAGGCAAATATGTATGTGCAGTAGATAATGGTATCGATCAGGTGAAGGTTTACCGGATCAATACGGCGAGAAACCGGATGGAACTGGTGGATATTCTTCGATGCAAGAGAGAGTCCGGACCGAGAGAGATCCTGTTCAGCAAGGATGGGAAATATGCGTATATCCTGTTCGAGCTGATCAATAAAGTGGGTGTATTTACTTATAAAGATACCGATAAGGGACCGGAGTTTGAACTGATTCAGTTAGTAGAGCCGCTGTCTGATCAGCTGGATCCGATGCATGACTGCGGAGCAGCCATGACGATGTCGCCGGATGGGAAGTATCTGTTTACTTCTACGGCGGGAGATGATTCGGTAGCGATGTTCGCGATTAATCCGGACGATGGTACGCTGACGAAAGAGTTTGCACTGCCGATCAGTGGAGAGTACCCGAAGGATATCGCATTGTTCCCAGATGGAAAGCATCTGGCAGTTGTCAATCATGAGTCGAACAGTATTACGACGTTTGCGATTGATTATGAGAAGAAACTGATCGTGATGAAAGGGAAACCGATGAAGGTGGAGACGCCGAATTGTATTTTGATGACGAATATTGAAGTAGAGTGAGGTTGAAAAAGGGGGACGCAATAGGCTCCGGAGTTCCTTTGCTGGTTTTTCAACTCGGGAGGGAGAGTGGTTGTGTAGGGAAAGTTTTGTGGATGCCAGTGGGGACGGTTCCGACAACCACCAAGAACCGTCCCCATTGGAAAGTTCAACAATAAAAGCCGTGGTGACATTAGGATGTGTTTTTTTATGTCACCGCGGCTTTTTAGGTGATGCGTTTATTTGTCGGTATAGATTTTTTTTACGTTGTCCATCGTTGCAGTCATGTTCAGCAGGAGTGCGTCGGCGAGGACGAGGGAGGTCATGGACTCTACGACTACTACGGCGCGGGGGACGATGATGGGGTCGTGGCGGCCTTTGATGGAGACGGAGATGGGTTCCCCTTGTTTGTTTACGGTGTCCTGGAAGGAGGCGATGGACGGGGTTGGTTTGATGACTGCCCGAAGGATCAGGGGGCTGCCGTCACTGATTCCGCCAAGGACTCCGCCGGCGTGGTTGCTGGCTTTTTTGATGGTTCCGTTTTCTCCAGGAAGGAACGGATCGTTGTTGGAACGGCCGGTAGCAGATGCTACTGCCATACCATCACCGATCTCGATTGCTTTTACGGCACCGATGGAGAGGATTGCTTTTCCGAGGTTGGCATCCAGTTTTTCGAAGACCGGATCGCCGAGACCGGTTGGAAGTCCGTTTACGATACACTCTACGGTACCGCCGGAGGAATTCTGCTCTTTCATGCAGTGAAGCAGGTATTCGGATGCTTCCGTAGCTGCATTTTCATCCGGCATATACAAGTTGTTCTTTTCAATCTGTTCCTGATCGAAGGTCTGAATGGTGACCGGACCGATGGAACGGGTATAGGTGGTCATGGTGATACCAAGAGTGGCGAGCAGTTTGGAGGCGATTGCTCCGGCTGCTACACGGCCGATCGTCTCGCGACCGGAGGAACGGCCGCCGCCGCGGTAGTCACGGAAACCGTATTTTTCATCAAATGTGTAGTCGGCATGTCCCGGACGGTAGTAAGAAGCGATTTCCGAATAATCACGGGAGCGCTGGGAAGTATTTCTTACCAGCATGGAAATCGGTGTACCTGTGGTTTTTCCCTCAAAGATACCGGAGAGGATTTCCACTTTATCGTCCTCTTTTCTTGGGGTGGCAAACTTGCTCTGCCCCGGTTTTCTGCGGTTTAAAAAGATCTGAATGTCTTCCTCACATAAGGGAAGACCAGCCGGGCAGCCGTCTACGACAACGCCAAGGCCGGCACCGGGGGATTCGCCCCAGGTGGTGATACGAAAGATGGTTCCAAAAGATGATCCAGCCATAAAATCTCCTTATTATAATGGTTAAAAAATTATCAATAGAATATTAGAAAAATACTGATCTTTGGCTATTATATATCAGGGAAGAAAATTTGTAAAGAAATTGACAAACGGTAGTTGACGGCTTTATAATGAACTTAAATTTTGGCGTTTTATCAAGTCAAAGTGTGCATCCGAAAAAGAAATTTGTAAAAAAAGAGAAAACGGGTGCGATAGAAGTTTGAAATTGGGAAAGGAAGTGTGTTATAAATGGAAGCCGGGTCTGATCCTCGAGCGGATAAATATATAAAATATCTGAATAAGCCGCCCCTGGGACAGGAAGCACTTTCTGTGTCTTAGCAGTGGCAAACACGCAGAAGGGAGATTTATAACATGGTTAAGATTTTCAGAACCATAGATAATAATGTGCATCAGATCAATGAAGCACAGGAGGGAAGTTGGATCGCGCTGATCAATCCGACTGCCACCGAGATTGTGGAAATCGCAGAGAAATATAATATTGATGTGGATCATCTGCGAGCACCTCTGGATGAGGAGGAACGTTCGCGTATCGAAGTGGAGGATCACTATACACTGATCCTGGTAGATATTCCTATGATCGAGGAACGAAATGACAAAGAATGGTATGGAACGATCCCTATGGGTATCGTGGTGACGGACGATAAGATTTTTACCGTATGTCTGGAAGATACCCCGGTATTGAGTTCTTTCATGGACGGAAGGGTACGGAATTTTTTTACCTATAAGAGAACCCGTTTTATCCTGCAGATCCTGTACCGCAACGCATCGCTGTATCTGCATTATCTGCGAATCATCGATAAGAAGAGTGACGAAGTAGAACAGAAACTGCACAAATCACAGAGAAATCAGGAGCTGATCGAGCTGCTGGAGCTGCAGAAATCTCTGGTATACTTTACCACCTCCCTGCGGTCAAACGAAGTGGTTCTGGAAAAACTGTTAAAAGTGGAAAATATCAAGCAGTATCCGGAAGATACGGAACTCCTTGAGGATGTTATCATCGAGAACAAACAGGCCATTGAGATGACCAATATTTACAGCGGTATCTTGAGTGGAACGACAGAGGCGTTTGCTTCGATCATTTCTAACAACCTGAATATCGTTATGAAGTTCCTGGCGACGGTGACGATTGTCATGTCGATTCCGACGATGATCTTCAGCGCGTACGGTATGAACTTAAAATCGTTCGGAATGCCGTTTGCGGATAATTCGATGGGATTTCTCTATGTGATCCTGCTGTCTCTGGTGTTCAGTATTCTGGTAGCCATTGTTTTCCGTAAAAAAGACTTATTTTAATTCTGATTTAAAAAGGAGAAAACTATGAATTTTTTGAACAAGATGGAGCGGAAATTTGGACGATATGCACTGACCAATCTGTCAATGTATATCGTGCTGACTTATGCGGCTGGATATCTGCTGTATATGGTAACTCCGCAGGTGCTTAATTATATGACGCTGGAACCTGCCATGATCCTGCGCGGACAGGTATGGCGGATCGTCAGCTGGCTGCTGATTCCGCCGTCTACACAGAACATTTTCTTTACACTGATCACTCTGATGTTTTACTATTCGATCGGAACTTCTCTTGAGCGAACCTGGGGTGCGTTCCGATACAATGTATACATTTTTTCGGGAATCCTGATGACGATCATCGGGGCGTTTATCCTGTATTTTGTACTGGGCGGAAACGTTTTATTTGGCGGACTGTTCAGCACGTATTACATCAGCATGTCTATTTTCCTGGCTTATGCGGCTACTTATCCGAATAACCAGGTGCTGTTTATGATGATTATCCCATTAAAAATCAAATGGCTTGGCGTTGCCTATGCGCTGATGATTCTGGCAGAGATGATTCAGTCCGGATGGGCGGTAAGAGTTGCGATTATCTGTTCTTTGATGAACTTTATTATATTCTTTTTCATGACACGAAATATGAGCCGGTACAATCCGAAAGAGATTCACAGAAGGAAAGAATTTCAGAGAGCCGTTCATCGAAGCCAGGTAAACAACAATGGAATCACCAAACATAAATGTGCGATCTGCGGAAGAACGGAGAAGGACGGAGAACATCTGGAATTCCGTTTCTGTTCCAAGTGCAATGGCAATTATGAATACTGTCAGGATCATCTGTTTACGCATACGCACATAAGATAGGGAGGCAAACTTTATGAAGAGAACGAAAATTATCTGCACCATGGGACCGAACACAGATGACGAAGAGATGATGCGAAAACTGGCAAAAGCCGGTATGGACATCGCCAGATTTAATTTTTCTCACGGAGATCATGAAGAACAGAAAACCAGAATGGATCTGTTAAAGAAAGTACGAAAAGAACTGAAGCTGCCTATCGCTATTTTGCTGGACACAAAAGGACCGGAGATCCGTACCGGTATCCTGGAGGGCGGACAGAAAGTATATCTGGAAGAGGAAAGCCGGTTTACACTGACAACCGAGCAGATCGAAGGAAATAACACCCGCTGCAGCCAGACATATAAAGATCTTCCGAAAGATGTAAAAGCGGGAGATACGATCCTGATCGATGACGGTCTGATTCAGCTGACTGTTGAGGAGGTAACCGATACCGATGTTGTCTGTCGGGTTGTCAATGGCGGAGAACTGGGTCAGAAAAAAGGAATCAATGTTCCGAATGTAGAAGTAAAACTCCCGGCAATCACCGAACAGGATAAGAACGATATTCTGTTTGGTATCGAGCAGGGCATCGACTTTATCGCCGCTTCTTTCGTAAGAAATGCAGAGGCGATCAAAGAGATCAAAGAACTGCTTCGCGCAAACGGCGGAGAGCGGATCGATGTGATTGCCAAGATTGAAAATGCGGAAGGTGTACATAATATTGATAAGATAATCAAAGCAGCCGATGGCGTGATGGTAGCCAGAGGCGATCTGGGTGTGGAGATTCCGGCACACGAAGTTCCACATATCCAGAAAATGATCATCCGTAAATGTAACGAATCCTACAAACCGGTTATCACAGCCACACAGATGCTCGACTCCATGATGCGCGCACCACGCCCGACCAGAGCGGAAGTGACAGATGTTGCAAATGCAATCTACGATGGTACCGATGCAATCATGTTATCCGGTGAAACTGCGATGGGTAAATATCCGGAGCAGGCGGTACAGATGATGGTGAAGATCGCGGAATGCACCGAACCGTATATGACACACAAACGTTTCCTTGATTACCGTGCACTGCGCGGCAATAAAAACGTATCAAGTGCTGTCGGCGTAGCTGCTGTACAGACCACAGAAAATCTGGGTGCAGACTGTATCGTAACACCGACCATTTCCGGACAGACCGCCCGTCTGATCTCTAACTTCAGACCGAAAGTACCGATCTACGCCGTAAGTCCGAATGAGTGGGCCAGAAGAAAGATGCAGATCTACTGGGGAGTCACTTCCGTAGCAGGTTATGAAGAAGATTCCACAGAGAATATCATTTCACATGCCATGTATATTGTGAGAAGAGAAAATCTGGTGAAGAAAGGTGACATTGTGGTATTTACCGCAGGAGATCCGGCTACCAATATGGTAAACGGGGAAGGCGCAGTGACCAATATCATGCAGGTTATTCAGGCAAAATAATGTAACAGAACACAACAGAGGAGATTATGAAAAAATGAACAAGAAACCATTTGTAACAAAGGAACAGCTGGATGAGATTACCGCAAAATTTCCAACCCCTTATCATCTGTATGATGAAAAAGGTATCCGGGACAATGCAAAAGCAGTAAAAGAAGCTTTCGCATGGAACAAAGGGTACAGAGAGTACTTTGCGGTGAAAGCATGCCCGAACCCGACACTGATTCAGATCATGAAAGAATATGGATGCGGATGTGACTGTTCCTCTCTGACCGAACTGATGCTTTCTCAGGCAATGGGATGCAAAGGATCCGACATTATGTTTTCTTCCAATGCAACGCCGGCAGAGGAATATCAGTATGCGGCAAAGCTGGGAGCTATCATCAACCTGGATGATATCACCCATATCGATTTTCTGGAAAAAGCCATCGGATATATTCCGGAGACCATCAGCTGCCGTTACAATCCGGGCGGCCTCTTTAAGATCAGCAATGATATCATGGACAACCCGGGAGATGCAAAATACGGTATGACTACCGAGCAGCTTTTTGAGGCATTCAAGATTCTGAAAGCAAAAGGCGCAAAGAAATTCGGTATCCATGCATTCCTGGCAAGCAACACCGTAACCAACGAGTACTACCCGATGCTGGCAAAAGTACTGTTTGAGGTTGCTGTAAAACTGGAAAAAGAGACCGGTGCAGATATTGAATTCATCAATCTGTCCGGCGGTGTGGGAATCCCTTACAAACCGGATCAGGAACCGAACGACATCCGTGCAATCGGTGAAGGAGTACGGAAGGTATACGAAGAAGTGCTTGTACCGGCAGGAATGGGTGATGTGGCACTGTATACCGAGATGGGACGTTTTATGACAGGCCCTTACGGCTGTCTGGTAACAAAAGCAATCCATGAGAAACACACTTACAAAGAGTATATCGGATGTGATGCCTGCGCGGTAAACCTGATGCGTCCGGCAATGTACGGAGCATATCATCATATCACAGTCATGGGAAAAGAAGATCAGCCGTGTGATCACAAATATGATATCACCGGATCTCTTTGTGAAAATAATGACAAATTTGCGATCGACCGGATGCTTCCGAAGATCGATATGGGAGATTACCTGGTGATCCACGATACCGGTGCACATGGATATGCGATGGGTTACAACTACAACGGTAAACTGAAATCTGCGGAGATCCTGCTGAAAGAGGACGGAAGTTTTGAGATGATCCGTCGTGCAGAGACACCGAGAGATTATTTCGCAACACTGGATTGTTTCCCGATTTATAACAAAATTTTTGAATAAGGAGACAAGGAGCTGTCACATGAGCAATCGTGCTATGGCTCCTTTTACATACCTATGAAAAATCTGGTCTTTTGTTTAAATGCCACGCTGCCGATCTTTTTTACGATGCTTCTGGGATATGCCTTCCGGAGGATCGGACTGCTGGATGAAAGTTTTATCAAGAAAATCAACCGGTTCGTCTTCCGGGCAGCACTGCCGCTATTACTGCTGGAAGATCTTTGGGAGGCGGATTTTCAGACGCTGTGGGATGGAAAATTTGTCGGCTTCTGTGCGGCGATCACGATCGTCGGCGGGCTGCTCAGTGTATTGTGTTCGAGACTCGTCAAAGATGCGAAGATCCGCGGGGAGTTCGCACAGGCAGCTTTCCGGAGCAATTCGGCACTTCTTGGCATCGCATTTATCAGCAATATTTACGGAAAATCGGATATGGCATCCTTAATGTTAATTGGAAATGTGCCGTTTAACAACATTCTGGCGGTGATCATCCTGCTCTTTATGAAACCGGACGGGGAAAAGAAGGATGCAGGGAATCTGGCAAAGGAGACGGTGAAGGGGATCCTTACAAATCCGATCATTCTCGGTATCGCCGGGGGAATGCTTCTGTCCGTCTGTCATGTGCCGCAGGTGCCGATCGTCAGCAAGACAGTGCACAATCTGACCAGTCTGGCCACACCGCTTGGTCTCATGGCGATGGGTGGCTCCTTTGAGGGAGAGAAAGCAATCGGTCAGATCCGGCCGGCACTTGGTGCAACGTTTTTGCGACTGGCAGGAATTGCCATGATTGCCCTGCCGCTTGCAGCCCTGAGCGGATTACGAAACGAACAGATGGTAGGAGCACTTGTAGTGGCAGGTTCTTCTTCCGCAGTCAGTTGTTTTATTATGGCAAAAAATATGGGACACGAAGGAACGCTTACCTCGAGTGTGGTCATGCTTACTACGCTGGGAAGTGCTTTTACTATGACAGCATGGCTGTATGTGCTGCGTTGCTTCGGTCTGGTGTAGGAGAGTAACATGGAAAATCTGATATTTAGTCTGAATGCCACAGTGCCTATTTTTCTTACGATGATTCTGGGATTCGTCTTTCGAAAAGTGGGACTGATGGATGAAGAGTTTACCAATAAAGCGAATAAATTTGTCTTCCAGGCGGCACGGCCGGCGCTGCTGTTTTCGGATCTTTCCCAGGCAAACTTTCTGGATGTGTGGAACGGTACGTTTGTGGCATACTGTGCACTGACAACGATTGCCTGTATCGTGATCACCATTCTGATCTCCTGTCTCTGGAAGGATAAAAGTATTCAGGGAGAATTCGTGCAGGGAGCGTACCGCAGCAGTGCGGCGATCCTTGGCATCGCATTTATCCAGAACATCTACGGAACTTCC
>OGXX01004125.1_pt1 | contig 11476 bp, 12 predicted proteins | sample 1576301 | NCBI WGS metagenome assembly OGXX01 (sample SAMEA3541469, study PRJEB24748) | human gut metagenome | biome: human gut; feature: human-associated habitat; material: faeces | place: China | collected 2012 | reverse complement strand
CTGATAATATTTCTTTTTCATTAATCATTTGAGAATCCTCATTTGTATTTCTAATGCCATTTTCATCGATAGTTTCTGCATGTCTTATTAAATAAACTATAGTTTCTTTCATATAACAATCAAATCCTTTCTTTTTATTCTTTATCTTATAATGTATATTATTATTGTTCATTCAACCATTCCATATATTCAGTTTGAGTTAATTTTCCTTTTTCAACTTTTTCTTTTAATTCAATATTTTTCTTTTTAAACTCATTAAAGTCATACTCATATTGGTCATTATTAGGATTTCTTCTTGTCCTTAATAATAATTTTTGATAAACATTTCTATAAATTCTTAAATCATCGTTTTCTTGCATAAGCTTTTGTTTAGTTCTAAAAGGTCCAACCTCTTTACAAGTTTTATTATTTTCATAAATACTATTACAATACAACTCATCAACTCTATTATCAGGGACAAAGAATTTACCACAATTCTTACATTTTTTAATAGCGGTACTTTCTATTTCAGTCATTTCAAATAATTCAATTATAAATGTTTGAATTATATCATTGCTCTCAAAACAATATGTATTTAAATAATCTGTATTAACATTTTTTGCAATTTCTTGTGCATCAGCCTCTCTTGTTATAGAAAACTCTGTAAAATCTCCAAAATTATTTAAAGTTAATTTCAAATTATTTGAATCATATAATTTTCTTACTTCAGATTCTTTTTTGCTATCTCTTAATATATGTAATCTCTGTATAGGAGTTAAATCATTTAATTCTTCTAAGTCATTTAAATTATAGATATATGTAATATCAGAAATGAAAGCATTTTTATACATTTCTAATTTGTTTTTTAAATTATTTATAACATCATCAACCATTTCATTGTATTCTTTTTCGGAATAATACTGATAAATTTTCATATCAGATAGATGAGCTATTATTGTAATACCATATTTATTAATGAATTCTCTAGTATTATTTAAATCTGAAAAATCAGTATTTAAAAAGTCACATAATTGAACTCCTAACTTAATTTTCTCATATCTATTATAAAATTCATAACTTTTATGTTTTTTATTAAATCTTAAATCTTGGTATGCCATAAATTTGTATTTATTAAATTTATTTATAAAAAATTGATTTTTTAAGCATAATTCAATTCTTTCCATGTTACCCCACCGTCTCTCTGTTATTTATTAAAAATATTTTATCACAAACTATTGACATATGCAATAGCTAATGCTAAAATATTTGTTAGTAGTTATTATATGATTAGTGAAAACTAATCACGGATAGCACATTGAAAATTGAATAATCCGTTACTGGATAGAAGCAGAAATGCTCTTCTACACAGTCTCAGCTTGAGTGGTTTAAAAGTACCACCGCACGCAAAGAGTGTAGCTAGCCCTGATGGGGTAGTGGTGAAATTCCAAAGATTTGAGAAATCAACGACCAGTAAAAGCCCAGTGTAATTTAGGGTATGAGATAAATGTAGATTACAAAAAGCAAACGAAAGGAGACAAATACTATGGAAAATATGTGTGGAATTAAAATGTTTTCAGCACAAGATATTTGCAAAGGATTACACGTTACAAAAGAAACAGCTTATGCTATAATGAAAATGAAAGAGTCTGGTGCAAGATATGTTGGAAGAAAACTATTAATAAGTGAAGATAACTTAAAAAAATATTTAAATAATGAAAAAAACTAGAAAGAAAAAGAAGATTTAAATATGCCCTTTAAATCCTCAACACAAAACTTTGCTTAAGCAATAAGCTTAAGACTTAAAATTATCCTTAGCAAGAATACCTTGCTAAATCTATTATAATCTAAAAAACTTGATTTGACAAGGTATTCTTCGAAATTTACAAAAAAAGGAGAATGCTAAATGACGAAAAAAAAGAAAAATTATAATGAAAAAGCACCATACTTGGTAAAAAAAGCACGAGTAAAAAATGATAGACCTATGTGTCCTAAATGTAGCAAATGCTTAAACAAAGATTTTTGCAATCACAGAAGAAATCTTAAACTAATGAATAAATGTCCAGATTGCCATAATTGTTCCGATAATGAGCATTGCGATAAGTTCTATATATCTGAGCAATATAGTGTAACAATTGTAGTAGGAGTTGATGAAGAAACAGGAGAAACAATTAGAAAAAAATTTACAGGAGCAACTCAAAATGAAGCAATTTATAAATCTGAACAATTTAAAAAAGATAATCCAGGAGGATTAAAATCTAAACCGAATAAAGAAAAAATATCTCCAATGACAATTGAAGGAATAACACTTGAGTTTATGAAACAAAAAAATAACAATGGAACCAACAATGATAACACATACAGAACTTATTCAGAGATTTTAAAACGCGTTAAAAGAAACTCTGGTTCTTGGTTTGATAAAAAAATTGATAAAATATCAAGAAAAGATGTTGAAGATTTCCTAAATTATGAGAGAGAAAAAGGATATGCTCAAAACACATTGAGAAAAGATTATCAATTATTAAAACAAGCCTTTGGAATAGCAAAAGAAAGAAAATTTATTGAAGAAGATTATTTTGCTGGATATTATGGAATAAAAATGCCTCAAAGTATTATAAAAACAGAGAAGGTAAAATCTTTTAATATTGAGGATTTTAAAAAATTACTAATATATCTTTATAGTCCAGATTTTAAATATTCACATAGAGATGAATATTTAATAGCAATTCATTGTGGATTACGTATTGGAGAAGTTTTAGGTTTAAAAAAACAAGATGTAGATTTAGAAAATGGGTTATTACACATAAAAAGAACTACAACTTTGGATAAACAAGGACATACTATTTTAGGAGATAGGACTAAAACACCTAGTGGAGAGCGTGATATTGTGCTTACTGAATTAACACAGCCAGTTTTAGAACATGCCATTAAAAATATGAAACCAAATGAAAACGATTTGTTATTTTGTAATAAAAATGGTAATGTTTTTACTGATAGTACTTTAAACGACTGTTTAAAAAGAATTTGTAAGTTTATTGGAATTGAAGATAATGCACATAATCACAAATTAAGACATTCATATTCTACAAATAGTTACTCTGTTGGAATTGACTATAAAGTTATGGAAGAAACTTTAGGACATTCGGATATAAGGCAAACAATGGACACTTACACAGATCTTCCAATAGAAACGCAACGAAAAGAGTTGCAAAAATATGTTGATAGTGTTAAAATGCTTTTGGGTGATTCTATCAACGAATATACAAAAGAAGAAAAATCATTAAATCCTTAGAAAATACTAAGGAATGACGTAGAAGGAATAATAAGACTGAAAAGCTAGTTTTTTCTAGAATTATGTTCTAGAATTGAAATAACGTCTGAAACATTTGATATATAAGAGGTTGACGAAGTACAAAACAAGTCACCTCGACCATAAAAAGGAGTTTTTTACAAGCTCCTTAAACTTTTATTGGGCTATTTTAAGCCTTTTTTTATTTCTCAAACTTTTTCAAACTTCGTCTATATTCGTGTTATTGCATTCAAAATTACATTCAGCCTTTAACATTTGAATGCAAAAATTGCATTCAAAAATTTTTACCTCACAAACCCTTATTTATCCAGTAAAATCAATTACTTTAATAATTTTTAAAGAAAGACTTGATTAATATATAAAGCAGAGTTATTATCACACACAATAAAAGTGAGGTGAATTTATTTATGGAGGAAAGTAATTTAAGAACTATATACAAAGAATACTTTCAAAATAAAATTCAGCAAAGTCAAAAGTATAAAAAGTTATTTAGCAAAGCTGTTCATTATGAAAAAGAATATTTGTCAACCCATAAAAATGACACAGAAAAACTAGAACAAATAATTGATGCTTTTATATATTCTCAAACTCAAATGCTTGAAGATACTTTTGTATCTGCTGTAAAATATGCATATGATGTTTTTAACAAAATAAGATATTCGCCTATTGGTTAATATCTTATTTCATTTACTATTTCTCTTTTCCCAAATTTACCTTATGTATTTTAATGATAGAGTAGATAATGTAAATCCGTATTACAGGAACTAATGAACTTAAAAAGATATTTTCATAATTTTTTACTATGTATGAGTATATAACAACTACCACATAAGTTAATATACATATACAAACCTTTCTTGTTCCACTTGTTTCCCATTTTTTATCTAGTTCAACTCTTTTATTTCTTTGCTTAATTATATTTATTTCTTGTTCTAAATCTTTTTGTTCCATATAAATACCACCTTCTATTATAAAACTCTAGTCTATGTAATACTAGAGTTTTTTTCTTTATGCTGATGCTTTTAATTTTTTTATTTCTTCATTATTCTGTTTAATAATGCTATCATAGTATTTTTCAAGTTTTTTCAATCTATCTATTGATAGCATATTTAATGCTTCTTCATTTCCGTTAATTTCTTCTAGAAAGTTGTTTTTCTCAATTACTGTATTTACAGTTTTTGAATCAACTTTTATATCATTAATAAAACTTGGTTTTTCTTCTGTTATTTCATTTACTGATTTCTCTTGAATATAATTATGTTGTTCTTCTTTTTCCCAAAATAATCTTCTAAAGAAATTTCTTATTTTTGTTATAAAACTTTCTTTATATTCTATTAAACCATTATTATTCATCCTATAACTCCTTCTTCTGACTTTTTAATCTGCTTATTTCTGCTTGTTGTCCTGCTATAGTTTTTTGTTGTTCTACAATCTTTTTTATTAATTCTTGTTTTACTGTTTCTTCACTTCTTTGTGTAATATCAATCTCACCTTTTAAATACCTTCTTACCGTATCATTGACTGTCTTATCACAAACCAATGATCCCTTTGCTTTTAAATACTCTATGGCCATATCAACATCTTGCTCTGTTGGTTTAACTTCCTTTTCATCAATTATTAATGTGGTTGAAAATAAGTATTCCTTTTTACTAAATGGTCTTGTGTATACTTGATAAGGTTTAATAAATCTACGTAAACCTCTTATAACATCAGCTGATAAATTATTTTTTTTTGCAAATTCTATTAATTCTTCTATACTCATTTTTGATTTCATTATATATTCTTCTATTGTCATTTCGCCTTTCGCTAAAGCTTCAGCCTTTCTTCTTAGTCCCAACCACATCGCTCTTTGCCTGTTCTGTATTTCTTTTCTTTCTTCTCTATTTTTCCCTGTTTTATCTATACCTTTTCTATTATATCCTTCTTTATCATATCCATTTTTATCAAATCCATCAGTGTCATATTCTGTCAGTGTATCCTTATGAATTCCCTTTTTATCAAAACCTGCCCTATTTATTCCTTCTCTATTATATCCTTCTCCATTATATCCATCTTTGTTGAATCCTTCTCTATCATAGCCAAATTTGTCAAATCCATCCCTGTCGAATCCTTCTATATTATACCCATCTTTATCAAATCCATCTGGATCATATTTACCTTTTGTATCTTTATGTATTCCATCCCAATTAAAGCCTTTTCTATCATATCCATCTTTATCTAGTCCCCACCATCCATCATATCCGTCTGGATCATATTCTGTCAATGTATCTCTATGGATACGTTTTTTATCAAATCCATATCTGTCATATCCATCTTTATCAAAACCAGAATTATCATATCCTTCTTGGTCATATCCTGTCAATGTATCCTTATGAATACCTGTTACATCAAATCCATTTTTATCATATCTTGTTCCAGTATTCTTATTAATCCAATCTCCATTTATTAAATCCCATTCTCTTCTTCTCCCTAATGTATCCCATTTATTTCCCATTCTTTTCTCCTTAAAAATGATATATTCTTTTATATTATAACATAAAATAATTAGTTTGTGTCATTTATATAAGAAATATTTACGTAACTTACATAGTCTTCAATTACAATATCATTACATTCTTTCAATCTAAAGAAGGCTCCTCATCAGCAATATCATATTTTCCACTAATTGTACCACTTCCGTTTGGATTGAATGGATGAATTCTCTTTTTCATTTCTAATATTTTTTCTTTAGATTCTTCTGACAATGTCCTATTTTTTCCATTATCTACTCTTTCTAATTTCTGTTCATTAGTATTAAAAAAATCTTCTGGTGTATTATTAGGATATGTTCCATCTTTACTATGAATTGCACTAGAAAGATCCACATACCTTATATCACCATTAACTATAATAGCATTCCATGCATGCCCTACATTAGTATCTCCTGACAAAATATGTCCCCCTATACTCTCGCATGGTAATTTAAATGCGTCGCACATCTCTTTAAACGCTATTGCAAAATTTTGGCAAACACCATATTTAGTTATATACAAATTTCCATATCTATAATTTCTATTATTTTTCTTAAATTCATTTGCTCTTGAATAATATTCTTCTGCACTTTTCATCAATTCCAATAATTCTTCATGTGATTCATCTGTTGGAATTTGCTCTATTATCTTATGTACTTGTTCAAAATGGCTCATTTGACTGTAATTTTCAATATTTTTTATATATGGTCTTAATATATTTCCATATGACGAAAATGCTTTTCTAAAATATTCAAAAGCAATTTCTGTATCTAAAATTGAATAATCATATTTATATCGGTTAACAAAATAATCAAAAATCACTTTGTATTTCTGCTCATCAGTCATATCCTCATTTGTCTGTTTTTTTATTGATTCAATAGTAAAATCTTTATATGCTTTAATATATCTTGCAATTATTTCCTTTTTTTCTTGTTCGGTAACAAGTATATGTCTTGTATATGGTTGAAGTGGCATTTTTCTATGCTGTTCAGCAAAAATAGATTTAGCGATTTCTTGTAATCTTGACTTATCTAAATCAGAAAATTGTGTTTCATTTTGCATTGCATCATTAATAGAGATTCTTCTTTCTTGAGTTTCAAGTTTTGAACAAATACTTGAAAAAAATTCTTCAACTTCCTCTTCTTCCGTTTCTTCATTTACAGGATATCTTATTATAACACTTCTTTCAGTATATGGTGTTGTATAGACAAAATTACTTTTCCTCATAAAATCTATGTCGCTAGCTTCTGCCCCTGTTCCTGTTAAAAGCCCTAATGTATTTTCAGAGTCAATTTGCCATGCATGTTCTGGATTTTCCACTTGATGTATTGCATAAATAATTCTTTTATTCCCTTTGTATGATTGTTCGGTAGTTATAGGTTTTGTATATATTTGTTGTTCCTCTTGTGAATTTAATTCATTATATAAATTATCTATTGTCTTTTTATTTTTATCTGAAAGAGAATCGTAGTCTAAGATAATATAAGCAAAGCCTTCTCCATATGAATATTTAGTAGCATCAAAATCTTCTCTTGTTTGATACATATTATTTCCATCTTCATCTAACCATTGAACATTTATTTCATTAGCACTTGACATTATAGTTATAATATTTTTTCTAAATAGATCTTTTACTGCTTCTCTTAATGGTCTTTCTATAATTTCATCAATATCACTTTCATCAATTATTTCTTTATAATTTGATTTATCTCTTCTTATATCTTTAATTTTCATAAATCTACATTCTTCTTTCTATTTTTCTAATTCATCATTTTCTCTGTCTATTATTTTATTTGATATATTATTATCAATACTTGGAGTTGAACCTCCTGTGCCATTCAAATACATATTTACTTCTTCATAAGGAACACTTTGAGAACACTTGTGTATATTTTGTTTTTTCGAAGGTATATGTCTCATATAAAAACTCTTTCCATCTATATCAGTTAGGAAATCTTTATCACTTCTCAATAACCAATAAGCCATTTTTTTATTTTTAATATTTTCTGCATCATAAGTAATGTCTGCATTGTACCATACACCATCTAATTTCACTTGATTCCATATATGCTTTATTCCAAATGTTCGATCTCCTTGTATTACAATACTTTCTATACCACAACATGACATTATGTTGTTGATTATTTCAGCATAACCTCCACATATTGCTTTTCCATTTATTAATCCTTCTAAATTACTGCATGGATTAAATATGCTTCTAAAAGCATACATATTCCCAATATCATTTAAAGCTCCTTTCCCTTTTTCTGACATTTCCTCACATTCATGTAAATAATGTATTGAAGAAATTTCCTTTACTATCTTAACAAATAATTCTTTCTGATTTGTTGTATAACCAACTTTCTTTATTATTTCATCAATTTTTTGTCTACACTTTCTATATGTTTCTATACTATATGGCAATCTTGCTGTATTTCTTCCATATTCACATTCATTTCCATTTTCATTTCCTATTAATCTAATATATTGAATATTAAGTCCTTTATCTAAATATTTTTGAATTTCTGTATTGCTTAACTCTCCTGCATCACTTACTTCAAGAATAATTGGAACATTCTTTTTTAATTTGTTTTCTAATAGTTTTATTCCTTTCTTATCTAACTTTATAGGATTTTTCCTTTTATTTATTCTAAAAATATTCAAAAAATTGTAATCTGTAGTTAGTGGTAATTCATTATATAATTCTTTATATGCCTCTTCAATATTTGTTATTTTTGAATCATTTAGTACCTTTAAAATTTTTCCTATATTTTTACTAATTATTCTTTTATCTTTTGTTGCATATAATAAAGTTTGTAAGTTTTCTAATTGAATTATTTTTTCGTCATTTTCCTTTTCCACTATCAAACTTGCCATTACTTTTTCAATTGTAGCTTCCTGTATTTTTTTAGGAGTATACATCCATAAGTTCCCAACTAAATTTACATCTTCTACGATGTTCTCTATTAATTCATCTTTATTAATTGAAAACTCTTTAATTATAATTGGTAAAATATCTATCTTAACTTTATTTGGTACTTGTTGCCAAACCTGACATAAAGCATTAAGATTTATTTTGCCATTTTTAATACAGATTTTCTTTATTTCTTCTAAATGCTCTAAAGATTTATTATTTTTTCTTTTTAACAATATTAATTTATTATTCATCATATTCACCTATTATATTTGATAGATTTTTATATTATAATATATGTATTATACGCTTTTTACGAAATTGTTCTCTCACAAAGTTTATAAAACAACTACTGCTAATCCATCAAAATAATTTAATATACTTTCAGTTACATCTTCTATTGACATTTCTAGCCAATTATTATTTGCTGTGTTAATTCTTGATATAAATCTGCTATTATTTAAAATACTTGATAATCTTTTACTAATGTCTTCCATTGTATGTTCTCTCATATTTTCATCTTTAAAAATTAATATATCTATGTACTTTATTAGCTTGTCCTTATCTAAATTTTCATTATTTATTAAATAATAAAAATCAAATATGTCTTTAAATCTAGTAGAAGTTATACCAAATTTTAATAATGATTTAAGTTTTTCAACAATTATTTGTTCTTTTGAGTTTATAAGTAAACTAACACTTTTATCTATAATGCTAAAATCAAAAGAATATTCATCTTGTTCCATATCGAAATATTTATGTACTCCAATATCTAGCTTTGAACTAATAGAATACTTATTTTTATCTGTCAATTGTATATAAACTCTTTTTCCGTCATAATCTTGATGATGTAATGGCTCAATTTTTCCTGTTATTTTAATTTTTATACCATCATCTGTATTATTTAATTCTTTTATAAATTCACGAATAGATTTATCTTCTAAAGAATATTTAATAAAATCTATATCCATATCACGAGTTGCACGACGCATATCTTTAGAAATATTATGCATTACAACTCCACCTTTTACAGTAATATTTTTGCTATACTTGCTATTTCCAATTTTAAGTAAAACAATATCTTGTGCAACTTTTGGAATAGCGTCATCTTCTGAATAACCTGATTGTATGTATTTATTAACAGCTTCATATATATCCATTAAAACACCTCATCTTGAATTATTTCAAAAATTTTATCTCCATTTACAAAATATTGTAAATATTCTTCTATCTTTTGTGTATCCAATGAGTTTACTTGATTTCTATAATTAGATACTATTTCTTTGTATAAATCATAGCCTATTTGATTCTTATTTCTTGCTAAATCAATTAGCATTCTTTCTTTATCATAAATATTTATTTTTATTCCTTCATATTCAATTTGAGTTTTTCCTAAATTATATAACTCATCTTTCATACGAATTTGTTGTATTTTATTTGAATTAATAGTAGTAGCATTTCTATTGGTAGCTAAATAAATATTATCTGGAATAACATCTGTCAAATTATGATAATAATAAGCAGAATATGAAGTAAAAATACCATAAGAATACTTTTTCATTATAACTTCTAAATAGTGAACATTCGAAATATCAGAGTATATTCCTTTTTCTATTTTAAAAATTTCTTTATTTTTTAATGCTTTTCTTATTTGATATGTACTTTTATATCTATTTTTTAGTTCATTATAATTATATAACATATTCTTTTTCCCTCCAATAAATATTTTAACCTAATTACCACCATAAGTCAATAGTCGTGGTGGTAATTAGGTTAATTCTTTTATTTGTTTTTTTCTAGCCAATTACATAATTCATCTGCTGTTATTTTATTTTCTCTGTACAATTTTAATTGTTTTCTTGCTTTATCTTTCCAAGAATTAAATTCCATTCTCATTACTGGCTTTACTACTTCACTAGCACGATATACTTTTGTCATTCTTCTTTGATATTCTCTTTTATATGCAAGTTCTGCAGTATCTTCTACTATTTTTATATCATAAGCTTTTCTTGAAGCATAAGATTTACAAGTAGGGCTTCCATCTTGATTTGGAAGTTCACAATATATTTCTTTTCCAGAGTATTGAAGATAATATCTTCCACAATTTTGGCATATACTTATATTTCTTTTGGTATTTTGTATTAAATCATTTAATGCAACATATGTAAGAGTTAAAAATGATGTACTTTCATAAACATATAATACGCTATTACGAATTTTCTTGTTTTCAATATCTAAAGCTAGTTTTTCTAATTGTTTAGCATTCATTTTATTAGGCAATTCTTTATCTAAACTTCTAACCATACCTAATCTTATTTGTGGAAAGAATTGACCAATTAAATTAATAGCTGAAGAATATGCCATAAATTTAGAGTATTTATCTATATTTTTTGTACTATTATATTCATGTAAATCAAAAACAAAATCTACAGTTTTTCTTAAATCATCTTGATATTTTATATAATCCATGCTTACAAGTTCATATACTTTAGAATAATAATCTAAAAATTTCTTAGTTGATACATATCTTGTAGAATACTCTATTGGGTATTTTCTTTTTATATCATCTAAACTTCCCATTCCTTCAATTCCACAATATACAAAAAATGAATTATAGGCACTTTCGGCAGTTGTAAAGTCTGCATTTAAAAAATCTAATAAAAAAGTTGTAGGTTAATCAATCATTTGTCACAAATTATTTAAAATAAATACTTTGAGCACCTATATTGCAAATAACGATTCTTCTTGACTTTTATATTTTTTTAT
>OGXX01004124.1_pt1 | contig 11478 bp, 11 predicted proteins | sample 1576301 | NCBI WGS metagenome assembly OGXX01 (sample SAMEA3541469, study PRJEB24748) | human gut metagenome | biome: human gut; feature: human-associated habitat; material: faeces | place: China | collected 2012 | reverse complement strand
AAAGCGTTTCGTGAGGGTAACGAAATAGTCTACGGTGTGAGAAAAAGCCGTGCCACCGACACATGGTTCAAGCGCAACACAGCCCGCGCATTCTATCGGCTCCAGAAAGCCATGGGTCTGCGGACCATATATGACCATGCCGATTACAGGCTTATGTCGCACAGGGCGTTGGAACTCCTGTCGGAATATGGCGAAAGCAATCTTTTTCTGCGCGGTATAGTGCCAATGATAGGGTTAAAGACCGCCGTGGTTACTTATGACCGCAATCCGAGGGTAGCCGGAGAATCGAAATATCCCTTGTCGAAAATGCTGAGTTTCTCAGTCGACGGCATAACATCCTTCTCGGCCAAGCCATTGCGCATGATCTTTATGACAGGGCTTGTACTTATGCTGTTGGATGTAGTTGTGGGAATATACGTAATGCTCTCATATTACAATGACCATGTGATATGGGGATGGACCTCAATAATATTGTCAGTATGGTTCCTTGGTAGCCTGATGCTGATATCGCTCGGCATAGTGGGGGAATATATCGGCAAGATATTCATGGAGGTCAAACACCGTCCGCGCTTCGCGGTAAAAGATTCATTGTTCGACTGATCTTTCATAGGAATGCAGGGAATAGAAAAAGAAATAGCATCACGCACAGGCTTCGGTGAATCCGAAGTCGGAGAAATTCTGAAAGCATTCCGCTCCACAGTGGAGGAGGCATTGCTTTCGGGCGACAGCGTGGCATTTCCCCGTTTCGGTACCTTTAACGTAGTGAAGGAAGATGACAAGATAATCAATGATCTCGCCACAGGCAAAAAAGTGCTTTTGCCTCCGGCAATACATGTGGAATTCCGTGAAAGCGAGAGCTTACGCAAACAGCTCGGCAAAGAATAGCCACTAAAATTTTCACCTTATGTCCAGGACATTAACACTCAACATACTTGCCGACATGATAGCCGGGAGGGCCGGATGCGACCCTGCCATGGCGGAAAAGATAGCAGGGTGTTATATAGCAATTGTAACTGAACGCATATCATCCTCCGGACATGCGGCAATAGAAGGTATCGGAGAGTTCAGTGTAAGCGGCATTGGTGGAAACCATATACTGTTCCGTCCCGACAATGCGCTGGCACGAAAACTGAATGAGCCGTTTGAGATGTTCGAGCCGGTTGAACTTGACACTGATTTCCCTATCGAACTACTTGAAACACCCGCCGGCCATACTACTTTGCCGGACAATTCCACACCTGAAAAGGAAGATACCGGCCCAACCACAACCCTGACTGAAAACGAGACCTCGGATAGAGTTCAGATACAGGAAGCGGCTCCATCAGTTACGATCAAGGCGCAAACCGAAACTGAACCCGAAACAACCCTGACTTCGGACTCAGAAACACCGGAACTGCAACCGGACAATACAGAATTGCCTATAGCAACGGAACAGGATGTTGAAAACCGCCCCTATCGCAGGCCATGGCGCGGTATATGGCTCGCAGCAGGATTCATTGCCGGTATCGCGGCAGGATTGCTGCTGCATGATCCATTGAGCCATCTGTGGGAACGAAACGGCCATAAAGAGGTAACACCCGCTGAAGCTGTAAAATCAGAGAAACCCCGGACAACAACGCAATCACCGGACTCTATAGATAATTCAGATCCTATGGCTCAATTGCCACAGGATCCGGTGGCACCGCCAAAGAGCATTGTCGAAACCGTACGTGTGGGCTACGATATAACCCATATGGCAAAAAAACATTATGGCAACAGGTTGCTATGGGTCTATATCTACGATGCAAACCCATCTTTGCCGGCCAATCCTAACCATATCCAGCCGGGGACCGAAGTAATTATACCGGATTTAGAAACATTAGACATTGATCCTGCATCGGCAGAAACATTGACCTATGCCCGTAAAAGAGCGTCGGAAATTTACGGGAGCCTTTGACCTTAACGTGCTAAAAAGTTTTAAAGCCGATAGTTGATAAACAAAATTAACAATCACTTTTCACAATTGATTGTTGTATTTTATAATTTTGTGTGAGTGAAAACCCACGCAATCAACTAACAACTTCAACTATATCATCCTTATTTTATTATGTCCGAACAGGTCAACATCAAGGAACTCACTGATCTCGTATCCTCAAAAAGTGACTTCGTGCACCTCATCACCCGCGGAATGGAGCAAACCATCGTGGGGCAGAAACATCTGATCGACTCGCTGTTAATAGCCTTGTTAGCCAACGGCCATGTGCTGCTTGAAGGCGTACCGGGCCTTGCCAAGACCTTGGCTATAAAAACTCTCGCTCAGGTAATCGACGCAAAATACAATCGAATACAGTTTACCCCCGACCTACTCCCGGCCGACGTAATAGGCACTATGATCTACAGTGTCAAAAACGAGAAGTTTGAAATCAAACGCGGTCCGATATTCGCAAACTTCATTCTTGCCGACGAAATCAACCGTGCCCCGGCCAAAGTTCAGAGTGCTTTGCTTGAGGCCATGCAGGAACGTCAGGTCACAATCGGCGACAACACTTTCCCTCTCGACGAACCGTTCCTTGTAATGGCCACACAGAACCCCATAGAGCAGGAAGGCACTTATCCGCTGCCTGAAGCACAGGTTGACCGTTTCCTGCTCAAGGTTCTCATCGGATATCCGTCAAAAGAGGAAGAAAAAGCTATCATACGTCAGAATGTAGCGGCAAATCCCGTAAAAGTGACGGCCCTTATGAAACCGGAGGAGATAATTGACGCACAGAAAGTGGTGAAAATGATCTACCTTGACGAAAAGATCGAGCGTTACATTGTAGACATAGTGTTTGCCACACGCTTTCCGGCCGACTATAGCCTGAATGACCTGACAAACATAATCTCATTCGGCGCCTCACCACGTGCATCCATATCATTGGCTCGTGCGGCACGCGCATACGCATTCCTGCGTGGCCGCGGCTATGTGATCCCGGAAGATGTGCGTGCTGTATGCCACGATGTGCTGCGTCACCGCATAGGGCTTTCATACGAGGCCGAGGCCAACAATATCACCACTGACGAAATAATCTCCGAGATACTCGACAAAGTGGTTGTGCCCTGACGCAATATATTATGGAACCGAACGAACTTTTAAGAAAAGTCAGGAAAATAGAGATCAAAACCCGCGGATTGTCACAGAACATATTCGCGGGCGAATATCATTCGGCTTTCAAAGGCCGTGGCATGACATTTGCCGAAGTACGTCAGTATCAATATGGCGATGATGTGCGCGACATTGACTGGAATGTGACAGCACGCCTGCGTCAGCCGTTTGTAAAAGTATATGAGGAGGAGCGTGAGCTCACTGTAATGCTTCTTGTCGATGTGTCACGAAGCCGCCTTTTCGGAGCCGAAGGCATTGAGAAACGCGAAATGATAGCTGAAATAGCAGCCACAATCGCATTCTCGGCAATTCAGAACAACGACAAGATAGGCATGCTCTTTTTTTCAGATAAGATAGAAAAGTTCATTCCGCCTAAAAAGGGACGCCGCCACATTCTTTTCCTCATAAGGGAGCTGCTCGATTTCAAACCTGAGAATCCACGCACTGACATAGCCTCGGCGCTCAGATTCTTTACAGATGCACTTAAAAAGCGTACTACGGCATTCCTGATATCCGACTTTATCGATACACATGACTATTATCAGGCTTTGTCAATAGCATCGCGCAAACATGATGTGATAGGGCTTCAGGTATACGACAAACGCGATACCGCTCTGCCTGATGTAGGACTGATGCGGCTGTCGGATCTTGAAACAGGTGCCGAAAGATGGGTGGATACATCTTCGGCCCTTGTGCGTAAGGCTTTCGGCAAATGGTGGTATGAGAGGCAACAGTCCATGAGCGAGACATTCATGAAATGTCGGGTTGACTTCGCTTCCGTGGCCAATGACGAGGACTTCGTGAAATCACTGATGAACCTTTTCAAAAGGCGAGGAGCCAAATAATCAATTCTTTCAACTGTAACAGCCGATGATCAAACGATTAAAAATAGCAGCGTTTTCAGTTTTACTGGCCTCTTTGGCTCCCGCAACAATCCATGCCGCAGGAATAACGTTGGAGGCAAAACTTGACTCAGCCCATCTGCTCATGGGAAAAGTCACCACCCTCAATGTCCGGCTCGTCAAAAAAGCCGATATAAAAGGATCCATACTCGTACCTGTCGACACAATAGCCGAAAAAGTTGAAATAGCAGGAGCGCTCGATCCTGACACTTCCGATCTCGGCAACGGAATTCAGGAAATAAAACAGCGTATCATCCTACAGTCATTCGACTCCGGACTCTATACCTTGCAGCCAGTCCTGTTCGTAACAGAAGCAGGCGACACAATCATATCCAACCGTCCGGTGCTGAAAGTCAATCCTGTGAATGTAGACACCCTTGCAAACATCCACGACTATGCCGACGCACGTGAGGGAGAAAGTAAATTTTTCGACTTCCTTCCCGATTTTCTGACAGATTACGGAATATGGATGCTTATAGCCATGTTCGTAATAATAGGCGGCATAATAGTTTATTTCAAATACCTCAAGAAAGGACGCATACCGCTCATACCGCAGAAAAAACAGGAACCGCCCTATGAACAGGCCATAAAAAGGCTCAACGCACTGCGGGTCAAACAGCTGTGTGAACAGGGCCGTGAAAAGGAATTCTACACTTCACTCACCGACATTTTACGTGACTATCTCGAACGGCGTTTCAATATCAACGCAATGGAGATGACCTCAACCCAAATATTACATGCGTTGGAACACAACGAAGCCACACGGATGCCGCGCAGGCACATGCAGCAACTGCTTGAAATAGCCGACTTCGTGAAATTCGCCAAAGTGCGTCCGCTTCCTGACGATAATGTGAAAGCATTCAACAACGCAATGCAGTTCGTCGAGGACACCAAACCTGTGCCCGTAGAAACCGGAACCGACAGCACCCCCAAACACGAACCCACAAAAAAAGAAGCCCATGATGTTAGCAAGTCCTGAATATTTATGGCTGTTTCTGCTGTTCATTCCCTTGACAGCGTGGTATCTGCGTTCATTCCGGCGCATAAATGCAGCTTTGGGAGTATCCACCTTGGCCCCGCTTGTCAAACTGCCCCGGTCATGGAAAGTGTATGTGTTGCATCTCACATTTTTCATGAAACTGGCAGCCTTGGGGTGCCTGATAATAGTGCTGTGCCGACCACAGAAACGTGACAGCTGGAGCAATTCCACCACCGAGGGCACCGACATAGTGGTGGCACTCGACATATCCACAAGTATGCTTGCCCGTGACTTCAAGCCTGACCGCTTCGAAGCGGCCAAGAAAGTGGCCACCAAATTTGTGGCCGGGCGTGAGAACGACAATATGGGTGTGGTGATTTTTGCGGGCGAAAGCTTCACCGCTGTGCCCATGACAACCGACAGAGCTCTCCTGAGCAACTATATCAACGATATAAAGATCGGTATGCTGGTTGACGGTACCGCGATAGGCGACGGACTCGCCACTTCGATCAACCGCATACGCGACGGGAAAGCCAAGTCCAAAAGCATAATACTCCTAACCGATGGCTCCAACAACACCGGCAACGTCGCTCCCCTTACGGCAGCCAAGATAGCCAAGAAATATGGCATAAAAGTTTACACCATCGGCGTAGGCACAAACGGCAACGCACTATATCCGCAACAGGATGTGACCGGCCGCATCGACTATGTTTCAATGCCTGTGGTGATAGACGAGGCAACACTCCGTAACATAGCCTCTACCACAGGGGGCAAATATTACAGGGCAACGAACAACAGCGTCCTTGCCGAGATATTCGACGAGATCGACAAACTGGAAAAAACCGAAATGGACGTGAAGAACTTCTCATCCACCGAGGATGACTACGAACTGTGGGCAGCCCTTGCGCTCGCTCTCCTTTGCCTGTCGATAATAATCAGAAACACTATTGTCAGAACCATTCCATGATAAGTTTCGAACATCCTACCCTTCTATATCTGCTGTTGCTCATACCGGCAATTACAGGTCTCTGGTTTCTGACACGTTGGGCACGCGTCAGAAAGCTTAGGAAATTCGGCAACCCGGATGTGCTTGCCAATCTCATGCCCGACGCCTCCAAATACATGCCGGGGGTAAAACTCGCAGTGGAAATGGTGGCTATAGCCGCCATAGTAATAGCGTTAGCCCGTCCCGTGGCCAACATCGGCGATACATCAGCCGCGGCGGAAGAAGCTGTCAAATCGCGCGGCATAGAAATAATGGTGTGCTTTGACGTTTCCAACTCAATGCGTGCATCGTCCACCGACAATCCCGACGGCATAAGCCGCCTTGACAAAGCCAAACACATACTCGAAAAACTCATTGACAAAATGGGTAACGACAAGATTGGCCTGATTGTATTCGCCGGCGATGCCTATACCCAGCTCCCGATAACCAGCGACTATGTATCGGCCAAAATGTTTCTCGAAAGCATTTCCACCGGCATGGTGCCTACGCAAGGCACAGCCATTGGGGCTGCGATAGAGATGGCCGCGGCGTCATTCTCGCCTGACGACAAATTCCCCAAAGCAATAGTGGTGATAACCGATGGCGAGAACTTTGAGGACAATGCGGCTGATGCAGCAAAAAGTGCGGCCCGCAACGGAATACGTGTAGATGTAATAGGTGTGGGAACAACGGAGGGAGCACCGATCCCGGTAAACTCCTCGCGCACAGAATTCATGCGCGATAACGACGGTAAGGAAGTAATCACCGCCCTCAATGAGGAGATGGCTCAGGAAATAGCCCAGGCCGGCGACGGAATATACATATCAGGCAACAATCCGAATGCGGTGGGACAGCTTGATGACAATCTCTCGGAACTGGGCGAAGCCGAATTTACCCGTATAACCCGCAGTCCGGCTGCCGAACAGTTCAATCTGCTGGCATGGATAGCTCTGATCCTGGTAATCGTGGACATGTTTACGCTCAACCGCAAAATTTCATGGTTGCGCCGGTTCACTTTCTTCACTAAAAAAACAGAGAAAAAATGAGAACAAAAGGAACAATCATATCGCTCCTGATGCTGATGTCAGCTTTTGTATGGACTGCGCCGGAGGCTTATGGCGCCACCACAAAACAGGAACGTAATGCCATATCGTCAGGCTACAAGCTTTATAAGGAAAAGCGTTTTGCCGAGGCCGAAGTACAGTTCCGGAAAGCATTGGAAGCCAATGCCGCCTCCGAAACAGCCATGTTCAATTTAGCGGCCTCATTACTGCGTCAGGGCGGGACTAAAGCCGCCGACGGAACTGACAAAACGGCACAGGAGGCTTCAGCTTTGCTGTCAGAGCTCAGCGCACAGGCCAAGGATGTGAAATTAGCTGAACTTGCAGCCTATAACCTTGGAAACATGGCTTTCAATTCAGGTGACTATGCTGCAAGTATAGAACAATACAAGAACGCTCTGCGACGCAATCCGCTCAATGATGAGGCCCGCGACAACCTGCGTCTCGCCCAGAAAAAACTTCAGGAACAGAATCAGGACAAGAAGGACCAGAATAAAGACAAGGAGCAGGAGAAGGACCAGCAGCAGGACAAACAGGACCAGCAGCAGGACCAGCAACAAAATCAGGACAAAGACCAGCAACAACCGCCCAAACAGCCTGAGGAAGAGAAAGGGAGCATCAGCGACAACAACGCCGAACGCATACTGAAGGCCATGGAGAACGAGGAAAAGGCCACACGTGCCCGAATCAACTCCAGGCAGAAGAAAAACGGCGATCCGGCCCGTTCACGTCAGGTCACAAAACCTTGGTAAAAATTTCATATCGGCGGATATGCCTAACTAACCAAACGCCACTAACGCATGAAAAGAGTTTCAACTATACTTTCATTCCTCATTATTGCGGCATTAGCCATACAGGCATTCGCGCAGAATGTCTCATTTCAGGCGCTGCCTGTGCGCAATGTAAGGGTAGGCGACAAATTCGCCGTCACTTTCAGGCTGAACAATGCCCAGGCTGCCGCACCTAAGCAGCCCGCACTTAACGGATGTACATTCATTTTCGGGCCGGCCACATCCTCACGCCAGAGCTATCAGGTTGTCAACGGACATGCCACATCCTCCTCATCCATCGACTATACTTTCACCTACCGTGCCGATAAAGCAGGTAAAGTTACGGTAGGAGCTGTTTCAGTAACAGTTGACGGAAAGAAATACAGCTCCTCGCCTGTTTCATTCACCGTGGGTGAAGCATCGCAAAACCCGCAGGGCAATACCGGCAGGCAACAGTCAAATACCGTAATATATGATGACATCGACACTCAGGATGCGGATAAAGCCGTAAACGCCAATGATGTATTCGTGCGCATAATCCTCTCCAAACCCTCGGCCTACGAACAGGAAGCGATAGAATGCACTATAAAACTCTATACCAAATATCAAATATCACAGTTCTTCCCCACCAAGCAACCCAGCTTCGACGGATTCCTGATTCAGGAAATGGATCTGCAACCGTCGCTCAACGAGGTGGAAAGCTACAACGGCCAAAATTATATGACAGCCGTGTTGAAGAAATGTATAATCTTCCCGCAACGTTCAGGAAAACTGACCATCAATTCCGGTAACTACGACATATCCGTGGTGCAGTATGAAAAGGTGAACATGGGCATCATGACTGTAAGCAATCCACGGGAAAGGAAGATAAAGGTTAGTTCCAACAGTGCATCCATCAATATCAATCCCCTCCCACTTCCACAACCCGAAGGATTCAACGGGGCTGTAGGCACATTTACGGTCAACAGCCACCTTGTGGGCACAAATTTCCGCACAGGCGACGCCGGCTCACTCGTATATACAATCACCGGCACCGGCAATATCAAATATCTTAAAGAGCCGGAAATAGACTTCCCGTCGGAATTCGAGCTATACTCACCCAAAAGTGATATAAACGCTGCAGTAAGAGGCAACAATGTGAGCGGGTCAATGACAGTGGATTACACTTTCGTGCCAAAAAGCATAGGACAGTTCACAATCGGCAGCCACAAATTCGTATATTTCGATCCGTCGAAACGCGAATACATAACCCTTACCACACCTAAATACGAAATAAAAGTGGGTCAAGGCACAGCTGCGAATGCCGACCGTCAGGATATAACAACCAAAAACACTGACATCCAGCATATCCATACCGGCGATTCCTCCATGAAGAAAGAACATAAGCTGGTAATAACAGAATGGTGGTACTGGATGCTTTACCTCGCAGCCTTGGCCATAATGGGCTCTTTGGTATGGATCAACCGCCGCAACGCACGTCTTGCCGCCGATATAACAGGCACACGGATGGCCCGGTCAGGCAAGATAGCACGTCGACGCCTGAAAAAAGCAGCAAAATACATGCAGGCCCACGACTCCGAAAAGTTCCATGAGGAACTGCTCAAAGCCATGTGGGGTTACCTCGGCGACAAACTGAACATACCTGTATCGCAGCTCAACCGTGACAACATATCGCAGGAACTCGAATCATACGGAACCGGACAGGAAGTAAAGGAAAAAATCACCACTGTGCTCGATGACTGCGAGATGGCACGCTACACACCCAACCAGAGCGAGCAATCGATAGCCAACCTCTATGATATGGCGTCGGACGCCATCCACTCAATGGAAAATATAAAGAAACCCAGGAGAAAACACTCATGAACCGTATATATAGCTTACTTTTCACATTACTGACTGCAACCGTAATTGCTTGTTCCGGAACAATAGCATACGCAGCCCCTACCCTGACAGAAGCTGCCGACTCGGCTTATCTTACCGACCACTATAAGGAAGCAGCCGCACTTTATACCGCAGCAATCGACAGTCTCGGCCCCAGTTCCGACCTTTATTATAACTTAGGCAACACCATGTTCCGCCTCGGAAAGCCGGGGCAAGCCATACTTGCCTATGAACGTGCCTTACGCCTCGACCCGACAAATTCCGATGCCCGCACCAATCTTGAGTTTGTAAACTCACGCATCATCGACCGGCCCGGTGAACGGGGATCGCTTGTGGGAAACATGCTTGACAACGGAGCTACAGCATTACACAGCAATACATGGGCCTGGATAGCATTCGGCGGCTTTATACTTTTCCTCTGTGCCATGGGAGCCTATCTGTTCGGTTCGGCGGTGATAATCAGGAAAACCGGTTTTTTCGGCGGATTCATAGTTCTTTTATTCGCCATAATCGCAGCATTCCTTTCGGCCAGAGGAGCCGCAATAGCCACCTCCGATGCCGAAGCCATAATCACAGCACAGTCCACGATCCTGTCCACCTCACCGCGCCGTCCGGTCAACCGCTCTCAGGAAGCCATGCTTCTCCACGAAGGCACCAGAGTGATCATCCGCGATTCGGTGACAAGCCGTGCCGACTCAGTGCCCGTGAAATGGTATGATGTGGCAGTGGACAACACCCACTCAGCGTGGATCAATGCCGCGGATGTGGAGCGAATACACATGAAATAGGGCTGTTAGCATGAAATATGTTATAGAACAGAAAATAATGTGCGCAAAATATTTGTGACCCTGAAAAATAAATCATATTTTTATGTCGTAAATTTAATTGTACTCATTTATCCGATAATTTATATCTAACCGGTTCAACCATTAAACGATATTTATCATGACTAAAACAATCACCTTCAACCAGCTTCGTAAGCTCAAAGACAGTCTGCCCGACGGCACAATGCACGAAATTGCCGACAAGCTCAATATAACCGTACAGACCGTCCGCAACTATTTCGGCGGCAGCAATTATGAGTTCGGGAAGAATTGTGGCGTACATATCGAGCCGGGACCTGACGGCGGCATCGTAGTACTTGATGACACTACGATATACGACATGGCTATGGATATTCTCCGTGCCAAAGAACCTGCCGAATAAGTGTAGCCCATTTTTATCAAAAAACGAAATGACCTATGCGGCCGATCCCTGACCCTACAGGGTCGGCCGCATATTCTTAAATCACTCTACACTCCATCCTCATAACTAATCCTGCAATCTTCGCCTGATATGAATTCGCAAGATCCAAACCGCCTGATAACCGTAGCCATACACACATATGAACGGGCACTGATTCTTAAATCGCTTCTCGAATCGGCCGGAATTGATGTGGTGCTGCAAAATGTCAATCTTCTGCAACCTGTCGTTTCATCAGGTGTACGAATACGTATACGCGAAAAAGATCTTGCGTTGGCCCTGCGGGTGATTGAAAGCACAGAACCTGTTGAATGCCAGGATATGACAGGCAACCGGACACAGCCGGTGATACTTGTGCCCGTGGACAATTCACAGTACTCCATGCGAACATGCGACGTGGCGTTCAATATAGCGTCAGCCCATCATGCCTCCATACTGCTGCTGCACACCTATATCACCCCTCCGCTAAGCGCGGATTTTCCATTAGCCGAAAAACTGACCTATTCATCGGAAATAACAGAGGAAAAAAGCCGT